>Ga0310690_10002851_pt1 | contig 27261 bp, 25 predicted proteins | sample AusTroGonzalo_MG_2_FD_207661 | JGI IMG/M metagenome (GOLD analysis project Ga0310690, IMG submission 207661) | Bovine rumen microbial communities from tropical cattle in Woodstock, Queensland, Australia - Gonzalo_04 (v2) (version 2) | ecosystem: Host-associated > Mammals > Digestive system >...
CGCTTTCTTGGTACCGTCGGCCGAATGCCACTCCCCGTAATTGAGGTGGCCCTCCTTCCAGTCACCCTTGATGTAGTCCCCCGCCTCGGCATAACGTTCCTCGGCGTCGTGCATGTCTATGCGGCGGCGGGTCTTGAAGGTATACGTGCCGAAGCCGTCGGGGTATCCGTTGACCACATTGCCGGTGAATGAATCCATATTGGGATTGGACGTGGTTTTGGCGGCAGGCTTGGTCTCCGTCTTGGTTTCGGTTTTTGCTTCAACCTTGGGCTGTTCCGTCACCTGAGGCTGAGTCTGAGACCGGGCCTGCGGCTGCGTCTGAGTCTGGGACTGGGGCTGGGACTGGACCACGGGCTGCTGCGCAACGGGCTGTGCCTGAGCCACCGGCTGAGCCTGCGGTTCAGCGGCGGGCTTGTTGTTGAGCGCAAAATAGGCTCCTCCACCTCCCAAGGCCAGCACCGCCACCACGGCGGCCGCAATGATACCGGCCGATGACTTTTTCTTGGGCGCCTCCGGGGCCGCCGGAACAGGAGCCGGGGCCACGGGTGCCGGAGCGGGCTGGGCCGCCACCGGTGCGGGGGCTGAAGCCGCAGACGGCGCGGGCGCAAGGTAAGACTCCCCGCGATAATCCCTAATAAACTTTTCTATGAGGGCGAAATCCTTATCCTGGGTACCCCGGGTTTTGATATGCTGCTTGAGGGAGAGGAAATACTCAAGGTCGTCGTCGAAAGGATTGTCTTCCAGCAGATAAGGAACGATGTGCTTTTTCTGGTTGAACGCCAGGGTCACCTCATTCTTCACATGTTCCGACCGGCAGGACTCCTTGCTGCACACCACTACCATGATGTCCGAGTTCCTGAGGGCCCGGGTGATTTCCCCGGAAAAATTGCCGGAAGTAATGTCCCTGAAGGCGATCCAGCACTTGATGCCGCGGCCTTCCAGGTAATTGAGCAGGTTCTCTGCGACGGCTCTGTCGCAGCTGCTGTAGCTTAGGAATATCAGTTGTTGTGCCATATCTTATGCAGTACGGTTCTCCCTTAGGGAGAAACCCCGTTACGCAAAGATATTCAAAAAAATATAGAATACCAAACCGAAGTGGCAGAATTACAGGGACATGCCCCTCAGGCACTCCTGTAAAGACGCCCGCCAATGGGGAATGGTAATCCCCAGGGCCGATTGGATCTTGCCCTTGTCCAGCACGGAATAAGCGGGCCGATGCACCTTGGACGGGAATTCGGCGCTGGTGCACGGCCGGATCTCACACCCCGTATGTCCGGATAGCGCTGCAATAGCGCAGGCGAACTCATACCACGTGCACTCCCCTTCGTTTGTAAAATGATAAATATCAGTTACTTCCGCCGTAGAGGGACAGGTATTTCCGCTCTCAAAAGAAAGGGCCGATGTTCGCGGAAATACCTGTCCCTCCACGGCTAAAAACCGGACTATAACTTTTGCCAAATCCTTGGCATAAGTGGGTGTTCCGCGCTGGTCGTCCACCACTTTGAGGGAGGGTTTTTCGGCCGTGAGGCGCAGCATGGTCTTTACAAAGTTGCGGCCGTACTCGCTGTACAGCCACGCTGTGCGGATGATGATATGGCGGCAGTCCACCCGCTGGATGGCCTCTTCCCCATGCAGCTTGGTAACGGCATAAACACCCTGCGGCGCGGGTTTCTGTTCCTCTTTGATGGGAGACGTAAGCACCTCACCGCCAAATACATAGTCCGTAGAAATATGCAGCAGCAAGCCGCCCGTCTCCTTCATGGCCACGGCCAGGTTTTCCACCGCCTTGGCATTGAGCAGTTCGGCCAGTTCCGGCTGATCTTCGGCCCCTTCAACATTGGTGTATCCGGCACAGTTCACAATGGCGTCTATCCCCTCTTCCTTCACCATCTTCCTCACAGCATCCAAGTCCGTGATATCCAGGTCGTTAACATCGGTGAATACGAAAAATAGATTCTTCGCTTCGCTCAGAATGACAGGATTATGCAGAATGACAGGGTTCTGAATGGCAGGATTCAGAAGGACAGGGTTCTGAAGGACGGAGCGAAGGCTCATTCCAAGCTGGCCGTTGGCGCCTGTTACCAGTACCTTCATACGCCGTATTCAAAGAGATAGGGACAGTCCTTCAAAAGGGGGTTGTGACTGTCTTTTTCGGAGAGGATAATGTCCTCTTGAGGGAGCCCCCAATCGATGCCCAGAGAAGGGTCGTTCCAGGCGATGGCAGCCTCCTGTGAAGGGTCGTAAAAACGGTCACATTTGTACTGGAAAACAGCCTCCTCACTGAGCACGGCAAAGCCATGCGCAAATCCCTTTGGCACAAAGAATTGCCGATGGTTATCTGAAGTAAGTTCACAAGCCACATACTGGCCGAACCAGGGACTACCGCGACGGATGTCCACGGCCACGTCCAGCACCCTTCCGGAGACCACTCTCACCAGCTTGCTCTGGGCGTATTCCCCGCGCTGGAAATGGAGCCCCCGGACCACCCCGTACCGGCTCTTGCTTTCGTTGTCCTGCACAAAGCGCACGGGCCGCCCCAACGCGGCGTCAAAGTCCCGCTGGTTCCAGCTCTCGAAGAAATATCCCCGGTTGTCCCCGAACACACGCGGTTCCAGGACCAACACACCGGGTATGGCTGTTTCAATAACGTTCATCAGTTGCAAAGATAATGGGAAAATTCCATTTTTTTGCATAATTTTGTAGACTTATTACATAGTCTACACGGAAATGTTAGATATAGAGAGATTCATAGCGGAAAACGTTACCGGCCGAAAAGAGAGTTTCTTCGCCCGAGACCTGGAGAAAAACCGGGACGCCATCCGTGCCGAGATTGAAGGGAAAAAGGTGTGCGTGATTGGCGGCGCGGGGTCCATTGGCAGCGCCTTCATCCGGGAACTGGTGAAATTCGGCCCCGCCTCCCTTACGGTGGTGGACCTCAGTGAGAACGGCCTGGCCGAACTCACGCGGGACCTGCGCTCCACGGACGGCATCCAGATGCCGGAAGTGTACCGCACGTATGCCCTCAACTTCGCCGACCCCATTTTCGCCCGCATCTTCCGGGAAGAGAAAGGCTTTGACATCGTGGCCAATTTCAGCGCCCACAAGCACGTGCGCAGCGAAAAGGACAAATACGCCGTCCAGGCCCTCCTGGAGAACAACGACATCAAGGCCGCCGGCCTCATGGACCTCCTGTGCGAATATCCCCCGCGTCACTTCTTCTGCGTGAGCACGGACAAGGCCGCCAATCCCGTGAACGTGATGGGCGCCAGCAAGCGCATCATGGAAGACGTAATCATGGCCTACAAGGACCGTTTCAAGGTGAGCACCGCCCGTTTTGCCAACGTGGCTTTCTCCAACGGTTCCCTGCCCGACGCCTGGATGCAGCGCCTGCAGCGCCGTCAGCCCCTGGCCGCCCCCAAGGACGTCAAACGCTACTTCGTGTCCCCCGCCGAAAGCGGACAGATTTGCCTGATGGCCTGTATCCTGGGCCGTAGCGGGGAAATCTTCTTCCCCCGCCTGCAGGAAGACCAGATGAAGACCTTCTCCGAAATCTGCGACGCCTTCCTGGTAGCCAACGGCCTGGAAAAGAAGGAATTTAAGGCCGATGCCGACGCCCGTGCCTTTGCCGCTGCCATGCCGGCGTACAGCAAGGAGTATCCCGTGGTGTATAGCCTGAGCGACACCACCGGCGAAAAGGGCTTCGAAGAATTCTACGTCCCCGGCGAGAAACTGGACATGGACCGCTTCGCCAGCCTGGGCGTCATCCGGGAGAGCCCCCGCAAACCGGCCGCCGAAGTGAACGCCTTCCTGCAGGAACTGGAGGCCATTTTCGCCCGTCCCGATTTTACCAAAGAAGAAGTGGTGCTGGCCATCAAACGCTTCATCCCCAACTTCGAACACGAGGAAAAGGGAAAGAACCTGGATCAAAAAATGTAAGATGCAATACAAGGAAATCACCGATTTTGTTCACCAGCTGTACGGGACCAAGGATTTTGTGCCCCTGAGCGTACCGCTGTTTGTGGGAAATGAAAAGAAATACCTGGAGGAATGCATAGACACCACCTTCGTATCCAGCGTGGGCCCCTTCGTAGACCGTTTTGAGAAGGAGATCGCCGCCTACACCGGCGCCGCCCGCGCCGTGGTTTGCGTGAGCGGCACCAATGCCCTGCACATGGCCCTCATGCTGTCCGGGGTGCAGCGGGAAGACGAAGTCCTCACCCAGGCCCTCACCTTCATCGCCACCTGCAACGCCATCAGCTACATCGGCGCCCATCCCGTGTTCCTGGACGTGGACCGGGAGACTCTGGGTCTTTCGCCCGATGCCGTCCGCGCCTGGCTGGAGAAGAATGCCGAACTTAAGGCCGATGGCTGCTACAACCGCCGCACCGGCCGCCGCGTGAAGGCCTGCGTGCCCATGCACACCTTCGGCCATCCCGTGCGCATCGAAGAGGTTGCCGCCATTTGCCGGGAGTGGAAGATCGCCCTGGTAGAGGATGCGGCCGAGAGCATCGGCAGCCTGTACCACGGCCGGCATACCGGCACCTTTGCCCCCATCGGCGCCCTGTCCTTCAACGGCAATAAGACCATCACCACGGGCGGCGGCGGCATGCTGCTGTTCCAGGATCCCGCCGTGGGAGAACACGCCAAGCACCTCACCACACAGGCCAAGATGCCCCACCGCTGGGAATTCCGCCACGATGAAATCGGCTACAATTACCGCATGCCCAACATCAATGCGGCCCTGGGATGCGCCCAGCTGGAGAATCTGGACCGTTATATCGAGAGCAAGCGCCGTATTGCATCGGCCTATGCCGACTTCTTCAAAGACATGCCCGGCGTGCAGTTCTTCACGGAACCCAAGGACTGCCGATCCAACTACTGGCTCAACGCCGTCATCCTGGAAGACCGCGCCGCGCGGGATGCCTTCCTGGAGTACAGCAACGACAACGGCGTGATGACGCGCCCCGTGTGGGAGCTCATGAACCGCCTCCCCATGTTTGAAAAATGCGAAACGGACGGCCTGGAGAACACCATCTGGCTGGCCGACCGCATTGTGAATATCCCCAGCAGCGCCCAGTTATGAAAAGGATAGCCGTTGTCACCGCCACCCGGGCCGAATATGGCCTGCTGCGCAGAACAGTGGAAGCCCTGCGGGCCGAAGCCTGCTTTGACGTTCGGCTGATAGTGACCGGTACACACCTGAGCCCCGCCTTCGGGGAAACCTGGAAGGAAATCGAGGCCGACGGCGTGCGCATAGACTGTAAGATCGACTATCTGTCGCAGGACCGCTCCCCCGCCGGCATCGCCCGGGAAGCCGGCCGCTGCGCTCAGCTTTTTGCCGATGCCTTCCAGGACCTGAAACCGGATCTGGTGATGGTGCTGGGAGACCGCTATGAACTGCTGCCCATTTGCTCCAGCGCCCTGGTGCTGGGCATCCCCGTGGCCCATATCGCCGGCGGAGAACGCACGGAAGGCGCCATAGACGACGCCGTGCGCAACGCCGTCACCATGCTGGCCACCGTCCATTTCCCCAACAGCCCGGAAGCCGCCGAAGCCATCGTGCGGATGCGCGGCAGCGCAGAAAACGTATTCGAAGTGGGAGAACCCGGTGCCGAGAACATCCTGAAGGCACAGCTTCCTACCCGCGAGGAACTGGCCGCCCGCCTGGGCCTGGACGCCGCCAAACCGTGGGTGCTGGCCACCCTGCATCCGGAAACCCGGGAAAGCGAGGAATACAACCTGAACATGGCCGAATCCATGCTGGAGGTCCTCCGGCGGCTTCAGGGCCATGAAGTGATACTCACCAAGGCCAACGCCGACCCCTGCGGGGAAAAGATGAACATGCTCTATTCGGCCGAGCGGAAGTTCCGCCTCTACGATTCCCTGGGGCAGAACGGCTACCTGGGCCTGATGAAGGAAGCTGCCTTCGTTATCGGCAATTCCAGCAGCGGGGTTATCGAAGCGCCGCTTTTCGGCACGCCCGTGGTGAACATCGGCCACCGGCAGACAGGCCGCGCCATGAGCCGCTGCGTTTTCTGCTGCGAGGCCGCCCTGACGGACATCCAAAGGGCTGCGGGCGCCGTCCACGGCCGTTTCCAGCCGGATATCCTGCCCGGAACCGGCCATACTTCCGAACTCATTGCCAAGCATTTAAAGGACTACTTCCATGAGAGCTGACGAACTGTGCACCCCTTGCTTCATCCTGGACGCAGACGCGCTGCGCCGGCTGTATCGTGGCTTCCGGGACGCCCTGGGCGCCCGTTTTGCCGCCGCCGAGGTAGCCTATTCTGTCAAGACCAACTCCAACCCGGCCTTGCTGCAAATCCTGCGGGAAGAGGGCGCCACCGCCGAGGTTGTGTCCGACACCGAGTACGACCTGGCATCGGCCCTGGGCTTCCGCCGCATCGTTTTCAACGGCCCCGTCAAGGGAAAGGAGCACTTCCTGAAGGCCCTGCGGGACGGACAGGTGGTGAACATCGACAGCAAGCGGGAACTGGACTGGCTGGAAGAATTGCCCGACGGGTTCCAGGCTTCCGTGGGCCTGCGGGTGAACGTGCCGCTGGCCGAGGACGAGTCTTTCTCCCGCTTCGGCTTTGGCCTGGAAGAACTGAAGGAGGCCGCAGCGCGCATCAAGGCCCTTCCCGGCGTGCGCCTCGCCGGCCTGCACCTGCACCGCACTTCCCACAGCCGCAGCCTGCAGGTTTACGCTTCCATCGCCGACAAAGCGGCTGCCATGCTCAAGGCCCTGCACATGGAGCCTGAATACATTGACATCGGCGGCGGTTTCTTTGGGGAAATGCCCGAAAAACCGTCCTTCAAGGATTACGCCGCCACGCTGGCCCGGGGGCTGGAAGACTATCCCCGCGCCCGCATCATCGTGGAACCGGGCAACGCCCTTTGCGCCGGTGCGTTCTCCTTCCTGAGCAGCGTGCTGGACGTCAAGACCATACAGGGAGAAACGGTGGTGGTTTGCGACGGCAGCCGCAACGACGTGGATCCCTTCTTCCGCAAGACCGACTATTTCAAGACCTTCCCCACGGTGGAGGAAAGCAGGCCCACCGCCGCCAGCCAGACCGTGGTGGGCGGCACCTGCCTGGAGAACGACCGCCTCTTCCACCTGCAGGACGCCCCCGCGCTGCGCCCGGGAGACCGCATCTCCTTTGCCAACACGGGAGCCTATACCATGGCCCTCTCTCCCCTGTTCATCCGCTATTTCCCGCGGGTGTACGTACTGGAAGGCGGCAATTACCGCCTGGCCAGCAACGAGTGGAGCGCCCAAGACTACTTAAACGCCTATGGATTATAACCTTCTTTGCTGCAACGTGGGCCGGCGTGGCCGCCTGATGCTGGACTTCCGGAAATCGCTCTCCGGAAAGGGAGTAGTAGTGGGAACGGACAACTGGTCCGTGGCCCCCGCCCTCTTCCTGGCCGACAAAATGTACGTGACGCCCAAAATCACGGACCCGCACTACATGGACGAGGTCTTCGCCATCTGTGAAAAGGAGAAAATCAGGGCCGTGAGCACGTTCATCGACCCCGAAATCGAAGTGCTGGCCGCGCACCGGGAGGAATTCCTGGCCAAGGGCATCCTGCCCCTGTGCCCCTCTTACCATACCGCGCAGCTTTGCATGGATAAGTACCTGATGTTCCAGCACTTGCGCACCAAGGGCGTGCGCACCGTCCTCACCTACCGCACCCTGGCCGATTTCCAGGCCGGGCTAGGCGCCGGGGAGATTGACTTCCCCGTGTTCATCAAGCCGGTAAAGGGCAGCGGCAGCGTGGGCGCCCGCCGGGTCAACGACATGGAGACTCTCCGGGATCTCTTTGCCGAAGGGGCCCACGACTACATCATCCAGGAATTGATGACCCAGGGAGACTGCGACGCCGACGTGTACGTGGACTGCATCTCCCATGAAGTGATATCCGTCTTCTCCAAGCGCAAGATAGAGACCCGTATCGGCGGTGCCTCCAAGACCATCAGCTTCAAGGACCCCGCCCTCTTCGCCTTTGTGCAGGAGGTCTGCGCCGTTTTGGAGCTCAGCGGTCCCTGCGACATGGACTTTTTCCTCAAGGACGGACAGTATTACCTGTCGGAGATCAACCCGCGCTTCGGCGGGGCCTATCTCCACGCTTACGGCGCCGGGGTAGACTTTGTGAAGTACATCATGAAAAACATGGACGGAGAGGCCTGTACGACCGAAATCGGCCAATACGACGAAGGCGTCCTCATGCTCATGTACGACGACGTGGTCATCGCCCGGGAGGCCGATTTACTGAGAGACTACCATGACTAAGACCTTCATCATAGCCGAGGCCGGCGTGAACCACAACGGCCGCCTGGACCTGGCGCTGCAGCTTTGCGACGCCGCCAAGGCCGCCGGGGCCGATGCCGTCAAGTTCCAGACCTGGGTGACGGAGAAAATCATCGTTCCGGACACGCAGAAGGCCGCTTACCAGCAAGCCAACACCGGCGGGGAGCAGTCCCAGTACCAGATGCTCAAAGCGCTGGAGCTGGGTTACGCGCAGTTTGCCCAAATCAAGGATTACTGCGACTCCATCGGCATCACCTTCCTCTCTACCGGTGACAATCCGGAGGACGTGGACTTCCTCCTGGGCTTGGGCATGCCGATGGTGAAGATGGGTTCCGGGGACATCACCAACATTCCCCTGCTGCGCCATATCGGAGCCTGCGGTCGGCCCGTCATCCTCTCTACCGGCATGGCCGATATGAAGATGGTGCGGACGGCCTTCCGGACCTTGCAGGCCGCCGGTGCCAAAGACATTACGGTGCTGCACTGCACCACCAATTACCCCTGCCCGCCGGAAGAGGTGAACTTAAAAGCCATGCTCACCATGAAAGCCGAACTGGGCTGCCCCGTGGGGTATTCGGACCATACGCTGGGAACGGAGATTCCCGTGGCCGCCGTGGCCCTGGGCGCCACCGTCATCGAGAAGCACCTGACGCTGGACAGCCACATGGAAGGCCCGGACCACGCCGCCTCCATGGAACCCGCCGCCTTTGGGGAGATGTGCCGTCAGATCCGCGCCGTAGAAGTGGCGTTAGGCAGCGGCATCAAGGAACCCAACGAGAGTGAGAAGAGGATTTCGGGCGTGGTGCTCAAGCGCATCGTCGCCGCACGGGACATCCGTGCCGGCGAAATTCTCACCCCGGAGAACCTGGCCGTAAAACGGGCCCCGGAAGGCCCCGGCGCCAATCTCTGGGACCAGGTATGCGGCACCAAAGCCGTGAAAGACTATCAGAAAGACCAAGCCATCGAGCCATGAAAACGCTCATCACCATCTGCGCCCGCGGAGGTTCCAAGGGCATTCCGGGCAAGAACATCAAACCCATCGCCGGCAAACCGCTGATGGGCTATACCATCGACTGCGCCCGCAAGGTGCAGGAGACCATCGGCGCCGATATCATCCTGTCCACGGACTCGGAGGAAATCATCGGCGTGGCCGCATCGCTGGGGCTGGAGACGCCCTACCGCCGCCCGGCCGAACTGGCCAATGACACCTGCGGCAAACTGGACGCCATCGACCATGCCTGGAAATGGGCCGAAAATCACTTCGGCCACCGCTACGACTACGTGCTGGACCTGGACTGCACCGCTCCCCTGCGCACGCTGGAGGACATCCTGGAAGGTTTCCGGCTGCTGGAAGCCCGGCCGGAGGCCCTGGACCTTTTCTCCGTGAACCCCGCCGCCCGCAACCCCTATTTCAACATGGTGGAGCAGAAGGAGAGCGGGTACTATGACCTGGTGTGCGACGGAAGTGCCTTCACCAGCCGCCAGAGTGCCCCCAAGGTGTATGACATGAACGCCTCCTATTATATTTACCGGCGCCGTTTCTTCGAGGAAGGCCGGCGGGACCCCAATACGCCGCTGTCGCTGGTGTATGTGATGCCGCACCGCTGCTTCGACCTGGACGAGCCCGTGGACTTCGACTTCATGGAATACCTGCTGGAAAACGGCAAACTGGGATTTGAGTTATGAAAGTACTGATGATGGGCCTGGGCTCCATCGCCCGGAAACATATCGCCTCGCTGCGCACCATCGACCCTTCGGTGGAGATTGTGGCCTGGCGCAGTTCCCATGAAGGTGCGTCCGTAGAGGGGGTGGCCGACGTCTATGAACTGCCGATGGACGGCGGCTTCGACTTTGCCATCGTGTCCAACCCCACCTCCTGCCATGCATCGGCCATCCATGCCCTGCTGGAGCTGAACATCCCCCTCTATATCGAAAAGCCGCTGTTTGCCGATTTAGGGCATCAGGAGCTGCTGGAGGAGATTCGCCGCCGGGGCATCCTCACCCACGTGGCCTGCGATATGCGCTACATAGACACCGTCCGCTATATCCACGACCATGTGCAGGAGCTGCGGGTGAACGAGGTGAATGTGTATTGCGGCTCCTATCTTCCTTCCTGGCGGCCGGGGACGTCCTGGCGCAATGGCTACAGCGCCCGGCCCGAACTGGGCGGCGGAGCGCACCTGGACCTGATTCACGAGCTGGATTACCTGTACTGGATCTTCGGCCGGCCCCAGCGCACGCAAAAGGTGCTGCGCAGCGTCTCCTCGCTGGAAATCGGCTCTGTAGATTACGCCAACTACATCTGGGAATACCCGTCCTTCACGGCCTCGGTGGTGCTCAACTACTTCCGCAAGGATTACAGGCGCACCGTGGAGATTGTGGCCGACGGCACCACCTGGACGGCCGACCTGGCCACCGGAGACATCATCGACGAAACGGGCCGGGTGCTCTTCCGCAGCGCCCAGGAGGCCGACGGAGATTATCTGGCGCAGATGCGCGCCTTCGTGGAACTGGTGCGGCAGCACGCCGTCACCTCTTCCAACGACGTATTTGAAGCTTACGAAGTTTTGAAACTATGCTTGGAATAAAAGACAAAGTAGTGATTGTGACCGGGGGCTGCGGCCTTATCGGTAAGGAAATCGTGAAGGAACTCAAGGAGGCCGAAGCCTGCGTGGTGAACGCCGACATCGCCCTGGAGACATCGGCCCAGGCGGGAACCTTCAAGCTGGACCTCTCCGACAACGGCTCCATCGACGCCCTGGTGGCCTTTGTGCTGGAGCACTTCGGCCGCATTGACGCCCTCATCAACAGCGCCTATCCCCACACCCGGGACTGGAGCGACTATTTCTTTGAAGATGAGCCGTTTGAGCATTTCAAGAAGAATGTAGAGCTGCAGCTGGACAGCGTGTTTTACCTGGACCAGCAGGTGGCCAAGGTGATGATGAAGCAGAACGGCGGTTCCATCGTGAACTTCGGCTCCATCTACGGCATCGTGGGCAACGACTTCACCATCTACGAGGAGTACGGCGGTACTTCCACCGGCGCCTACTGCGCCATCAAGGGCGGCATCATCAACTTCACGCGCTACCTGGCCTCTTACCTGGGCAAATGGAACATCCGCGTGAACTGCGTGTCTCCCGGCGGCGTCTTCGATAAGAACAGCCCCGAACAAAACCAGATCTTTATCCGGAATTATACCCATAAATGTCCCATGAAACGCATGGCCGAGCCCGAGGATATCGCTCCCGTGGCCATTTTCCTAGCCTCCGACATGGCCCGTTACGTAACCGGACAGAACATTGCCGCCGACGGCGGCTGGACAGCTATCTAGCCTATGAAAAATAACACCATCTCCATCCACACAAGCGTCCAGCAGGCCTTAGCCATACTGGAAGACCTGAATTTCCCGCTGTTTGTTCTCTCCGACGATGAGAAATTAGTGGGCACCCTTACCGACGGCGATGTGCGCCGCGGCATCATGGGCGGAAAAAGCCTGGATGACACCGTAGAAGCCTTCATGCACCGCAGTTTCCGTTCCGTCATGGAAGGTGAAGTGGACGTAGAGTTCCTCAAGGCCTGCCGGGACAAGCACATTTTCATCATTCCCGTTCTGGACAGTTTCGGGCGCCTGAAAGATGTCATCAACCTCAAGGAGAAAAAAAGCCTCCTCCCCGTGGACGCCGTGCTCATGGCCGGCGGCAAAGGAGAGCGCCTGCGTCCCCTTACGGAGACCACGCCCAAGCCCCTGCTGAAAGTGGGCGGCAAGGCTATCATCGACCACAACATAGACCAGTTGAAAAGCTATGGCGTGGCCCAGTGCTATGTCACCGTCAACTATCTGGCCGACAAGATGATAGAGCACTTCGTCGGTGTCGAAGGCGTGACGTGCGTACGGGAGCCCGAATATCTGGGAACCATCGGCTCGCTGCGTTTTGTGCAGGACCTCTCCGACGAAATCCTGGTGCTGAATTCTGATATCTACACACATTTAGACTACGAAGCCTTCTACCTGCATTTCCGCCACAGCGGGGCCGACATGTGTATTGCCACCGTTCCCTACGATGTCTCCATCCCCTACGGTATCATGGACTTCCGCAATGGCCTTGTAAAAGGCATCAAGGAAAAGCCCGTGTTTAACTATTACGCCAACGCCGGCATCTACCTGATCAAGAAGAGCGCCCTGTCCCTCATCCCGGAAGGCAAGGTCTTTGACGCCACCGACCTGGTCAACGCCCTGGCAGCCAACGGCGGCAAGGTGGTGCACTTCCCCATCAACGGGATTTGGATCGATATCGGCAGTTTCGAAGAATACCAAAAGGCCTGCGAACTGGCCGGAAGGTAACGCTCTGGCGCAGGTAATAAGAGAATAAAATTAGCCAAAGATAATTAGCATGATGGCATCGGTTGCTCCGGCGTTGGACCGGCAGTATGCCGATGCTATTTTTGACTGTCTTTGCAGTTCCTGAGGGTTCTGTGTGACTGTTTCAAACCACTGCAGCGCTTCCTGAGGATTGTTAACAGGGGTTCCTGCACCCAGTTCCACCATATCTACGCAGTGTGTTTCCCGCTGATATTTGGGGCCGAAAAGGACCGGCAGTCCGTACACGGCTGGCTCTATGACGCTGTGCGGCATAAAGGCAAAACCGCCGCCCACGATGGCCGCGTAGCCATAACGGTACAGCTGGGCAAGCATCCCCACTTTGTCCACGATGAGAACCTGCACTTTTTCTATTCCGGGCTCCCCGTTCTCAAAACCGGAATACAGTGCCCCGCGGCCGTTCACGGCGGAAATCATCCGTTGCATTGGCTCCGGATCCATCTCCTTGGGCACTACCATGATCTTTTTGTCCGTATGGGCATTGGCTATAGCTATGACAAAATCGTCATCTTCCACTGTGGACGTACAGCCGGCCACCAGCACTTTCTCACCGCCACACCACTGGTCCACCACTGCATTGTTCCAGGGCTCGGCCGCTATCTTCAGAACACGGTCCACGCGGGCGTCTCCTACCTTTATTACATGGGGCACACCGATCCCTTCCAGCAACTCTTTGCTGCGCTCGTTCTGCACCAGGACGTGCCGGTAACTGGTCCGGAAGATCTTCCGGCGGCCGGCGCCCAGCCAGCCGAACAGGGAGGAATCGGGCTCCGTGCGCACCGACATGATGGACGCGTCAATGCCCCGTTTCCGGATTTCCCGCATCATGTTGGGCCACAGTTCACCGATGGTGAAAATGGCCTTGGAAGGCCGTACGGCATCGAAAAATCGGCGCATGTTGCGACGTGTGTCAAACGGCAGGTAAAACACCCAGTCCACCATCGGCCAGTTCTTGCGGGCCTCATAACCATTGGGAGAGAAGAAGGTAAGGAGGATCCGGGCTTTCGGGAAACGGTCCCGTGTGGCCTCAATCACCGGGCGGGCCTCTTCGAACTCTCCCAGCGATGCCACATGGAACCAGATGATGCCGTCCACACCACAGCAGGCGGCTTCTATCCGGTCCAACAAGCCTTTTTGGCCATCTATCTGTTTTTTGATTTTTCTCAGATTCATAGGCTCAAGTACTTGGCAGTAAACGTCTTACCCTGTTTCACCAGATCTTCCGGTGTGCCGGCGAAGACCACTTCCCCGCCCTTGTCGCCGGCGTCGGGGCCCAGGTCGATGACCCAGTCGGCGCTACGGATCACGTCCAGGTTGTGCTCCACCACAATCACGGTGTGGCCCTTGGAGAGGAGCACGTCAAACGACTTCAGCAATTTCTCCACATCGTAAAAATGCAGGCCGGTGGTGGGCTCGTCAAAGATGAACAGGATTCGCTCCCTTCCGCCGGCTGCCAGGGACAGGAAGTAGGCCAGCTTGATGCGCTGGCTTTCACCGCCGGAAAGCGTGCTGGAAGGCTGTCCCAGCTTGATATAACCCAGTCCTACATCCATCAGCGGCTGCAGTTTGGCGGCGATGGCTTTGGCCGTATCTTCCTTCTGCGCGCCGAAGAAGGTGATGGCCTGCTCCACGCTCATGTTCAAGATGTCGTCCACGTTCAGCCCCTGATACCGCACTTCCAGGATTTCCGGCTTGAAACGCTTGCCGCCGCAACTTTCGCACACCATGGTGACATCGGCCATGAACTGCATGCCGATCTTGACGAAGCCGTCTCCCTGGCACTCCGGGCATCGGCCGCCCTCCTGGTTGAAGGAGAAGTAGCTGGGCGTGAAGCCGTTGATGCGGGCGTACTGCTGGTCGCTCAGAAGCTTGCGGATGTCGTCGTACACCTTCAGGTAAGTGACGGCGTTGGAGCGGGAGCTCTTGCCGATAGGATTCTGGTCCACGTACTCTACCCGCGTGATGCGGCTGAGGTCTCCGGACAGTCCCTTGAAAGTGCCGGGCAGGTCCCCGGTCTCGTTGATGCGCCGGTGCAGGGCCGGATACAGGATGTCCCCCACCAGCGAGCTCTTTCCGCTGCCGGAAACGCCGGAAACCACGGTAAAAGCATTCAGCGGGAACTGCACGTCAATATCTTTCAGATTATTCTGCATGGCCCCCTCAACGGTAATGGAATACCGCCACGGGTTCTTTTCCCGGACATAAGGTTTGCGGATACCTGCGAGGTACTGCAGTGTGAGAGATGGCCGATCGGAGTCGGCCATGACGCCATTTTTTCCGTCATGCCCGGCTTGACCGGGCATCCCTTCGAACACCACCTCTCCCCCATTGATACCGGCCCGGGGGCCCAGGTCTATCACCCAGTCGGCCGCCCGGATAATCTCGGCGTCGTGCTCAACCACAACAACGGTATTGCCGATGTCCCTGAGTCGTTTGAGCACGGCGATGAGCCGGTCGGTATCCCGCGGGTGCAGGCCGATGGAAGGTTCGTCCAGGATGTACAGGGAGCCAACCAGGGAACTGCCCAGGGCCGTAACCAGGTTCACCCGCTGGCTTTCGCCGCCGGACAGCGTATTCATGGTGCGGGACAAGGTAAGGTATCCCAACCCTACGTCCCGGATGCACTGCAGGCGGTACTGGATCTCTTCGATAGCCTTGCCGGCGATGGCCATTTCGTGCTCTGTGAGAACACAGGTTTTAAACCACCCCAGCAGTTCATCCACGGTCATGCTCAGCAGGTCGTGGATGGTTTTCCCGGCCACTTTCACATACAGCGCCTCCTTGCAAAGGCGGCTGCCGCCGCAAGCATGGCAGGTGGTACGCCCGGAATACCGGGACAGCATATATTTATACTGTATCTTGTAGCGGTTGCTCTCTACCCATTCGAAGAACTGGTCCAGGCCGCAGAATGCATCGGGGTCTTCATAGTCTCCCCGGTGTGTCCAGATGATGTGTTTCTGCTCCTCCGTCAGCTTGGCATAAGGCTCAAAGATGGGGATGCCGAAAGCGTCGGCATTCTTGATAAGCTGGTCCTTGAACCAGCCCATCTTGTCCCCGCGCCAGCAGGCGATGGCCCCGTCGTAAATGCTCTTGGTCTTGTCCGGCACCACCAAGTCCTCGCTCACGCCCACAATCTTGCCCAAACCGCCGCACACCGGGCACGCCCCCAGCGGGCTGTTGAAGCTGAACAGATACTCATCCGGTTTCCGGAACACTATCCCGTCCCGCTCAAATCTAGAGCAGAAATATTTCAAGCCCGGCAAGGTGCTGGACCTAGTCCACCCACTTTTTGGACCTGGTCCAACTTTAACCCCTGGACCTGGTCCACCGACTGTGCCTTCCAGGCCCGTAGAACCCATACTTGCTGGACCTGGTCCACCCCCTAAAACTGGACCTGGTCCAAACATGCCCTGGACCTGGTCCACAGAGGGCTTTCCCCAAAGTGCCATGTCGCCACTGCCTTTGTCGAAGGCGGTTTGGATGGAGGAATGGAGGCGGGTGCGCAGGTCATCGTCCAGGTCGCCGGAAGTTTTGACGCGGTCTACCAGGAGCCAGAGGCCGGCGGGGTACGCGCCGTCCATCTGCATCACGTCTTCTATCTGGTAGGTGGTACCATCGGCCGGGGAGAAAAGTCGGCCGAAGCCTTCCTCTTTCAAGGAGAGCATCAGTTCCACCTTGTCGTCGCGGGTATCCCAGTGGATATCGGAAAGGATATACCAGGCATGTGTCCCGGCCATCGCGGAGAGCACGTCCGCCACCGTGTGCGCCTTCACTTCCTCCCCGCTCACCGGCGAATACGTGCGGCCGATGCGAGCGAACAGGATGCGCAGGTAGTCGTAAATTTCCGTGGTGGTAGCGACGGTGGAACGGGGGTTCTTGATGTTCACCTTTTGCTCAATGGCAATGGCCGGCGGAATGCCCTCGATGATATCCACATCGGGCTTGGACATGCGGCCCAGGAACTGCCGGGCATAGGAGGAAAGGCTCTCGGCGAAGCGACGCTGCCCCTCGGCGAACAAGGTGTCAAAGGCCAGCGAGCTTTTACCGCTGCCGCTCACGCCCGTCACCACCACCAGTTTATTACGGGGAATCTCCACCGTAATCTCCTTGAGGTTGTTCACACGGGCCTTTTTGACGACAATGTTCCCTTCCATCAGTCGGAATAGTTATAGTCTACCACGATGGCCACGGTGAAACCGGGCACCAGCGGCTGGATTTCTTGGGTAATGGCGGCCGTCAGGGGCGCGAAATCGTGCACCTCGAAGTCCGGCACGATGTCGATGGACAGCAGCTTGTCCCTCTCGGAATAGAAAAAGCCGTGCACCTGCACCACTTCTTTGTGGGCCGATACCAGTTGCATCACCTGCTGCTGCAATTGGGCGCGACGGTTGTCGCCGGTGGCCACGGAGTACACGCCCACCGTCATCACGATGCCGTGTTTCTGATACATCAGGGTTTGGATGTCACGGGAAAGGGCATGGATTTCGTCGGCCCGCACGGTGTCGTCCACGCTCACGTGCAGGGAGCCGATCATCACGCTGGGCCCGTAATTGTGCAGGATGAGGTCGTACACGCCGTGCACCTGCGGGAAGGCCAGGACCTCCTGGCGGATGGCCTTGGTGAGCTCCGGGGAAACGCGGGCGCCCAGCAGTTCGCTCACGGGATTGTTGATCATCTCCACACCGGCCTTGATGATGACCAGGGAGATGAGCGCGCCCAGGATGCCGTCCAGGGACACGTTCCAGATGAGCATGACGCCAGCGGCGACCAGCGTGGCCGATGTGATGATGGCGTCGAAGAGGGCATCGGCCCCGGACGCGATGAGGGCGTCGCTGTGCAGCTTTTCCCCCTGCCCTTTCACGTAGCGGCCCAGAACCAGCTTTACCACGATGGCCACCACGATCACGATGAGGGTGGTGGTGGTGTAGGTGGGCGTAGTGGGATGGATGATCTTGCCGATGGACTCGTACAGCGAAGTGACACCCGCGCTGAACACGATGAGGGCGATGATGATGGCGCTGAAGTACTCGATGCGGCCATGGCCGTAAGGATGCTTGCGGTCGGCCGGTTTGAGGGAAAGCTTGGTGCCCACGATGGTGATGACGCTGGAGAGGACGTCCGTGAGGTTGTTCACGGCGTCCAGGATGATGGCCACGGAATTCGCAAGGATGCCTACCAGGGCCTTGAAGGCAGCCAGCACCACGTTGGCCACGATACCCACCACGCTGGTGCGGATAATTTGTGTACTTCTGTCCATAAAGTACAAATTTAGCGTTTTTTTGCTAACTTTGTAGAGATGTAGCAAAATCATTTCCCGCATGAGCGAAACCGTCATCATAGCCATCGTTGCAGCCGCCGTTATCATCGGCCTGGTCATCGCCTGGATCCTGTCTGCCGGGAAGTCCAAGGCCGCCCTCATCCAGAAGGAGGCCGAGCTCCGCACTTCCGAGGCCCTCCGGGAAAGCGAGCGGCAGCAGCATCAGCAGGCTATGGCCGACTTGAAGGCTGGCATGGGACAGGCCATCGAGCAGGCCCGGACAGCGTTGGCGCTGGAAAATGAGAAAACGCTGAAGGCCCGGGAGGAAGCCCTGAAAAAAGAGGCCGCCGAGACCATGAAAACCATCACCGGAGGCCTGGACAAAAACATCCGGGACATGAAGGAGGCCTTCGAGGCCCAGAAAAAATCGCACGCCGAGGAAAGCTCGGCCATCAAAACCCAGTTCGCCGAGACTGTCCGTCATCTGAAGGAGCAGACGGAGTCTGTGGGCAACCGGGCCGAAGACCTGGCCAAGGCCCTCAAGGGCCAGAATAAAATGCAGGGCAACTTCGGGGAAACCATCCTGGAGAACATGCTCCGGGACCAGGGACTGCGGGAAGGACACGACTATGAGACGGAATACTGGCTGCGGGACACCGACGGCAACCTCATCCGCAACGAGGAAACCGGCAAAAAGATGCGCCCGGACTTCGTCCTGCACTTCCCGGACCAGACCGACATCCTCATCGACTCCAAAATGTCCCTGACGGCCCTCACGGACTATTTTTCCGCCCAGACGGATGAAGGTCGCGCCGAAGCATCGGCCCGTAACCTGGAGTCGGTCAAAAGCCACGTGAAGGAACTCACCGGCAAGGAATACCAGAAATATGTGGCCGGGCGCAAAACCCTGGACTACGTGATTATGTTCATTCCCAATTACGGGGCCTGGCAGCTGGCCAAGCAGCAGGATCCGGATATCTTCTCCTGGGCTTTCGAGCATAATGTGCTCATCACCACCGAGGAAACGCTCATCCCCTTCCTGCGCCTCATCCGCAGCGCCTGGGTGCAGCAGGAGCAGATGGAATCCATCGCCGAGATTGTGTCCGCCGCCCAGAACATGGTAGACCGCGTAGCCCTCTTCTGCGAGGAAAACGCCAAGGTAGAAAGTGCCCTTGAAGGGGCCGTAAAGAAGTTCAAGGACAATTCGGCCCGCCTTAAGGACAGCAACCAGAGCATCGTGGGCGCCGCCTGGAAAGCCGTGAACCACGGCATCAAACTGCCTGTCAGACACTCCCTCCCTCCCGTGGGGCCCGACACCCTCACCGACGAAAGCCAGGAAGCATGAAAAAACTGTATCTGATTCTCATTGCCCAGGAGCAGGAACCCCGGCAAATCATCGCCCGCATGGCCGATGCCGTTCATGCCTTCGTGGGAGACGCCGACCAAAGCGACGACCTCACCATGATGGCCATCCAACGGATATGACGGCACTGATTACTGGCGGAAGTTCCGGTATGGGCTTGGAATATGCACGGCAGCTTGCTGGCCGTGGATATGACCTTGTCCTGGTAAGCAACCGGCTGGAGGAGCTGGATGTTGCAGCTGAAGAGTTGCGCAGCCAGTTTGCGGTGGATGTCCGTACCCGTTTTCAGGACCTGGCCGTACCGGATGCCGCAGACACTCTGTTCGAATGGTGTACGCAGGAAGTCCTGCCGGACATTGTCATCAACAACGCCGGCATGTTCTTTTTCAAGGAGGTGCAGACAGAGGACCTGGAAAGGGCCCAGGCGATGGTGAACCTGCATGTGGTCACGGTAACCCGGATGTGCATCCTTTTCGGCAATGCCATGAAGCGGCGCGGAAGCGGTTATATTCTGAATGTATCGTCCATGGCCGCTAGGATTCCGGCACCGGGCATTACCATCTATTCGGCCACCAAGGCCTACCTCAAGAGTTTCGGCCGGTCTTTGTCCTATGAGCTGAAGCCGTACGGCGTGGGTGTAACCACCGTTTGCCCGGCGGCCATCGCCACGCCGCTTTACCGCTTGAGCCCTGACAAGATGCGTCTGGGAGTGCGTATCGGCCTTATCAAAACCCCGCAGTGGCTGGTGAAACGGGCCCTGCGCGCCCTATTCCGCCGCCGGCGGGTGGTGAGTCCCGGTTTCATGAACGTTTGGCTTCCGCCGCTGATTGCCCTGCTGCCAGGGCCGCTGGTAGCCTTTATCTGGAAAAAGATCAAATGATGTTCTCCCCTCACACATTCAATATCTTCCTAATAGTAATGGCCGTCATCGCGGTGATTGTGTTCATTGCACTGTACCGTGTGAATGCCGGATATGGAAAGTTCTACACGCCCCAATGGGGGCCGTCGGTGGACAATCATTTGGGCTGGTTCCTGATGGAGGCACCGGTCTTTGTGGCCATGCTGCTGCTCTGGTGGTTCTCTGACCGCCGCTCCGACGTAGTACGGCTGGTTTTCCTTCTCCTTTTTGAGAGCCACTATTTCCATCGCGCATTTGTCTTCCCGCTGCAGTTGCACGGGCACAGCCGGATGCCGCTTTCCATCATCCTGATGGGCGTGGTTTTCAATACGCTCAACGCCCTGATGCAGGGCGGCTGGATTTTCTACGTTTCCCCGGTTGACCGCTATCCCCTGTCCTGGCTAACGAGCCTGCCGTTCATGGCCGGCACGGCGCTTTTCCTGGCCGGTATGTTCATCAACATCCAGTCGGACAACATCATACGGAACCTGCGCAAGCCCGGTGATACGGCGCACTACCTGCCACAAGGGGGAATGTTCCGCTATGTGACCAGCGCCAATTATTTCGGCGAATTCCTCGAATGGACGGGCTTTGCCATCCTTACCTGGTCCTGGGCAGGAGCGGTCTTCGCGCTCTGGACTTTCGCCAACCTGGCACCGCGCGCCGCACGCATCAATGACCTTTATCGGCAAGAATTCCCCGAACAGTTGGATCCACGCACCAAACGCATCATCCCTTTCCTCTATTGATATGGTTGAGTCTCCCGTTTTCACGCCCTTCAATATCGGCCCGGTGACATTGCGTAACAGGGTTATCCGCTCGGCCGCGTTTGAGAATATGGCCTATGGCAACAGCCCGTCGCAGGACCTGTTTGACTATCACGTGGCTGTGGCCCGTGGCGGCGTTGGAATGACCACGCTGGCCTATGCTTCCGTGAACCGGAGCGGGCTTTCCTTTGACGGGCAGCTGTGGATGAGGGAGGAGATTGTACCCGGCCTCAAGCGCATTACAGACGCCGTTCATGAAGCCGGCGCCAAGTGCTCCATCCAGCTGGGCCACTGCGGCAACATGACACATCGCGCTACCTGCGGCTGTACCCCGATGGGCGCGTCCAGCGGCTTCAACCTGTATTCCCCCACCTTTGTACGCGGGATGAAAAAGGCCGAGATTGACGCCCTGGTGGAAGACTTCGGCCATGCTGTAGAGCTGGCACGGGAAGCGGGTTTTGACTGCGTGGAAATCCACGCCGGACACGGCTACCTCATCAGCCAGTTCCTTTCGCCTTATACCAATCATCGGCACGACGAATACGGCGGCTCGCTGGAGAACCGGATGCGGCTGATGCAGCGGGTCATCCGTCGGGTGATGGAAGCCGCCGGAGACGATATGGGCGTGGTGGTGAAGATGAACATGCACGACGGTTTCCGCCGCGGCATGCAGGAGGCCGAATGCCTGGAGGTGGCCCGCGAACTGGAACGGCTGGGCGTGCACGCCATCGTATTATCGGCCGGCTTTGTTAGCAAGGCGCCCATGGAAGTGATGCGCGGAGCCATGCCGCTGCGTACCATGACCCACTACATGGACATGCGCAAATTCTGGTGGCTCAGGATGATGGTGCGGATTTTCGGCCGGATGATGGTCCCCACCGTTCCCTATAAGGAAGCCTATTTCCTGGAAGACGCACTGAAGTTTCGCGCCGCGGTAAAGCTGCCGTTAATTTATGTTGGAGGCATGGTTTCCCTCCGGAAGATGGAGGAAGTGCTGGCGTCCGGTTTCTCCGGCCTGCAGATGGCCCGGGCACTGGTGAGGGACACGGATTTTGTGAATAAGCTGCATAGTGGAGAAATCGAATGCAGCCCGTGCGGTCACTCGAACTATTGTATAGGGCGGATGTACACCCTGGAAATGAAATGCCATCAATGCGTGGCCGATTTGCCGAAAAATCTACAGCGGGAGGTGGAAAAAGCCGAAGAAAAATGGAAATGAAAGGAAAAATCATCGTAACGGGTGCCACGGGGGGTATGGGCGCCGCAGCCGTCGAAGCCCTTGCCAAGCAGGGTTTTCCCGTGCTGATGGCCTGCCGGAATTTGCAAAAGGCCGAAGCCGTGCGGGCCGATATCCTTCGCCGCGTCCCCGACGCCAGGCTTGAAATTGGGAAGCTGGACCTGGCCTCCATGGCCTCGGTACGGGCTTTTGCCGACAGCATCGAGCCCGGCTCAGTATCGGCCCTTTTCAACAACGCCGGCGTCATATCCAGAGGCTTCTTTCTCACGGAAGACGGGCTGGAGAACACCTTCTCTGTCAATTACTTCGGCCCCTGGCTGCTCACCCAGCTCCTGCTGCCCAAGCTGCCGCAGGACGCCCATATCGTGAACATGGTGTCGCTTACCTGCCGATTCGTTTCGATAGACGAAGCAGCCCTTCGGCCCGCCCAAAAGGACTTCAGGCAACTCATTACCTACGCCAAGGCCAAACGGGCGATGGTTTCCTTCTCCCAGGAGTTGGCGCGGCGGAATCCCGGTTTGCACGTCAACATGGCCGATCCGGGCGTCGTCGCCACCGATATGATTGACCTCGGCTGGTGGTTTGACCCCATTGCCGATGTCCTGGTAAAGCCCCTTTTCAAGAAACCTCTTTCTGGCGTCCAACCTGCTCTTCGCGCTCTCCGGGAAGAAAAGCAAAACCGCTACTATGTAGGGAAAAAGTGCAAGGACATTCCGGCCCTGTATATCAAGCCCGAGTTAGATATAAGGATCTGGGAAGAAACTCGGAAACTCGTTAAAATATGAGTATGAAGAAAGCTTTCATTATTTTGGCTGCCTTATGCCTGTGCCAGGCCCTCCAGGCCCAGCAACTTTACAATATGGGTTTTGACGTATGGTCCAAGCAGGGGCTTTCCTGGAACCCTTTCCCGAAAGGAGCCAGCGAAGAGCAGCGTGTATGGGACAGCGTCAACCGGGGTATGAAGGTACTGGGAATCAATACCACCACACCGGAATACGAGCACGTGGCGGTTCCCGGGCTGGGCAAGGCCGCCGCAAAGATTGTGAGCCGCAAAATAACCTGGGCCTTTGCGGCCGGCAGTCTGTTTACGGGACATTTTATCCGTGTTGTGAACTTCTCCGGGATAGAAATGGACAGCGGGACGCCGTTTACAGGACGTCCCAGAAGTATGTCGGGTTATTATCACTACCTGCCCGGTACCATCAACCACGCCAAAGATCCCTATCTTTCCAAGAAGGGGCAAACGGACATCGGCCAAATTGAAGTAGCCCTTTACGACTGGCCCCAGGGGCTGCGCTTTGTAACCAATGATGGCCACTACGACCCGGAATCCGACCCCCATCTGATAGGACGGGGTGTACTGATATTAACCAAGGCGACGGACGGTTACGTCCATTTTGAGATTCCCATCGAATACAGGAGGGACGCCACACCCACCTATGTGGGCATCAATGTCCTTTCCAGTGCCCTGGGAGAGTATTTTACCGGCAGCAGCAATAGCGTCCTGTACGTTGACGAATTCCAGTTCAACTACTGATCGGCAATGGCCTGCTCAAACATTTTGATAAGGGCCTGGGCCGAATGGGCGATGTCATACTGCTCCATGGACTTGACATAGCGTTTGCCTTCTTCCCAGCGCTCCTGAGGATGGGAGAGCCACCAGTCCATCTTTCGCGCCAGCTCTTTATCATCTTTTTCCGCGAAGATACTGCGGTCGTCCAGGGCAAACTGGTACGCACCGGTGTGCCTGCCTTTCGCAATGACGGGCACTGCGCCCTGCTGCAAGGCTTCCATGATGGAAAGGCCTTCCACCTCGGTGGTGGCGCAATGGATGCAAAGATCGGCCCCGGCGGCAAGGGTCCTGAGCTCATCCCTTGTGCAGAACATGAACTCCGGCTTGTACTTCACAACACCGTCTTCGTATAGTTTCATAGCCATGTGCTTGTACTGCTTGGACTTGGGTCCCTGGCCTGCGAACTGGAGCTGGATACGGTCTGCAAAGGCCGAATGGCGGATGGCGCGGATAAGCGTGGGCTGATCCTTCTCCTCTGAAAGCCGGCCTATATAAACCACTTTGAGGGGGCGTTGGGAATCCAGATAGTCTTCAGGAGGGACGTCCGGGCGGATGGAGGCATCCGGGACGAGCCCGTTGGAGAATACGTGAAGCTTGGACTTGAAATGGTGACGGACCAGTCTGTCATATACATTCTGTGTAGGGCACTGAATATGGGACCAATCATTGAAAGCAAAATCCCTCCCGGCATTGAGAAGGAGGAAGTTGGCCGTCTTGCACCAACCCAGCCAAAGGGAGGAACAAATGTTCTCCGGATGCATGTGGTACGTTCCGGTGACAGGTTTTCCCAGCTTCTTTGCAATCTTGTAGGCATTGACCTCCAGGACAAAAGGCTCTTCCATATGGACAACATCGGCCCAGCGGATGGCTTCTTCCAAAATCTTTTTGTCCGTAGAGGCGAAGTGATAGCCATGGGCATCTATAATGGGCTGGATAAGTGGGAAATGGTACCACTCAAGCCGGTAATCAGGCTGAGAGCCGTTGGGGCCATCGTTGGGGCCGGAAACGATTCGGACGTCCTGCCCGGCGGCCTTCAAGGCCTCGACAGTCCTTCTTGCCGATGCCGACAACCCGTTGCCCGTAGCATAAAAATTATTCAGGATAAAAAGGATTTTCATGTCGTTCATATTTGGGCGGCAAAAATACTCTAATTAAAGGCGATTTTGTTCCCAATTATTCCTTAATATTGTTCAATTTTTCTTGTCTCCCATCCAAAAGTAGAAAAATTGCTTAATTTCGCAGAAAAATAGCGCAAGCCCATGAATCAGAATGAAAAGCTCAACCAAAAGCAGCTGGACAACCTCCAGATGTCCAGAATAGATCTGTCCCGTACAGAATGGTGGGGAAGCTTTCAGGAAGATATCCTTATTCTTCATAATCCCAAGTTCAAAGTTAGCTGGGAGCCCTATAAGCTCAAACAGGTTCTGGTGGTCCTCTGTCACCAGGGAAATGGTTATGGAGCCGTCAACTTGCGTCCCATCCATCTTCAGAAGAATTCTCTCCTGATAGCGCTTCCTTCACAGATTGTGGAATCCCAAAAGGTGGACGAGGACTTCAAGGGAACCTTTTTGGTCCTGTCGGAGCGCTTCCTGTCCCGTATCAACATGGGAGACGCCTATCTTTTCCTCAGGAATGTGCAACTAAACCCCGTTTACCAGTTGGATGAAAAGACGGCAAGCGTATTCCGCTCCCTTACAGACCTGTCATACAAGCTGATATTGAGCAGTGAAAACAGCCCCGGCATGGAGGAAATTTTCGGCCTTATCGCACGCTTGTTCTATCTTTTGTCCTGCCGGATCATCAACCCTTCTTCTCCGGAAAAAGAAACGGGTCAGCGACAGGGAGAGGTAATGATGCAGTTCCTACAGCTTCTGAACCTCCATTACAAGGAACACCACGAGGTTGGTTTTTATGCCGACAAGATGAACATTACGGCAAAATACATGACTACGCTCGTCAAGAAAGCCAGTGGGAAATCGGCCTTGAAGTGGATTGAAGATTACGTGATTCTTGAGGCCAAGGCGCAATTGTCTTCAACCGTCAACACCATTCAGCAAATCGCATTTGATCTGAATTTCCCCAGCCAGTCCCTGTTTGGCCGATACTTCAAGCGGGCAGTGGGCATGTCTCCCTCTGACTACCGCGCCTCACTCAGGATATTTCAATCAAATTCATAGAGAAGAAATGAAGAAAATGAACATCCCCCTAATGGGCACGCTATTGGTTTTGTCCATCATCGTTTGCCCCATCTTGTATTTCACCGTGGGCCCGGCCTTGGATGACACCCAACTGGAAACGCTGAAGATACTGGGCATCATTGCCGCCTGTAGCGCCGCATTCTGCTTTATCGTAGGAGAGTTAACGGGAAACAATTCCCAGATGGACAAGCTGTGGAGCTTGTTGCCGATAGCCTATACCTGGGTGATTGCCGTCAAGGGAGGCATGGGCACCAGACTGGTGGTAATGGCCATTCTGGCAACGCTGTGGGGCGTTCGGCTCACTTTTAACTTCGCCAGGAAAGGAGCCTATAAACTTAAGTTCTGGGAAGGTGTGGAAGACTATCGCTGGGCGATTGTCCGCTCCGGAGCGCCATTCAACAACAAGCGGTGGGCCTGGACGGCCTTCGACCTGGGTTTCATTTCCATCTACCAGAACGCGCTGGTTTTGATGACCACCTTCCCCGCACTGGTTGCCATGTCATCGGATGTACCTTTTGGATGGGTGGATTGCCTGGCCGCCGTCCTGATGCTGGGCTTTATCATCTGGGAAACCGTTGCCGATGAACAGCAATGGGCTTTCCAGACCAAGAAATGGGCGATGATTAATGAAGGTAAGAAGCTGGAAGAGCTTCCTGCCCCCTATAACAAAGGATTCAACACCACCGGCCTTTGGAGCCGCAGCCGCCATCCCAATTACTTCGCCGAACAGGGCACCTGGGTGGCATTCTACGTCTTCTCTATCGGCGCAGGCATGGGCATCATCAACTGGAGTGTCATCGGCGCACTGCTCCTAATCGTCCTCTTCCAGGGCAGTTCTTCCCTGGCCGAAGAAATCAGCGGCAGCAAGTACCCCGAGTATGAGAAATACTGCGGGAGCGTCCCCCGCTTTACTCCGGGAAAGAAAACGGCACCTTCCTCACGCTGAAGCCGTAGATGGTCTTGAACTGTTCAACTTTCGTTGGCAAAACTGTTCACTTTTCGTTGGCAATTTACAGCTAATCCAATCGAAAACTATGAAATAATCAAAATTACTGTGACTTTTTCATAGTTTTTGATTATATTTGCCTTGGAATTAATGGCTGTAATTGCTATGAAAAGAAAAATCACTCAGCAACTCATAGACTGGAAGGACAGGCCGGATCATAAGCCTCTCATCCTCCAGGGAGCCCGTCAGGTTGGAAAAACATACATTCTGGAAGAATTCGGGCGCGAGCACTATAAGAATTATATCAAGGTAAGCCTTGACCTGGTCCCTGA
>Ga0310690_10002853_pt1 | contig 27252 bp, 19 predicted proteins | sample AusTroGonzalo_MG_2_FD_207661 | JGI IMG/M metagenome (GOLD analysis project Ga0310690, IMG submission 207661) | Bovine rumen microbial communities from tropical cattle in Woodstock, Queensland, Australia - Gonzalo_04 (v2) (version 2) | ecosystem: Host-associated > Mammals > Digestive system >...
AAACAAAGCGCTTTCGATTTCAGCTCATCAGCATAGCGTGAATTAGGATAAGTCGACACAAAGGTCTCATAGTCCGACACATCAAAATCGGGGTTGAATCTGTTTTTGTAATAATCGTATTTTTCTTTGTTACGGTTTCCGTATTTGACTATCATGTAATCAGTAATAATGGTACCAAGCATTTCTGCATCGTAATACTTGATGGGTTTGCTCACACGATACGTCTTGGCAAGATCGGGGCTGATTTCCTCGATGTCGGTTAAAGGAATATAACTAAGCACGTTAAGATTGGTGGTGTCCATGCCATGTGAATGCATGACGGACATGAGCGATTGCCAGGGAGTCTTTTTCTTGATGAAAAAAGAGATTTCCGTTGTCTTGCCGTAAGCTAAGCTGTTGAACAACATGGCTAAGCACAGGATGAAGGTGGTTTTCATTGTTTTCATTGCCGATTGTTTTAATTGTTAATAATTTTAGTTGCTTGATTCATTATTTTTAAATTTCCTTATCGGATTACACATTTAAGAGGTTCTCTATTCAAAAAAACTATCATCGGTTTTGTGTTTTCGGGAAAAAAACTCGCGATGTCAAGGACATGCAATTAATTTTTTGTATATTTGCGGCTAATAATAAACAGCAAACACAATGAGCGGGATTTTTATTAGTTATCGGCATGAGGGTGGCTATGGAGTGGCCAATCATCTGGTAGATAGGCTAAAGAGAGATGGATATAAAACCATTATTGACAAAGAATACAAGGAAGGTGATTTTCATGAGAGAATAACAAATTCCATCAAAGAATGCGATGACTTTATACTAATTCTCAACAGCACCGTATTTAAGGTCACCCTTGAAGGCCTCCCTTCTGAAATAGATTGGGTTCGAGAAGAGTTGAAACAGGCTAGAAAATATGGGAAAAACATCATACCTGTTATGCTATCGGAGTTTGAATGGCCCAAAGAACTTCCTTCTGACATTGAATTCGTGCAGAACTTAAATGCAATACGCTACGACAAGGAAGGTGTTTTTGATGTGTTTTATAATAAATTGCTGGGTTTTTTGAAAACGCGTTGTCCTATAAAGTTAAAAATTAAGAATTTTGTACAGGATAACAAAATCTGGCTAGGGTTATTACTGTTTGCTGCCGTTGGCACAGCCATTTATTCATACATAAATAAACCTAATGAGCCCGTGGTTTTAGTTGCTGGCGGTGGTTCTGTGAGTGGCAAAATCAAAGACACTCTTCCTAACGCAATGGACGAGGTAATCTCTATGCCCATGGCCAGCTCGACCGCTTGGCCGTTTGTTTCCAAGGAATTCGATGTCACGCAAAACCTTGACAATGGTAAACCGCGCCAATATTATTTGGTGTTGCTTTCGGCATGGAAGGCTGAAGCTAGCGATTTCCTTTCTTCTGATTCGTTGGTCGAAAAATTCATCAAAAGCATTGGATATGTCGTCGGAATAAAGATTGGACAAAGCGACCTTAAGCTCGTGCTCAAAAACGATGATTATTTCAAGGAATATCTAGGACAAGATTCTTTGATTACCCCCAAAGTACTGGCCGAAATCGTCAAAGACCCCAATGTTACTGTATACACCACGAGCAACAGAAAACGGGGACTTAGTGGCACGTATCTTAAATACCAGCAAGTGTTGAAACCGTATGTCGACATAGACACAATCAAATGTAACGAGTACAATCTGGATCAAAAGTTCGATTATTTCAATGATGATGGTAATCATTTTATCATCCTGGGATCTTCAACTTTCAGCGTAAAGTCGACCCTCGACACGGCTTCATGGTTTGAGCGTTTTTTCTTCGCCCCTGACTCCTCGAGAAGAATAGCCAACGATTTGTATGTTTATTTTGTCGTTTACAAAAAGCCAAATGGCCGCGAGGATGATTTTGAGGTGCCCAAGCAAGTCCGAAAATTCGTTTCGCGCATCGCCAAACTCCCACCCGACCAAGAACTTGGACCAAGCAAAAAACTGGTTAAACACTATACCAAGGATTGGAAAAAAATAGAAGATTAATAAATCAATTTACACATCAAACAAAGCATATGACCGACAAAGAAATCGTACAAAAACTAATTGACCGAGACAATCGGGTGACGCAGGCGTTTTTCTTTAAACACTGCAAGCTTTTGTTCCTATCTATCATCCGTAATACATTTGATTATCAAGTGGATTACGATGAATTTGTGAACGAATTGTATATCCATCTAATGGAAGATGATGCACATCGATTGAGAACCTTCAACTTCAGCAGTTCCTTGTATGGATGGCTGAAGATGGTAGCCATTTATTACTTCTTGGTGGAAAAAAATCACGATAAGCTGATAGATAATGAGAGCAAAGAGCCTCTTACCAAGAAAGATGAACCCAACGTGACACAAGATTCTTTGATATCAAAAGAAGATTTTAAGCGGTTACTTGCAGCCATGCCCAACCGGCGGTATGCCTTTGTATTAGAAAAACTAATCCTCGAGGACATGGCAACAGAAGAATTGGCTGCTGAAATGAGAATCACTGTCGCCAATCTATACAATATAAAGAAACGCGCAATACTGCAGCTCACACAGGTTGCCGTTAATGACATTAAGTATTATAATAAACAATAAACCAAGGATAAAATGAAAATAACAGAAGAATTGCTTTCCGCTTATTTGGAAGGCAAAACTAACAAGGAACAGACGCTTCAAGTACTGAGTGCTCTTAAAACAGATGCTAATTTGCGGAAAATGGTTGAGATTTCCATGGCGGTTGATGATGAGATTGGCGAAATGCCGGAATTTATGCCAACCCCTGTTTTTGTTATCACGCGTAGCAGCGTACTCCCCATACTAAAATTTGCTGCCAGAGATGACGAAAACATTTGCAGTGTAGCCTGTGAAAGCTATATCCTACATCGTCATAATATCCCACACGACTTGAACGAGCTCATTGTCATGGCACGTGAAAATAATTGGCTCAAAGAAGAAGGTTCTCCACTTTACGCTATTGGACAGCTTTTAATCAAGAAAGGTCTGCTCATTACACGGAAATATGATGCCACCATTGATGACATCATTCGAGTCCTTGCCCTTGACAATGATGTTATTGTGGCTGTCGACATTGAAAAACTCTATGTTGAACAACCTTTTATTGACGAAAATGTCAACCATGCCGTTGTGGTCACCGCTGTCAATTTGGAAGAGGAAACGGTTTCTGTCTTCGATCCCAAGAAAAACGCCGAAGTCTCTATTCCGTTGTCCTACTTCCAGAATGCATGGAATGATTCCCATAACTATATGGTTCGTGTTTTGAAATCCATATATGAATACGAGCCAGAACCAATCAAAACCGATGAGGTGACTTTGCCCGATATTCTCATCGAAGAATTACGCGAAGCCATAGCTGAAAACGCACATGATGTTTGGGCTGTTGAACGTCTCAATGACGGATGGACCTATGGTCCTGAACGTGATGATAAAAAGAAACAACATCCTGATTTAATTCCTTATTGTGCGCTTTCAGAAGACGAGAAAGAACTTGATCGCCAAACGGCTATGCGTACACTAAAACTGATAAAGAAGCTGGGATTCGAAATCAAGATGCCATGAAGTCAAGACCGTTATAAAAATGACAATAATACGTTTTCTGTATTGGATAGTTGAACTTATTGAAAAAAGATGGAACGCCACTAATGAAAACGCAGCGACCTTCCTTGAAAAGACAGGGCGGAAGGATGTTCATGCAGCGGTTCGTGTTCGTGTTCGGTTAAAAAGAAAAAGAATAATTCTTTTAACGATTCGTAGTATTTTCTTAATCATCATCACCGTTATTACGGGTTACCTTGCATTCATTTTGTTTTTGGACGATGAGTCGGGTTTTTGGAGTTATGTATTGGGTGTTGCTTCCTTAATTTCAGCTTTTTCTGCCTTTATTTCTTTGTTTTCTGAAGGCATAGGGAACATTTCCACCATTGAATCCTCAGACGTACTTAAGCAAACCGTCCCCTTTGCTTTGTACTTGAGAGCATTTGCGTCTGACAACAGAAGGACAAACTTTAAAGAAGAAGAACTTGTTCAAACGCTTCTAGATTGCAATATGACAACTTATGCGGTAGGATTACCAGAGGAGGTCGATGCATCACCAGGAGCTTTACGGGTATATGTCAGCAACGAGACATGGCAAGAAGAAGTCCAGCTTATGATGGAGCGAGCTTCATATCTGTTCCTGAGGGTGTGTAATACCGAACCTTCTCTTTGGGAGCTCGAGCAAGCTCTTTCATTGCATAAAGAATTATACATCATTGTTGACGATGTTGAGGATTATAATGCCGTTTGTTCTAAATACCAAATTCTTCCTAAAGTTGACACAATAAAAACTGGTAGATTTAGCATATTTCAGCGCAAAGAAGATGGTAGCTGGGAATACATCGATCCATATCCAGAAGATACATATGTGGAACAGATTCAACAAGAAAAGTTTTATCAAGATGCTTATGTGGAAAGTTTGCTGGATCAGTTTCCTATACCGCAAGAGGCTGATATGCGAGAGTATGAAAAAAACATTCAAGGTCTCTTCTCGAATACAATGATGAATTTTGAACACAACAAAAACATCCTTGTGGCTGAAAGAATAATGGGTTTAATGGAAGTCTATTATTCAAAAGGCAATAACGAAAAGAGGGTTTTAACAAACATCCAAACCTATTTGAAAATGTTCGAAAGGTTCAGCCCTTTCCCAGAAGAACTTCAACTTAGAAGAGATGAATTATTGGAAAAAACTAGAACAACGAAAGATTCGAATCAATGATTATTAACAGTCGCAAGAAAAAACGTATTATTTCACCACGCAGGAAGATCCGAACCATCGTATCCTACGCTTTGTCTTTTCCAGTGTTCGCAAAGGGGACAGTTGCAGAGTTCGCAGATGTCAGTGCTTAATAATCCAGCCGAAGCATCCTTTTTTGTTGTGGTAAATTGGTCCGATACCTCATTCTCCTCAATATGCCTTTTACAATATCGGGTGGAATCACATAATTTGTATAGGGTATCACCTTCTTGGGTGACGACAGGGGTGCACGATGACACTATAGGCGGAGCTGTATACGAGGTCAAACTAACGTGAAAACCAAACCCAAACATGACTGAGTATATCAAACTAGCTAGTCCTAAAGGCAAATCGTCTTTATCAAACCTCCCCAACAAGATCTTAAACAAACAAATAAAAAAGGGGATGGCAAAAATTATTGCCACCATTCCCATGAAGATACAATCATTTTTCATAACGTTGTCGTTTTAAGTAGAAGCATTGAGAAAATCCTCCCGCGCAGGCAGGAGGATTATCACGCCTTGTTTTAATTATTCCAGGTTGCTCACTTCTGTCACGATGTTGGATGTCAATGCGATGATTTCCATCAATTCTTCAAGACAGCACCATTCGTAAACACTGTGTGATGCCTGTTGCGCGCCGTAGAGACAGGGACCTCCAGGCAAACCCTTGGCAACCATTGACGCTCCAGTAGTGCCTGCACGCAGTTCAAAGCTTCTCATGTTTATTCCAGTTTTTTCCGCTGCTCGTTGGATCACATCAACGACTTGGGGATGCATGGTGTAGGCGATGTTTTCGTATTGTAACGCGTCGTTTTCGAGGTCAATTTCAACATAGGGAAAGGCTTCTCGTGTTTTACGATAGGCTTCGTCAAGATAGGCTTTGAGTCGTTCGCCATCAGCCTTGTCAAAATAACGGATGCGGATGCGAATACGCTCATCATGTCCATTGGGCAGCGGCTCCCTATTGTAACAATGCACATAACCCTGATGTCCTTCCGAATAGGAGGGGTGAATTTCAGGCGGTAATTGGCCGATAAAATAGTCTGAAGCGGTGAAGGCATCTGCATATTTCATAGCTTTAGCTTTCGCGGGGTGGGCTTGGTTGCCTTTGAACAAATAGGTGCGTCCCTCCGCAGTAAAGTTGGCAACGCTAAACTGATAAGTGTATGAGCCGTCAACGTCTATCAATATATCGGGGGTGCGATCATAATAGCTCAAATCCATGCCCATGACGTCTTTGTCCACTTCCTCGTTCTGTGTGAATGTGAAGTATACATCACCATGTTTGAAACTTGGATCGTTGACCATTTGTTCGAAAAGTGTAACCAAAATGGTGCAACCAGCCTTGCAGTCGGCACCGAGCAACGTATTCCCATCGGTAGTGACAATGGTTTTGCCAACGACATCTTTCAAATGACCGCCTTCTGGATTATTCGGGCTTAATACCAATCCATTGCCTAAGGCAATGTCGCCGCCGTCATAGTTATGATGTACTTGCGGACGAATGCCGTTGGCGTTGGCTTCGGGGGTGACATCCATGTGGGCCATGAACATGACCGAGGGCACTTCTTTTTCAATATTCGATGACACTTTCACATAAACGAAATAGTTGGGTGACATCTTGATGTCTAAAACATTGTCCTTGTCGATAGTCTTCAACTCGTTGAAGATTAGGTTGGCCATCTCCTTCTGGCCTTCAGTCATGGGAAACGATTCGGGATCGGGGTCGTCAATGGATTGGCTCTCAATTTTAACATAGTTGAGAAACCGGTTGAGGACGCGGTTGGCTTCTGAGTTTTGTAAACCTTGAGCGCTTGCCATGCTTACCAGAGCGATGGCGATAAGGGTTAATAATGACTTTTTCATTGTAATGATGTTGTTAGGTTAATGTTTTGCGTTAACTAAGGGCCTTTTTTGTGTGACCCTTTCAACATCATAGAGGGGAATGGCAGGGGAAATATATCAGTTGGGTCTAAAAAAAAGAGATTGTCGGCCAATAATAGGTCACAATTATCTATACCATCTTAATAATGTATGACTATCACCTCTTCAGCATATTAAAATAAGCATCCAACAACTTCTGCGCTCCAATATAAGCGCTCATCCTTTGCCCGCGCACATCACTTTCGACCAAAGGCAATAAGTCTGCCACTAATTGGTTTTGGTAGAAATCGTTCTTCAATGCGCTGTCCATCGAGTCGTACATCATCTGCACGTCCTGTTGGGCACGTTTCCTATAGAGGTAGCCGTTGTCGCGAATGGCTTGAACGTGGTCGGCGACCATCTGCCACACCTCGTCGATGTTGAAACCCGTCAAAGCGGAACACGTCAGTACCTTGGTCTCTTGTCCTGATTCGGGCAAAGGGAAGAGATGCAGTGCGTTTTTGCACTCGGCGGCGGCTCGGTTGGCGCGCATCACATTGTCACCATCGGCCTTGTTCACAGCGATGCCGTCGGCCATTTCCATGATGCCGCGCTTGATGCCTTGAAGCTCGTCACCAGCACCGCTTATTAATATAAGGAGGAAGAAATCGACCATGGAATGCACAGCCGTTTCCGACTGACCCACACCCACTGTTTCCACAAAAATCGTATCATAACCCGCTGCTTCACAAAGGATTATTGTCTCCCTTGTCTTACGTGCTACGCCACCTAAAGTACCCGCCGAAGCCGAAGGACGAATGTAAGCGTTAGGATGCACAGAAAGGCTCTCCATGCGCGTCTTGTCGCCCAAAATGCTGCCTTTAGAACGTTGACTGGAAGGGTCGATGGCCAAAACCGCAAGTTTTTGTCCCTTGTTACAAAGATGCACGCCCAGAGCCTCTATGAAAGTGCTTTTTCCCGCGCCTGGCACACCGGTAATACCCAACCGCATAGCCTTTCCTGAATGGGGCAAACAAGCCGCAATAATCTGTTGTGCCAGTTCCTGATGCTTCGGCAAAGCGCTCTCTACCAAAGTGATAGCCTTGCTCAATGTCACGCGGTCGCCCTTGAGGATGCCTTCAACATACCATTCCAACGGCATGAGTTGTTGCTGATTGCGTTTCATGCGTTCCAAGGCATTGGGATTGACCTGAATCGGGCCATCCACGCCTTCGGTCACCTTGAGGTTCGACTCCCATTCGTGTTCCTGATTTTCAAAGTGTTCGTATTCCATTGCGGGTTGCATTTTGATTTTGCAAAGGTAATGATATTTGTTGATTGGTGAAGTGTTTAATGATTTATTTGTTGGCTGCTGGCCTATGGCTCATAGCTTATGGCTCGCTTCTCCCAAAGTGTGAGACCCAAGCTTTTTGCTGAAGCGAGCCATAAGCTATTGGCCATGAACTTTAGTCAAAAAAGACAGAAAATCAATCCATTATAATTTTTTCTTGCGTTATTTCAAAAAAAATGCGTAATTTTGTAGTTTCTTAGCAATACTAAAGCCCATGACTAGCAAGACAAGAGTACTTTTCGTCCATCAGGAAATCGCCCCCTATCTGCCGGAAACCCCAATGAGCCTCATCGGTCGCTATCTACCCCAAGCCACGCAAGACAGCGGCAAGGAAATCAGGATATTCATGCCCCGCTACGGCATCATCAACGAACGGCGTAACCAACTTCACGAAGTGATTCGCCTTTCGGGTATGAACTTGATTATCAACGATACAGACCACCCATTAATTATTAAGGTGGCCTCCATCCAGAAGGCAAGAATGCAGATTTATTTCATCGACAACGACGACTTTTTCTCGAAAAAGAAATGCCTGACGCGCGAAGAGGATGGCTCTTTCTGCGTCGAAAACGATAACCGCTGCATTTTCTTCACTCGTGGCGTCATCGAAACGGTGAAAAAACTCAACTGGTCGCCCGACATCATCCACTGCCATGGCTGGCTTTCGGCACTGATGCCAGTTTATATCAAACGAGCCATGTCGGTGCGCGACAACCCGCTTTACAACGAATCGAAGGTCATCTACTCCATTTACGACGATGCTTTTGACGAGACTTTTGCCGCCGGCTTTGATAAGAGAATGAAACTGCAAGGCCTGAATGCGAAGGACCTCAAGTATTTCAAGGAAGCTAATTACGTCAACCTGACCAAGGCTGCCATCGACTATTCCGATGGTATCGCCATTGCCAGCCCACACATCCATCCTGAAATTGAAGAGTATCTGAAGAGCTGCAACAAGCCCATCCTACCCTATCAGGAAACGGAAAACTACGGCCAGATTTGCAACGAGTTCTACGACAGTTTCTTGCCCAACCAGCAATAAGACCGCGCTTTTTGAGTTATTTCGAAACAACCAAGAAGACTTTACCGACACAATGAAAACATTTCATTCAACCGCTCGCGTAAGATTAGCGTTAATGATTGCCATACTGGCTTTTGTTTTGGCCTCCTGCAAAAAGTCGCCCGAAACCATTGGCAACAACTTGATTTCTGACAACGACTACATCGGCATTTACCATACGGAAAACGTAGTAATCTACAGCCATTCCTATCTCGATTCCATCGGCACGAAAAATGTCTCCAACGGTCTGCTCGGCAGCATGAACGACCCGATTTTCGGCCTCAGTCAAGCAGGATTCTGCACGCAGTTCCACCTTTCGGCAGAAGGCCAAAGTTTTGGTGAGAACCCCGTAATGGACTCACTGGTACTACAACTCGGCGTTTCGGGCTATTATGGCGACACTACGACGATGCAAACTGTTCATGCCTATGTGTTGAGCGATACCCTTTCCGCAAACGAGACCTATTACAACCACTCGGAAATTGCCTACGATCCCATAGACGTTGCCAATAGTTTCCAGTTCTATCCGCATCCCAAAACCAAGTTGAATGCGGTCGGTTCCGACACCATCAGTGGTGCCATCATCCGCATCCCGTTGAGCGCGGAATTGGGCAATTACCTTATGGACCTCGACCCCGAAGCTTATTCGAAGCCAGACTTGTTCAAGGAGCTGTTCAAAGGTTTGCGGCTACAATGCTCACCTGTTACTGGCGATGGTAGCATAAGCTATATTTACCTGACTTCTAATACAATAACGCAGTTACAACTCTATTACCACGACCAAGAAACGCCCGAGAATCCGATGCGATACAATTTCTATGTGACTGCGGCTGACACCTATTTCAACCAAATCACGCACGACTATTCGATTGGTGAGCCAGATTTGGTGAGCCAAGTATTGGATGGCGATACCACCAGCGGTCAGCAGAAACTATATTTGCAGACAATGGGCGGCGTAAGAGCAAAACTGTTCTTCCCCGAAATCCCACATTGGCAGGACACCTGCGAAGGCCATATCATCATCAACGATGCTAAGCTCATCATTCCCGCTGCGGCTGTGGATTCATCGGTTTATACTAGACCCAACACTATGGTTTTGGTGGGTCTCAACGCCGATGGCACCACCTACCTGCTGCCCGACTATTTGGAAGGCTCAAGTTATTTCGGCGGCACTTACAATGCCACTACCAATAGCATCACCTTCCGCCTTTCTGAATACCTGCAAGACCTCATTATGAACACCAAAGAGAACCTCGGATTGAGTCTCGGTATCAACGGCGCAGGTTACAACGCTCAACGCATTGTGGTGAACGGTCCGGACGCGCCACAAGACAAAATGCGCCTCTCGATAACGTATTCGATTGTGAATGAATAAGCAAAAAGACGCAAAGCATTGCGTCCTTACAACAAAAACAATTTTGAAATAAATCTTGAAATTTGAAAAATAAATCTTGAAATTCAATCAACTATGAAAAAAATGATTTTAGCCGCATTGGTTCTGGTCGGAATGACCTGCTCGGCACAGCAAGCAACAGAAAAGGAAACCGTCGTCGTCATCAAGACAAGCATGGGGACCATAAAAGCCAAACTTTATAACGACACGCCGCAACACCGCGACAATTTCATCAAGCTGGTGAACGAAGGCTGGTACAATGGATCACCATTCCACCGTGTCATCAAGGATTTTATGATTCAGGGCGGACAAAATGCCGACGGTCGCCTCGACCCTGGCTATACCATTCCTGCCGAATTCAAAGATAATCATTTCCACAAGAAAGGTGCTCTTGCTGCCGCACGTCAAGGCGACCAAGTGAACCCCAAGAAAGCCTCCAGCGGTTCGCAATTCTACATCGTGCAAGGCAAGGTATATGATGACAGCACCTTGGATATGTTCGAGAACCGCATGGGCAAGGTGTTTTCCGCCCCACAACGTCAAGCCTATAAGACCGTGGGCGGCACGCCCCATTTGGATGGCGACTATACCGTGTTCGGCGAAGTGATTGAAGGTCTTGAAGTCGTCGATAAGATTGCCGCCGTCGAGACAGGTCGCATGGATGTACCTGTTACGCCCGTCACCATCACTTCTGTTACCATTGAAAAAGCTTGTGGAAAAAGCTGCTGCCATTAATTAAAATCCCATGAAAGAAAGAATCGAAGAAATAATAAACCAAGTGCGTGATTTTCAGGCCGACAGCAAAGAAGCTTTGGAAAATTTCCGCATCACTTATTTGAGCAAAAAAGGCATTATCCCCTCATTATTTGCCGACTTCAAATCTGTTGCTCCCGAACTCCGCAAAGAGATGGGTATGCGACTGAACGAGTTGAAGACTGTCGTACTGGAAAAAGTAGAAGAGCAACTGCAAAAATTTGATAACCAGCACACCTCGGAGGCTGACTTCGACATGAGCATGCCCGCCAACGAGATGAAAGGCAGCCGTCACCCACTTTCTATCGTGCGCCGCGACATCAACGAGATTTTTGCTCATCTAGGCTTTACCATTGCCGAAGGTCCCGAGATTGAGGACGACTACCACGTGTTTTCGGCCTTGAACTTCCCACCCGACCATCCCGCCCGCGACATGCAGGACACCTTCTTTATCACCAAGTCGCCGGACGTGCTTTTGCGCACCCACACTTCGAGCATCCAGGTTCGCGCCATGGAAAAAACACAGCCACCCATTCGTATCATCGCTCCTGGCCGTGTATTCCGCAACGAAGCCATCTCGGCTCGCGCCCACTGCATCTTCCACCAGATTGAAGGCTTGTATATCGATGAAAACGTGTCATTTGCCGATTTGAAGCAGACGCTTTATCATTTTGTGCAAGAGTTCTTCGGCGAAGGCACAAAAGTGCGTTTCCGCCCGTCATATTTCCCCTTTACCGAGGTATCGGCGGAGATGGACATTTCCTGCAACATCTGCGGCGGCAAGGGCTGCAACATCTGCAAGCACACGGGTTGGGTTGAAATCCTCGGCTGTGGCATGTGCGACCCCAACATCCTCATTTCCAGCGGTATCGACCCAGAAAAATACACGGGTTTCGCTTTCGGTATGGGTGTAGAACGTATCGCCATGTTGAAATATGGAATCAATGACCTGCGCTTGTTCTTCGAAAACGATCTGCGCTTTTTGGAGCAATTTGAATTAGCCTAAACTGACTGATTATGAGCACTTACTCCATCGGCATCGACATTGGCGGCACCAACACTGACATTGGTTTGGTGCGCGACGACGGCCTCTGCTTGGCCAAGAAAAACCTCCCGACCAACCACTATTCCGATGCATCGATTTATGTTTCAGATATTTGCAACCAGATTTCGGCTTTGATGGCTGAAAACAAGGTTGCAGCCATCGACGGTATCGGCATTGCGGCACCAGCGGGTAATTTCTACACGGGTTGCATTGAAAATGCCACCAACCTGAATTTCAAAGGCATCATCGATTTGCAGAAGCTTTTCCACGAGCATTTGGATGTGCCAGTGGTGGTTTCCAACGATGCTAATGCTGCGGCTTACGGCGAACTCGTTTACGGCGGAGCCAAAGGCATGAAGCATTTCGTGATGTTTACCCTCGGCACAGGCGTAGGTAGCGGTATTGTGGTGGACGGCAAGCTCGTCCACGGCAAGACAGGCGGTGCTGGCGAACTTGGTCACGCCATCCTGATTCCTGAAGGCCGTCCCTGTGGCTGCGGACGTAAAGGCTGCATGGAGACCTACTGCTCGGCTACAGCCATCCGCAAAACCGCTCTCGAATTGTTGGAAGCCACGCCGAACTACGATGGCCCGTTGGCAAAAGTCAATCCTGAAGAATTGACCAGCAAAATGGTCGGCGATGCGGCAAAGAATAGTGACCCGTTGGCGCTTCAAGTATTTGAAAAAACGGGCTATTGGTTAGGTATCGCGATGGCCAATGCCGTGGCATTCAGCGGTCCCGAGGCCATCTTCCTGATGGGCGGTCCCGTGAAGGCTGGCGAAGTGCTGCTGAAGCCTGCCCGCGAGTCGTTCAAGAAACACCTTTGCTTCGTGTATGACGGCAGCGTTGATGTACGCGTCAGCGAGCTGCCTGACAATGATGCGGCTATTTTGGGCGCAGCGGCGCTGACTAAGGCCAAAGATTGATTAAGTTTCCCCCTTCGGGGAAAGGAATGCCCACTAGAATGTATAATGCGGCGGTAGGAACTTCTACCAACATGGTAGTGCTTCTTACCGCCGCATGATGTTTTTTTGCTCTCCATTCCCCGAGCAAAGTGAGGGGAATCTATTAGAAGTTCTTATTAAGAAAATCCTGTGCTTCGCGCAGACCGCCATCGCTGGCTTTTTGCATAAGTAGTTTGCTGTAGGTGCGATCTTGCTGCACGCCTTCGCCGTTGTAGTACATGAGGCCGAGGCGGTATTGTGCGCTGGAAACATTCTTATTGGCCGCTTGCGACAAATATTCGATGGCCTTGTCCAAATCCCTTTGCACACCGAGACCCGCATAATAGCAGTCGCCCATTTGCGCCATTGCGTATCCGTTGCCGCTATCAGCAGACTGCTGCCACCAATTCACGGCCTTGGCCAAATCCTTTTCAATACCCATTCCAAAATAATAGCAATTGCCTACATTAAGCATTGCTTGGGCATCGCCAGCATCAGCACCGAGTTGGTACCAACGCAAAGCCTCTTTCGCGTCTTGTGGCACACCGTTACCCATGCGATACAAGTTGCCGATGGCATTGTAAGAAGCGGGCTGCTGTTGGTCGGCGGCCTTCTTGTACCATGCATAAGCCTGTTTCGAATCCTGGTCCACTCCCCAACCATACTCGAAACTGGCACCGTAGAGATATTGGTAGTCCGCTTTGCCTTGTTCGGCTTGAATGCGGATGGTATCTATATTGCTAGTAACTTGCTCCTCAAGCGTTTTCCGCTGTCCCATCAGTTGACTCAAATCAAGAGGCTTGCCCTCCTCAATTTGCAGCACAGGAGCTTGAGGATCGTTTTGTACAGTGCCCAATTCTATAGGTGTTTCGTTATTGCTTGGCATGGGTGCCACTGGTATTCCTGGCGGAATAATGACTTGTTTAGCTTCGTTCTGTTCTTGGGTTTTATCGTCTTGCTGACCGCAAGCCGTCATCAACAGGGCCATGGCACACAAAAAAAGAATTCTTTTCATTTTGCTTGTATTTTAGGCTGCAAAAGTAGGAAATTTTTGTGAGTTTTAGTGCTTCGAGCTCGAATTGGGATCCCATGGTTCCGATTCGGGCAACATCACAGTAGTGTCGCTCACGAACTCCCAAATGACATCGGCGGGAATCTGCTGCGTGGTGTTACACAGCACGGCAAGGAAACGACTATGTGTCACATCGCGAATGACGGCACTACGATAGCCCTTCCACCATCCATAATGGAAAAACGCACGAGGATGTTCCTTGCTCATGCGCCAGCCAAAACCATAGTTCTCATCACGTTTCCATTGCGACGAACCAGGCAGGAACGCTTCTTTTTGCAGACTGTCAGGAAGCAAAATGTTCTCATCCAAAGCCTGGTTGAACTTGTAAAGGTCGCCGACGGTAGAGAACATGATTTTGTCGCCCATTACGCCGTTGAGGTAGTCGTTTTGCGTCTTCACGGGGCCTTTGCGATACATATCGTGGCCATGCACCTCAACGGGCATATACAACGAAACAGCCGTATCATCACGCATGGAATAGATGTAGGAATGGGTCATTCCGAGCGGATCGAAAATCCGTTCACGCATAAAATCCTCAAAATGCTGCCCACTCGCCCGCTCCACCACAGAGGCTAACAATGCATAATTGATATTATTGTAGAAATAGACGACATCAGGGGCGTTGTAGGGTTGCGGAGTCTTTTCGGCTAGCATCTTAATCAAAGCCTCATTGGAAAATGGTATTTTGCGGTCTGGCCAAAACTCGTCTGCCATCGAGTCGTAGCGTGGCAAACCTGAGCGGTGCGTCAGCAACTGTCGAATCGTAATGCCATCGTAAGGCAATTCGGGGATGTATTTCTTTACATCGTCATCGTAATCGAGTTTGCCCTCAGCCTTCAACAGCATGACAGCCTCGGCGGTAAACATCTTCGAGTCTGAAGAGAGCTGAAAAGCATCGTCGATGCGAAGCGAGTCTTTGTGTCGTTTGCTCAAATCGCGGTAGCCAAAGGCTTCTTCATAGACAACAATCCCCTGCTCAGCATACAATACCACGCCGTTCATGCCCGCTGTGGCGAGTTCGCGGAAAGTCTTTTCCGCCATAGCGGTTCTTTGGGCTATCTTTTCCTTGTTCAAGTCGATGAAAATGCTATCTGTATTGACGACAACATCACTGTGACCGTACCTTCTGCAAGAGCAAAAAGCCATCGACAATAACACTAAAAACGCTATGAAAAAAGCTTTGCGGGTCATAATTGGAGGCAAAAATAAGAAAAAGACGTTAAAAAAGCACCATTTTTAGGCCAAAATGAAGATAATCACAACTTAATCCGCTAATTATTACTACTTTTGCAGCCTGATTTACAACCAATAATAATTTTCATGTCACAATTTACAGATTTTGGATTGAATCCCGCTCTACTGAAGGCTATTAAGGAGCTGGGATTTGAGAATCCTATGCCGATACAGGAGAAAACAATACCTGTATTGTTGGAGCAAGAGGTTGACTTTGTGGGCCTTGCACAGACGGGAACGGGTAAGACGGCTGCTTTTGGTTTGCCGCTGCTGAACAAAATCAATGCTGAGATGCGGAACGTCCAAGCGTTGATACTTTGTCCGACACGTGAGCTTTGTATGCAGATTACCAGAGACTTGCGCAGCTATGCCAAGTACATCCCCGAAATCCTGATTGTGCCCGTTTACGGCGGTGCCAGCATCGAACTCCAATTTAAAGATTTGGCCAAGAAGCCACAAATCATCGTGGCTACACCTGGCCGTCTGCGCGATATGATTCGCCGCAACCGCGTCGATTTCACCAATGTGAAGAACATGATTCTCGACGAGGCTGACGAAATGCTCAACATGGGCTTCCAGGAAGAGGTTGACGACATCCTTGAATACATGCCCAAGGAACGCAACACTTGGCTGTTTTCGGCTACTATGCCGAAGGAAGTGGAAGCCATTCTCAACAAGTACATGACCGACCCCGTGAAGGTGGCCGTCGGCGAACGCAACTCCGGCACCGCCAACGTCGATCACAAGTATTACATGATGGCTGCCAAAGACCGCTACATGGTACTGAAGCGCATCATCGACTACACTCCCGCGATTTATGGCATCATCTTCTGCCGCACCAAGTTGGAAACACAGGAGATTGCCGACAATCTGATTCAGGACGGCTACAATGCTGCTGCCCTGCATGGTGACCTTTCGCAAGGCATGCGCGACAACGTGATGGACCATTTCCGTAAGCGCAGTCTGCAACTTTTGGTGGCTACCGACGTGGCCGCCCGTGGCATCGATGTGAAGGAGCTGACACATATTATTAATTATAACCTTCCCGACGACATCGAGACTTACGTACACCGCAGTGGTCGTACGGGTCGCGCCGACCAACGCGGCATCTGCATCAGCCTCATCAACTTGCGCGAGAAAAGCAAAATCAAGCGGATTGAGAAAATTGTGGACCGTCCATTTGAAAGGGCGATGATTCCGACTGGAAAAGAAGTCTGCGAGAAGCAGCTTTTCAACCACATCGACCGCATCGAGCACGTCAATATCAACCGCGAGGACATCGACGACTACCTGCCTGTCATCTTCCGCAAACTTGAATGGATGAGCCGTGAAGAGCTGATTACCCGCATGGTAGCCCTCAACTTCAACCGTTTCCTCGACTACTATCGCGATGCCGTTGACCTCAACGTCGATGAGCGCGACGAGAAAAAAGACCGCAAGGAACGCAAAAAGGAACGCGAGCATCAGGATGAAACCATGACGCGCCTTTATTTTGGTATGGGCAAAAACGACCACATCCTGCCGCAGAAGATTATCGGCAAAATCAATGATGTGACCCGCTCGAAGAACATCCCGATTGGCCGCATCGATCTCTATGCCGATTACTCTTATGTGGATGTCGAGGCGAGTTTTGTCCCGATGATTCTGGAATGCTTCGCCGACCCGCACAGCAACCCGCGTGGCATTGTGGTAGAGGTAGCCAAAGACCAACCCGAACGCAAGAAAGGCAGCAGCGAAAAGAAAGACGGCGAGCGTAAAGAACGCAAGGAACGCCGCGAACGCGACGAGTTTCGTGGCGGTGGCGATCGCAAGGAAAAGCGCGACGAACGCCGAGGCAAGTTTGATGATGACTTCGGCGGCGACAAAAAGCCAAAGAAGAAGAAAAAGAAGGACTTCGACGATGACGACAGGCCGCGCTACAAGTCGGAGCGCTCCCGTGACGGCCATGAGTGGCTTGAACCCGACTGGAAAGAGCACATGGACGACATTGACGTTTTCTATGACGATGACGACCGTCCAAGCCGCAAGCAGCGCAATGCCGAACGTGGCTTCGGGGCCAAGAAGAGCAGTGGCAGTTCGAGAAGTGGTGGTTCAAGAAGTAGTTCTTCGCGTGGTGGTTCATCACGAGGCGGTTCTTCGAGAGGATCTTCCTCGCGCGACTCTGGCCGTGGTCGCCGTGGTGCCGGTCGTTTTGATGATGATTACTATGCGCCGAAACGCCGTGGCGGTGGAGGACGCAGGAGATAATGGCTACGTTTAAAACATGGATGAAAGCAGCGCGTCCAAGGACGCTGCTGCTTTCTTTTTCAGGAGTGTTGTTAGGTGGGTTCTTGTCGCTCACAACACCCTACTGCAATCTAAATGTAGTGCTTTTTTCCGCTCTGACCGCCATATTGCTGCAAGTCCTTTCCAATCTCGCCAACGATTATGGCGACTTCAAAAAAGGTACTGACGGCGCGAAGCGCGTTGGCCCGCAACGCGAGATGCAAAGCGGAGCCATCACCGAAAAGGAAATGAAACGAGGCTTGGCCATTACCGCTGCCTTGTGCCTGATTTGTGGTGCCCTACTGATTTTCGTTTTCGCCCGATTGACTTGGCAAGAGCTGGCCGTTTTCGCGGCTTTGGGTATTGCTGCGGTGCTGGCGGCAGTACTTTACACCTTGGGCAAACATCCCTATGGCTATCGCGGCTTGGGCGACTTGTTCTGTTTCCTATTTTTCGGCTGGGCAGCCGTGGCAGGAACCTTCTATTTGGCTACTAAATCCCTTGATTTCAACGTTTTGCTGCCCGCCACTGCTATGGGGCTTCTCTCCAATGCTGTGCTGAACATCAACAACATGCGTGATTATGAAAACGACAAAGCCTCAGGTAAAAATAGCCTCGTAGTAAAGATAGGCCTGAAGAAAGCCTTTGTTTACCATTGTCTACTCATCGTTGGGGCATTCTTCTGTTTAACTGTTTTTCTGGTGCTGAAGCAAACACCTTATTATATTTATACTTTCTGGTTGCTTTTTCCTTTGTTTTTAAAGGACTTGTTAGCCATCAAAAAGACAAAGCCCGAACAACTTGACCCTTTTTTAGGACGCCAAGTCAAGCACACTTTTTTGCTCGTTTTAGTATTTGGCATCCTGCTGATGATTTGAAAAGTAGATATTTTTTCTCAAACAATTCTATCTTTCAAAAATGTTCTTACTTTTGCAGCGGAAAGTAATTCTAAACATTTTAAAATCTTATTACAATGAAGAAAGTCCTACTATTTGCATTCGCCGTGCTGTTTGCCACGGCAATGATGGCACAAAACCGTGCGGTTTTGCTGCAAGAATCCTTTGATGGTGCTTCAATGCCCGCTGGCTGGTCAATTGACGCACATGAAAGCAACTGGTCGGTTTCGGCTACCAACAATGCTGGTGGAGAGGCCAATGAGATGCATCTCACTTGGAGCCCCCAATTCAACGGTATGACGCGCCTCATCTCTCCCGCTGTCGACCTGACTGGTATTAACAGTATTGTATTCTCTTTCAAGCACGCACTCGACAACTATTCGGGTAGCCACACCCTCGGCATAGCCACCACTTCTGACGGTGGAACCACCTGGAACCAAGCTTGGAGCCAAGGATACAATGCCAGCAACATTTATTCCGTTTCACAGGAAATCACCTCTCCTGACATGGGCCAATCCAATGTGCAGTTCTGTATTTTCTACAACGGCAACAGCTACAACATCAACGACTGGTTCTTCGATGACATCACGGCCTTTACGCTCGAAAACCTTGACATGGGCATCACTTCAGCCACGTTGAACGACTTCGTTGGCAGCGGTACAACCTCATTCGGCATCAATGTATTTAACTATGGTGTCACTACGGTGACTTCAGTAACAGCCTCCTACGCTGTAGAAGGCTTTGAGCCTGTTACCGAGACCTTCACCGTCAACATCCCCTCACTGGGAACCCAAACCCTAAATTTCACCACCACCACCTTGCTTATTCCTGGCAGTTACAACGTGGCTTACAGCATCGATTTAGTCAACGGACAGGAAGACGATGTGACTACCAACAACTCGCTTGAAAAGGGTGTCTCCGTGGCCATTGGTGCCGCCGAAAAAATCCCGATGATTGAGCACTTCTCCTCATCGACCTGCGGTCCCTGCGTGAGTGTCAACACCACCATGCTGAACTTCTGCAACAACAACGCCGGTCGCTTCACCTACACCAAGTATCAGATGAACTGGCCCGGCAACGGTGACCCCTATTATACAGAAGAAGGTGGCACCCGTCGCACTTATTACGGCGTCAGCGCTGTTCCTCAGTGCTTCCTCGATGGTGAAGACCAAGGTTATGCCGCTGTCACTCAAGGAGTCTTCGATGAACACGCCAACAGAACTTCCTTCATGGATGTGCGTGGTTCCTTCTCGGTGGACGGCAACAACATCACTGTCAAGGCTGATGTGATGCCTTACATCGATGCCGATGCCCGCATTTTCATCTCCGTCAATGAAAAAGAAACCCACGGCAAGGTGGGCGGCAATGGCGAAACTTCGTTCCACCACGTTTTCATGAAGATGTTGCCCAATGCACAAGGCTCCACCGTTAATTTCACTTCTTGCGAACTTCAGCATTTGGAATTTACCCAAGACATGTCGGGTACGCACGTTGAGGAAATGAGCGACCTTGAGGTTTCCATTTGGGTGCAGAACTACAGCTCAAAGGAGGTATTCAACAGTCGTTTCGCTTACGAATATACTGATGTGCATCCCTATCCTGTTGAGAACCTCACTGTGATAGATGATGCCCCATTGAAGGGTACGATGTACGCCGTCTGGAATGCCCCTGCCAACGGCAATCCTATTGGATACGATGTTTATGTCAACAATGTGTTGGTAGCTGAAAACATCTCTGAAACCGAATATTCATTTGAAAGTCAGCCAGATGTGTTCTATGTGGTCGGTGTAGTAGCCAAGTATGAGAACGACATGACTTCAGTGAAGGTGCTTGCCAGTGCAGCAAGCAATATGCAAGACATGGGTCTTATTATCACTGGCTCGTCCAATGTCATCTTGGACACCGAGAATCCTTCGCTCGACCTATCAGTCCAGAATGCTAACTTCGGCACGAACACTCCCATCCAAATCAACTCCATTGTCGAAGGTACAAGCGAAGGCGGACCATACCTGAACATCGAACCAGCTGCTGAATTGCCTTACGTGTTGGAAGCTGGCGAGGAATTCCATTTCACCATTTCGCCTATTTCGATGGCAGGACGAAGCTATGCAAGCACCTCCGTTAATGTCAACTATGATGGAGGAACCATCAATTTCTTGGTTGAAATCGACGGCGAACTGCTGAAAGTCACTGAGCTTTCATCGACGGCCAAGATTTATCCCAATCCCGCTAACGACCAAGTGCGCGTTGAGTGTGCAAATGACATCGAAAGCATTAAGATTTACAATATGATGGGTGCCATGGTGCAGACCATTCCTGCCAGCAGTAAGATTGTCAATGTGAACCTGTCTGACTACAGCAACGGCGTGTATTTCTTCAACATTCGCCAGAGCGACGGCAAGGTCAGCAATCAGCGTGTGGTCGTCAGCCACTAATACGTTGAGACCATTACCACAAACAAGAAAGGAATCCTCCGGGGTTCCTTTTTTCATTTATCCAAACTGGACAAACAAGATATTTTGACTTTTTTTCGGAAATAAGGAAAATGTTCTTATTTTTGCGCAATTGTAATCGATTATTCGATTGCACTTACAATAGAAACAAACATAACACATTCATTATGAATAAAAAAACTTTACTATTTTTTCTCATTTTGGCCTTAGCAGCTCCTATTGCCGCCTTTGCACAAAGCATTGCGGTGAGCGGTAAGGTCGTTTCGAGTGAAGACGGATTAGGCTTGCCTGGCGTCACCATTCAAGTGAAAGGCACGGCCAACGGCACCGTTTCCGACATGGATGGCAAATACACCATAAAAGCCGACACGGACGATGTTTTGGTGTTCAGCTTCGTGGGTTACAAGACCAGGGAAGTATCCGTCAAAGGCAAGACAACCATCAATGTCACCCTTGATTCTGACAACCAACTACTTGATGACGTAGTAGTTACTGCCCTCGGCATCAAGCGTCAGAAACGCGAATTGGGCTATGCCACTGAAGAAATCGGCGGCGAAATGATTGCCAAATCAGGTTCAAGCAATGTCATCAATGCCTTGAGCGGTCGCTCGGCGGGTGTGCAAATCATCAATCCCAACGGCGTGGATGGCGGCTCGGCGCGTATCACCATCCGTGGTAACAACAGCATCTTCGGCGACAACCAACCGCTCATCGTGGTCGATGGCGTGCCAATGTCAAACGAAGGCGGTATCACCGAATGGAGCGGTGGCCGCGACTGGGGTACCGCCCTCAACAACATCAACCAAGAAGACATTGAGAGCCTCGACATCCTGAAAGGTCCCACGGCAGCAGCCCTTTACGGCTCGCGTGGCGGTAACGGCGTGGTGCTCATCACCACCAAGAAAGGCTCGAAACAACGCGGTCTCGGCATCAGCTATTCGGCTGGTTTCAAGATTACTACACCTTATCTCTATCGCACGGTGCAGAACAAATACGGTGCTGGTGGCCCCATCACCTTCAACACTCCGACCTTGACTCCCATCGAAGGCATGTTTGATGAAAACGGCAATCAAGTCTATGAATATCCAGGCATCTACAGTGTGGATAACGGTCCGGCGGGTGAACCCACCAACACCACCTTCGGTTACTATGGTGGTGCCCAAAGTTGGGGTCCCGCGATGAACGGAGAAAGCGTCCTTTGGTGGGACGGCGTGGTGCGCGACTATTCGCCACAGCCCGACAACCTGAAAATGCTTTTCAAAAACGGTCACACGATGAACCACAATGTGGCTTTCCAGAATGCCGGCAACTTTGGTAGTGTCCGTGTCTCCTTCACCGACTCGCGCACCGATGCCATCATCGACAACTGCAATCTGCGGCAGACTACGGTCAATGTGGGTACATTAATTAATGTATCGGAGAAAATCAAAGTTGATGTATCGTTCAACTACTTGGATTATTACCGCCTTAATTCACCCGAAATTGGTGAGTCGAACAGCAACTTCAACAAAGGTTTGCTCTATAGTTGGCCACGCAGCTGGAAAGGTCTTGAAACTATGTCCTACGAGAACCCTGACGGCACGATGAACCAGTTTGATGGTTATCCTTACATGTACATCTACAGCAGCACCTTCTGGACGTTCTACAACAACAACACAACCCTCGACCGCGACAAGATGTACGGTTCAGTACGCTTGCTTTATGATGTAACTCCATGGCTCACAGCCACCGCCAAGGTTGCTTTGGATTGGACTGCCGACAACTATACTACTAAGCACAAGCCTACCACCATCGACGGCATGGCGGGCGGCTATTATTCAAAGAGCAAGTCGAACGCTGTAACCCGCGACATGGACTTCCTGCTCACGGCATACAAGGACAAAATCTTTGGCTCAAAATTCAACGTGCGCCTCTCGGCTGGCGGCGAACAATATTACGGCTACCGTGACGGCATCAATGGTACCTCGGGCAAGTGGGCTTACGCCAACCTTTACACCATCTACAACTATTCCAACGCCACTGAACGCACCTTTGGTGAGTCGATGTGGGAGAAACAAGTCAATTCACTTTATGCGTTCTTCAACTTGAGCTACAGCGACTGGCTGTTCTTGGATGTAACGGGCCGCAACGACTGGTCATCGACCTTGCCGATTACTAACAATTCCTATTTCTACCCCTCAGCCACTTTGAGTTTCGTCCCAACTTCGGCCTTCAAGAAGTGGAATTGGGGTCCTGTCAACTACCTGAAATTGAGAGGTTCTTGGGCACAGACCGCCAGTGACACCGAACCCTACCAGCTGACTTACACCTACAACACAGGCTCGTTCGGTCATCAGTTGTCGGCAACTTTGCCTTCCGTGGTGCCGCCCTTGGAATTGAAGCCACAACGTCAGCGCAGCTATGAACTCGGCTTCGACCTTGGTTTGGGTGCCCGCTTCAACATGGACTTCACTTATTACGACATCTATTCTTGGGACCAGATTCTTTCCTCGCCCCTCGCTCCTTCGTCAGGCGCCAACAACGTGACCATCAACACAGGCGTCGTAACCAACAAGGGCATCGAGGCCATCCTGACCTACGACATCGCTCAGGGGAAGGATTATGGCGTGCAAGTCGGCCTCAACCTTGCCCGCAACAAGAATCGCATCGTTGATTTGGCAGGTTCTGACATGTATCTGCTTTCCGAAATTTGGGGTTCCAACGGTCCCGCCATCGCTGTAGAAGAAGGTGAAGAATACGGTACAATTTACGGCTGGGACTATGTCTATGAATATACAATGAATGACGGCACTGTTGTCGGACCGTTCTACGATGAAAACGGTAACCCCATGCCTTTGCTCAACGAGACGGGTACCACTTATCTGAAAACCAGCAACCGCGTACCTATCGGCAACTGCGCACCTCTGGTCACGGGCGGTATCAACTTAAGAGCTTCTTATAAGAATTGGTCACTTTATGCCTTGGTCGATGCCAAGTTGGGCGGCCAAATCTATTGCGCCTCCTATGTGGTGGCCATGCAGACCGGACAAAGCCTTGAGACCCTTTATGAACGCGAAGGCAACGGTCTGCCCTATTACGATGCCGAAGGCAATTTCGTCGGCAACTACGGAATCATCTTGCCCGGCTACTGCATCAATACCGAGACAGGCGAGGCTGTTGAAAACGAGCACGTTGTGCATTACCTTTACAAATACATGCCCAACTACGGTGGCTGGGGCAACATCTTAAGCACCCCTGGCATCGTGGAAAACACCTGGATCAAGATGCGCGAACTTTCGTTGACTTACGACTTCCCGCGTAAATGGTTAGACAAGCAAAACCTCTTCAAGCAGGCCTCCATCTCCTTTGTGGGTCGCGACCTGTTCTATTTCTACAAGACCCTGCCCGACAACATCAACCCCGAAGGCACCCAAGGCTCCGGCAATGCCCAAGGCCTTGAGTACTCCTCCTATCCGGGAACGCGGTCGTTTATGGTTAACCTTAAAGTCAGTCTGTAATCAATCACAAAACATGCAAAACTCACAAAATAGTTCAATAGTTTATTGTCGCTTTGCGTCACTGCGAGGAACGAAGCAGTCTAGAGGTCAAGTTGCTATCTGGATTGCTTCGTCGTGCCTCCTCGCAATGACTGGAAGCAGAATGGACAAAAGATATGTTTTGTGACAAAAAGAATACCACAATGAAAAAAAACTTAATAATAATCTGTGCAGTGTTTGCCTTGGCTTCGTGTACAAAGAACTTCGAAGAGATGAACCAAGACCCGTTCTCGCCGACGGGAACGACCATTGAAGCATTGTTTAACGGCGTGGTGAGTTCCATGCAGCAGAGCATGAACGAGCAATTCTATCTGCAAAACGAGATCTGGTATCCCGAAACGGAACTCGGTGCCTTGACTTCCGAAGCTTGGGGCAATTCCCAAATTGGAACTTCTGCCGTCTGGTCTGACTATTATCTCATGCTGGCCAACATCCGTGAGTTGGAAAAACGTTTTGATGCCTACGGAGAAGAACAGGCTGACCCAGCAATTTGCGACAAAGTACGCGCCCAACTCAATATCCTAAAGGCCTATCAGACCTTCAAAGTCACGGACATTTTCGGCGACATGCCTTATTCCCAAGCAGGCCGAATTTGGGACAATGCTTCTTCGTCTGCTGGCATGAAACCCGAATGGGACACCCAAGAGAGCATCTACAAGTCCCTGTTGGAAGAGCTGGTATGGTCGCGCAACCTTTTGCATGGCGACTCTGCAACCACCAGTAATGGCAACGAGTATTACAAGCTGCCCTACGATGTGCTGCTCAACAACGACTACACACTTTGGTCCGAGTTTGCCAACTCGCTCATCCTGCGCCATGGCTTGCGCATGTATGACAAGGATCCGGACTATGCCACTCCTTTGTTGGTAGAGGCTTACAATTTCATCTACTCAAAATTGAGTTCCTCGGGTGGTGTAGCCACGGGTGGTGCCATCTGCTTATGGCCCAGCGTATTGGGTACCAGCTGGGACACCAATTGGTCGTTCCGTGAGCACAAGCACCTCCGCATGGGCGAAACCATTTGGAGCTGCCTCTCTTCGACCAACGACATGGACGGCAGCGGCATCTTCGACTACCGTGCCTTCCTCTTCTTCGACACCAGCCACAAGACCGACAGCTTCCCCGACGGCGCATGGCATGCTTATCCACAAATTCGCACCCTTGAGACACCCACTGAAGGCGGTTCGCCTTACGCCCAAAGCCGCGATGGCAGCTATACCTTCAAAGGCCCGTCTTGCCTCTATTCGCCGTTCAATTACTACCTGACCCGCGATGAGAAATATGTGCCGCAGATTTTGGTTACCTACGCTGATGTACTCTTCATGAAAGCCGAAATCGAGGTGAGAAACATTGGCGGAATCATGCCCCCGCTGAATGCTGACGAATCCATTCGTTCAGGCGTCTATCAGTCGTTCCTCTTCTGGACCCACATCCCGCAACAGACCAGTCGCTGGACCTATTTCTATACGCCTTACACCAATTATATCGGCAATTTGGATATTTGGTCTTATTGCAACAACATGGCGGCCAATGTGATGAACTATGCCGTGTGGATGAACCCCGAATATGATGGCAGTCAGGAGTTTTACTTGAAGATGATTTATCAACAACGTTGGCTCAACCTGTTCCGTCAACCTTGGGAAGCTTGGGCTTTGGCACGTCGCACCATGATGACCCCCACCACCACCGACCATGCCAAGCTGACTTCCTACAGAATGGAATATCCTCAGAAAGAAATCGAATACAATTATGAAAACTATGCCACACAACTTGCCCGAATGTCGAATGGCGACACGAGGCAGACGAAGGTTTGGTGGATGGACTTTAGATGATTTAAAATTCAAAATTTAAAATTTAATATTATGAAAAAACTATCCTTAATCCTAATGCTTTTGGCTTTCTCCTTTGGGATGAATGCCCAAGTTGAAAAGACCTTTGACTTCAACAACTATGGCGAAGGTCAAATCCTTAACGGTCAGGACGGCTGGTATGTCCGTGTTCACAGCGCGGGAAACGGCAGCATGGGTCCCATGTACACCGATTACCTTGGCCATTTCTGGGGCACCACGCCAGAAACACCTACGGCAGATGAAACCTTAGGTGTGTTTTCGCATGCCTCAGGCACCAGCTATGGCGACATTGCCACCCACGACATCACCCAATACGGATTCGACTTCTCCAATGGTGGCGTTGTCGAGATTGAATGCGACCAATTGCGTGAATGGTGGGGCACCCTTTTCGGCATCGGCTATGACGGCGACGGCGATGGCTCCGTCCTTCCTCCTATCATGGCTGCACCCAATCATGCCCTCTATGAACCCATCACACCCAACCCCAACAGCACCCTCCCAGATGGCGGTGTCTATATGCTCCTTACAGGTAGCGACACCGACCCTCTTTTCATCAAAGGCGTGATTTTGCCCAACAACACTGCGGCCTGCAATTTTACACCTAACGTGACGGAAAAGAATTGGGCTCGCTATAAGGTCTCCATCGACCTTGACGCCAATGACGGTGCTGGCGCTGTCACCTTGTATGTAATGTACGATGTGCCCGGCGGCG
>Ga0310690_10002854_pt1 | contig 27248 bp, 18 predicted proteins | sample AusTroGonzalo_MG_2_FD_207661 | JGI IMG/M metagenome (GOLD analysis project Ga0310690, IMG submission 207661) | Bovine rumen microbial communities from tropical cattle in Woodstock, Queensland, Australia - Gonzalo_04 (v2) (version 2) | ecosystem: Host-associated > Mammals > Digestive system >...
TGGCTTTGTCGGGTGCGGCACAGTCCAGCAGACTGCAGCCCCTACGGATGCCAATCGCGCTCCCATCCATCGCCACGACTCGCCGCTCGCCGCCATTGCCACACCCCTGGCGGGCCATACCGACGTCTCGTTGCGCATGGCTGTCGAAGCAACGTACGGCGATAAGATGCTCCCCATAAAAGGCAATCTTCGGATGCGTCGCGGCGAAGTTATCCAGATGGCTTTCACTGCCCTGGGAATGATAGAGGTTGCACGCGTCGAGATAACTCCCGATGCTGTCTGGATTATCGACCGGATGAACAAGCAATACGCCAAGGCACGCTACTCGGAGCTACCCTATGTGGGCAATTCCATATTGAACTTCTCGCTGGTGGAGTCGCTCCTATGGAACGAGCTGTTCATCCCGGGTCAGAAGAATATAGCCGCCAATCTGGACCGGTTCGTCATTGAAGAGTCGGGTGCACAGCGCCTTATCCAGCCTAAGGAGCAGAAGACACTGGCGGTTCGCTTCTGGGCAGACAATGCCCTGACCCGTCTGCTGCGCACCCGTCTGCAGTTCGGTTCCTTCCTCTCCGATTGGAGTTATTCAGGCTATCAGCTGGTGGGCGACACCCGCTACCCGTCGTCGGTCAGCGCCACGCTGGAGGGAAACGGCAAGCAGGCTGCCGTTCAGCTTGCGTTCACCAACATCACACTTGACAACCGTGACTGGGCGCCGCGAACCAACCTTGCAAACTACACCCAGATTACGGCTGCCGAACTGTTTTCGAAACTCTCCTTCCTAAAATAAAGTGAAGATGAAGCATGATAATAGGATAGGCTGTCTGATAGTTCTGGCTCTCAGCCTGGGGCTTTCTCTCCCGCTGTCTGCGCAGACGGTGCAGCAGATGAAGCAGGATCGCGCGCGTTTGGAACAGCAGATAAAGGAGTCGCAGAAGTTATTGACTTCAACGGGCAAGGACGTGAAAAGTCAGCTGGCACAGCTTTCCGTGCTTAGCGAGCAAATCCGTCAACAGACTGAGCTGGTCACCCAGCTGGGCAACGAACTGAAAGCGACAGATGCAGAGATTGTCCGCCTCACGAGCGAGCTGAAGCAACTGGAGGCCGACCTTCAGATGCGCAAGGATCGCTACGCTCGTGCCCTCAGTCAGTCTGTTCACCGCAATTCGTTCGAGAACCGCCTGCTGTTTCTCCTTTCGTCCGACTCGTTCCGCCAGATGTACCGTCGCCTGCGCTACCTTGGTGAGTATGCTCATTTCCAGGTGGATCAGGGACATGTCATTCAGACAAAACAGGCCGAATTGGAGGCAAAACGGACAGAGCTGTCGGCACTGAAGGACAGCCAGACCGAACTCCTCGCTCAGCGTCGGCAGGAGCAGGATGCCCTCGCTGCACGACAAGCGGAGCAAAAAGCGTTAGTCAGCCGCCTGCAGAAGCAACAGGCTACCATAAAGAGCGAACTCAATCGCCAGCAGAGCGAGTACGACAAGCTCAACAAACGCATTGACGACCTCATCAACCAGCAGATTGCAGCCTCGCGGGCAGCGAAGAAGGGCGAAAAGAAATCCGCCACTCAAAAGGACAGCAAACCGACAGGCGCCGAGAGTTCCGGCTACAAGATGTCGGCCGACGAGGTGAAACTCTCGGGCTCGTTCCTCCAGAACAAGGGGCGCCTTCCTGTGCCCGTCCAGGGCTCGTATATGATTGCGGCACACTACGGCATTCGCCAGATGGAGGGCATGAAGTACGTCACGGTCAACAACAAGGGCATTGACCTGCGCTGCGGCTCCGGTGCCACTGCCCGCAACATTTTCGACGGCGAGGTCACCGCCGTTTTCGAGAGTTCAATCCGCAAAACATACGGTGTGCTTGTCCGTCACGGCAATTATATATCGGTATATTGCAACATTGGCGTCCCCAGTGTTCGGGTGGGTGATAAGCTGAAGGGGGGCGCTACCATCGGAACCATCCACACCGACCCTTCGGGAGAAAGCATCCTCCAATTCCAACTCCGCAAAGATATGCAGCAGTTGAATCCGGAGGAGTGGATTAAATTCTGAATCCCTTATTGACGTAGTTCTCCAGACTGGCGCATGTGTTGGCCGCAAAGGCCAGCGCAGCGTTGATGATGCTGTCCCAGTCGGCGGCAGTCAGGCTGTCGAGGTCGGAACGCCGCACATGGTTGCGCAGGAGGCCGTAGATAAGTCCGGCGTTAAACGAATCGCCTGCGCCGATGGTGCTGACGAGGTCGGGAACCTGCAGGCTGGGGTAGGAGTGGACGATACCAGCTCCCGCATGTAGTCGGACACCTTCTGCACCGCAGGTATAGACTAACCTCGGGCAGTAGAACGAGGTCTGCTGACGATAGACAGCCTCGCTATCGGAAAGCCCGTAGAGGATGCGGAAATCTTCGTTGGAACCGCGGATAATGTCGGCGAATTCCAGATTCTCGAGGAGGGTGCCCATGAGCTTGACGGCTTCGGCTTGATGGTTCACGCGGAAGTTCACGTCATAGACGATAATCGCTCCATGCTCGTGAGCGAGGCTGAGCAGAGCGTCAACGCGAGGACGTGTGACAGGGTCGAGAGCGTAGTATGAACCGAAGACTACGATATCGTCAGCTGTTATTTCAGGCAGGACAGGTTCGCGCTCGCTGGGGAACGGCTGACGGTAGAATTCATACTGCGCATTGTTGTCTTTATCAAGGAACGCAAGCGATACGGGACTCTGCTTGTCCGGCCAGACGCTGACGAAGGTATCATCGACACCGTTGTCGTGCATAAACTGCCGGATGACATTGCCGACGTAGTCCTCGCCGAGGTCCGTAAGAAAGACCGCAGGTGTCCCCATACGGCCGAGGGAGACCATCGTGTTGAACGTAGAACCTCCGGGAACGGCACCAGTGGGTCGTCCGTCGCGGATGATAATGTCGAGAATCGTCTCGCCTATACCAATTACTTTTCGCATGACTATATATTAATAAGGTAATACATGTTCGAGTTCGCCGACAGAAGCGGCGGTGGTGACGTAATCATCGAGGGAACCGCGGATGAACCCCCGGTCGTTCATATGGTGGAGCATGGAGATACAATCATCCCAGAATCCGCCGATGTTGTAGAGGACGACGCGTTTGCTGTGTTCGCCGATGGTAGCGCTGCCCATCGTGTGGAACACCTCGTCGAGTGTACCGATGCCTCCCGGAAGGGCGAGAAGGATGTCTGAGCGTTCGAGCATAATCTGTTTGCGCTCGGCTAAGGTCGTGCATAGAATCATTTCGTCAAGGAGGCGGCTCTGTAAGTTGCGTTCGACAATTCGGTTGGGTACGACACCGATGATGTGTCCTCCGCCCTCGTGAACAGCCTGTGCGACGGCCTCCATCAGCCCCATTGCAGTCCCGCCATAGACGAGCGCGATGCCTTTATGAGCCATCCATGTACCCACTTCGCGTGCTGCGTCGAAGTAACAACTGTCAATATCTTTTGCTGCCGAACAGAATATCCCTATCGCCTTCATCGTTTCCTTTCATTATTTCGTCGGCAAATGTACGCATTTTACTTCGAAAAAGTATCACGTTAAGCCGAAAATATTTGTTTTATACAAACAATCGCCGTATCTTTGTCCCCGTTATAGACTTTATCCCATGAAAAAATCCCTCATCCTCCTCTTCGCCGCCGTTAGTCTGAGTGCTGCGGCTGATGAAATCCTTACCGGCTTCGATTATGCGCCTGCCATCCAACCCAATGGGAATGAGTGGCAGAGTCCTGAACGCCTTGCGTTGAACAAGGAACAGCCTCATGCGTGGTTCTTTTCCTTTGCCGATGACGAAACAGCTCGTCAAGTGCTGCCCGAAAAAAGTGCTTACTGGCAGAGCCTCGACGGCACGTGGAAGTTCCATTGGGCACCCAACCCCGACGAACGTCCGCGCCACTTCTACGATCCTTCGTTTGACGTTTCTGCCTGGGACGATATCGCTGTCCCGGGTTCGTGGAATATTCAAGGCCTTCGGAAAGACGGTTCGCAGCGCTACGGTACGCCCATCTACGTGAATCAGCCTGTTATCTTCTGGCACGAAGTGAAGGTTGATGATTGGCGTGGAGGCGTTATGCGTACACCACCCGAGACGTGGACGACATACAAGACCCGCAACGAGGTGGGTTCATATCGTCGCATGTTCCGTTTGCCCGACGTCTGGGACGGACGTGAGATTTACCTCAATTTCGACGGTGTCGATTCGTTCTTCTACCTTTGGGTCAACGGCTGGTACGTCGGCTTCTCGAAGAATTCGCGCAATACGGCACAGTTCGACATCACCCCCTACCTGAATGCGAAGGGCGAGGAGAATACGTTGGCCGTTGAGGTCTATCGTTCGTCCGACGGCTCGTTCCTCGAGGCACAGGATATGTTCCGTCTTCCTGGTATCTTCCGCACCGTCGCCCTCGAGGCCAAGCCGAAGGTTCAAGTCAGGGACTTTACGATTACCCCCGATCTTTCAGCCGACTATAAGGACGGCTCGCTTACCCTAACGGCAACCATCCTGAACCTCAAGGCCTTTACCGCCTCAGACTGCCGACTGTCCTACACCATCTACAAGAACGTCCTTTTTAGCAACGAGACGATGATGGTGGAGACCTTCGACGTCGATGATGCTTTCAGTGTAGCACCTGACGCCACGTTGGCTTTCACAACGACCATCGAGCTGAAGAACCCAGCAAAATGGTCGGCCGAGGCACCCTACATGTACACCGTCGTAGGCTATCTCACGGACTCCTTCGGAAGCACTCTCGATATCTTCTCTACAACAACGGGCTTTCGCAAGGTGGAGATTAAGGACACTCCTGCCGATGCCGATGAGTTCCACTTGGCTGGACGATACTTCTACGTCAATGGCAAGCCCGTCAAACTGCACGGTGTCAACCGCCACGAGAGTCATCCCGCTGTCGGGCATGCTCTCACTCGCGAGATGATGGAGGAGGATCTGTTCCTGATGAAGCGTGCGAATATCAATCACGTCCGCAACTGTCATTATCCAGACGATCCCTATTGGTACTACCTCTGCGACCGTTACGGAATCTATCTGATGGACGAAGCTAATGTCGAAAGCCACGAGTATTATTACGGCGAAGCCAGCCTGTCGCATCCGAAGGAGTGGGAGGCCGCTCACGTGGCCCGTAACATGGAGATGGTACACGCTAACTTCAATCATCCGAGCATCGTCATCTGGAGTATGGGCAACGAGGCTGGTCCGGGCAAGAACTTCCAGGCGGCTTACGACGCCATCAAGGCTTTCGACCAAAGCCGTCCCGTACAATACGAGCGCAACAACGCTATTGCCGACATCGGTTCCAACCAGTATCCCTCCATTCCCTGGGTGCGAGGAGCCGTTTTGGGCAAATATAATATCAAGTATCCCTTCCATATAAATGAATACGCCCATTCAATGGGCAACTCGCTCGGCAACTTTGCCGACTATTGGGAGGCTATCGAAAGTACCAACTTCTTCATGGGTGGTGCTATCTGGGATTGGGTCGATCAGTCGATGTATAACTACACGCCCGATGGCACACGCTATCTGGCCTACGGCGGCGACTTCGGCGATATGCCCAACGACGGGCAGTTCGTCATGAATGGCATCATCTTCGGCGACCGCACGCCCAAGCCCCAGTACTACGAGGTGAAGCGCGTCCATCAGCCCGTCAGTATCTCGCTGCGCGACGGCAAGGTCACAGCGTTCAACAAGCAGTATTTCGAGCCGTTCACCTGCGACGTTCATTGGGCCCTCGTGCGCGACGGACAAGTTGTTGATGACGGTGAAATCGATTTGTCGGCCGTCAATATGTCCTTCGGAATCGCTCCACGCAGCTCCGTTGAAGTCAATCTGCCCGATGAGTTTCTCGGCGGGTTGCCCAATGACGGCGAATACTTCCTTAACCTCCAGCTCCGCCAGGAAGACGATCTCCCCTGGGCACCGAAAGGCTACGTGGTAGCCGAGGAGCAGCTGAAGTTGAAAGCTGCGCCTGCACGACCCTCAGTAGCAACCCTCCAAAGTGGAAAAAGCCCGATGAAAACGGACAATTTTGTATCTTTGGCGAAAACGCCGTATGTCAATGTCAGCGGCGAAGGCTTTGAGGCCGTCTTTGATATGAAGCAGGGAACTATCCACAAACTCACCTACGGCGGCAGTGTCATTATCCCTGAAGGCTGCGGGCCGAAACTCAATGCCTTCCGCGCCTTCGTAAACAACGACAACTGGGCCGTTTCCGGTTGGTTCGCCAACGGTCTCCACAACCTTCGTCATACGGCCTCTTCCGCAAAGGTGACAAAGAACAAGGACGGTAGCGTCAAGTTCGCATTCACTGTCACCAGTCAGGCTCCCAATGGTGACCGACTCATCGGAGGAACGGCCAGCGGACATCCGGCTATTGAGGAAGATAAGGATAATCCCTTCACCGATGCCTCCTTCAAGTTCGTCTCCAACCTCGTCTGGACCGTCTATCCCGACGGCAGCATCGAACTGGCCTCAGCGATTACTTCCAACCGACAGAAAACGGCTCTTGGACGTATGGGCTATGTGATGGAATATCCGAAGTCACTACCTGTTGTGAGCTATTACGGACGCGGCCCCGTCGAGAACTATAACGACCGCAAGGCTTGTGCCGACATCAATATGTATTCATCGCCAGTCGAAGCCCTTTCTACCGAATATACCTTCCCTCAGGAGAACGGAAATCATGAGGACACCCGCTGGATTATGCTGAGCACCGTTCCCGTTGGCCGCACGGCTATGAAAGGCGCCTCTATCATCGCCACCGTACCCCGTCCTGCTGGTACGGACGCTACGCTCGCTAGCCAGAGGGAAGCGCCATCCTCCCTCTTTCAGGAGGAGCAAGGAGGCTGTTCCTTCTCCTTCTCTGTGAGCCCGTGGAGTGCCCTCGACCTTACCCTTGCGGCGCATCCCTACCAGTTGCCCGAGCGCGAGAACTACTTCCTCACCCTCGACGTAAAGGTTACCGGACTCGGCGGTAATAGCTGCGGACAGGGTGCACCCCTGCCTGTTGACCGGGCTTTGGCCGAACCCACGCAGTTCGGCTTCCTCATTCGTCCGCTCGACGCAAAGGGCGGCACCAATGTCAGCGCCGGCACTTCCGTACCTGCTACCCCCGTCATCCCCAAGCCCGAAGGACAGCTCGAAGTCATCTACGCTTCCTCCATCGAGCCCTCTGAAGGCAGTGCCGAAGCCTTCGCCGACGGCGACCCCAGCACCTTCTGGCACAGTATGTGGAGCATCACAGTCGGCACCTATCCCCACTGGGTTGATTTCGATGCCGGCAAGGTGAAGACCATCAAGGGTTGCGTCTATACGCCCCGTCAGGACAGCCCCAACGGACACGTTAAAGACTACGAAATCCTCGTTTCCATCGATGGAAAAACCTGGGGGCAGCCTGTTGTCAGCGGTTCCTTCCCACGCGGACGTCAGCCGCAGACCGTCACTTTCCCCAAGGCCGTTCGCGGACGCTATATCCGTTTCCGTGCCCTCAGCGAGCAGACCGGCTCCGACTACGCCTCAGGCGCTGAGTTCAGCATTATCACAGAGTGAACAGCGAGCAGATAGCAGTCTTTTCGACCTTTCGACTCGTTGACTCGTTGACTTGTAGACTCGTAGACCCTTAAAAGCTTACCCGCAGCCCCACGCCTCCTGGTACAACGCCAAGGCTGAGGCTGAGGTCGTCCTTCTTCTGCGGCGACGCCATCTGTTCGATTGTTGAATTGTACGCCTTGACGGCCTTGCGACAATGGTTGTTGATGGCGATGTTCACGCCCAACGCACCCGCAAATGAGCCCGCAGCAATCCAGCACATCGGCTTGTTGATGTCATTGTTGAATAATCCTACATCCACCAATTCCCAGCCGAGAATTGCGCCGGTAATAACGCCTAAGATTCCGTTGATTTGATTTAAATCCGACGCAGTCTTGAAATGCCGGAGCGCTGACGGATTATCCGCAAACAACGCGCGCACTTCCGCTGCCTTCATCGGCAATCCCTTCCACATAATGCGTGGGTACTTCAAGAGATCGGTCTCGATGGTCAATGTGTCGGCTAGCGTCGGTACGGACGTCGTCACCGTGATACCGTGGGCTGTCTCTGTCGTTAAACGCATTCCTTCTATTGTCCGTTCAGCGATATCCTTCACGGCGAAGATGAACAGCGAACCGTCGGCACCCTGCACGGCGATAGAATCGCTCAGCTCACCCACAACCTCGCCCTTCACGATAGAGCCGTTTTTCAGTTTGATTACTGCCCGTCCGGCTGTCTGCGCCATCAGGCACCCTGCACAAATCAGGCACAGTATACAAAAAATACACCTTTTCATCGTACAAATTCCTTTCATTTACGTTATTTTTTCCAATAGTCCGGGTTGGCCTTGCGAGATGAGCGGACGCTCATTGAAGGGAACCAGATGTCCTCCGCCGTCAGGCCGCACTCCTTGATGGCCTCGAGGCAGTATTCCAGGCGGCCGAAATCAGCATCGACGTTGTTCGTGCCGAAGGTGAAGTGGAGCCCACGGGCCTTTGCCATACGGATAATCTTCATGCTGGGAATGCGATATCGGGGATTGATTTCCAGCGCGATGTGGTTCTTCTCCAGCACATCGAGCACACGGTTCACACGCTCATCCGTCCAAAGGGCATCGTAGTGTGCCTGCATGTCGTCAGGCAGATAAGTCGGGTTGGCGTAGATATCAGCCGGTTCGTTGGCGAGAATCTTCACCGTCTGATCGACAATGACATCCATATACTCCTCTTCGCTGAGTCCGTCACGGATGACCTCTTCAGGATGGTACAGGCGGACAATGCGTCCAGCCTGGTCGCGAATGGTCATTGCGTCTGTGAACAAATAGTCGAAGATGCCCAGAGCCTCCTTCGAGAACGTCGTAATCCAGCGGCGACCCTCACCCTGCACGCCGCAGAGGAAAGGCAGTCCTTTCACTTCGTCGTAGTAGGCATAGACCTCGTCATCATCAGCCAGCATACGTCCCACGCCTCCTTCGCCGGCATTGGGCGCAACGCCATAATTGATGCCGTAGGCCATCGACATAGCGTGAGCCTGTTCCTTCGTCAGCCCGCCTTTCAGGTGGACATGATAGTCAATGACGGGGAAGAACTGCTGTTGCAGACGGATAATCCCATCATGCTGCTCGTCAATGGGCATAAACTCATCGGCCTGTTGACTTGTCGTCTTGTTGACTTGTGGACCTTCAAGCTTAGCAGTACGTAGATTACGGAGCCTAATCGTACCCTTATCGCAGCGGAAAGCAATACTTCCGTGTCCCAGCACCCTGTTGGCGAACTCGGGGATGCGGTAAGGATTCCGGGGCTCGTTGTAGCAGACAACGGTAGTGCCGTCCGTATCCATGCGGATGTTCTTACCGCTGACGCAGAGTTCGAACGGGAACCACGTGCTGTCGGCCACCAGTGAACGGTAGAGATTGCGGACGCTCGAGAGCGAGCCCGTCTTGAGCGTGCCGTCGATAGGGCCGTTGTGGAGCACAACCTCATAGCCCCCGCCATTCTCTTCGTCCGTGTGGAAGACGATACAGCCCGAGGCCCCGGGAGAGAGAAACGCCTCACCCGTGAGGGTAAAGTCCTGAAAATCGCCCGGCAAAAAAACGGAACGCCCCTCGCGCATGGTGTAATTCCGCTGTGTACAGCTGCACATCAGCACCGCTAATAGGAGATATGATACTGATTTATTCATAATTAGGAATTATTATAGTATTCAACATTTTACTCGTTTACTTGTAGCTTCTACTATTTTTCGGCTGCAAAGATACAAAAAATCCCACATTTGCTAACAGATATGGAAAAAAGAATTCCAAACTTTTTTATGCGTTTTGTTTGAAGTATGATAAATAGTTACTACTTTTGTCACGAAGTTTGGAATGAGGAACGATGCATTCGATGAAACGACAATGCGTGCTGTGTCTGCTGATGCTGTTTGTGTCAATGTGGATAAATGCCCAGAATCTCTCGGTAAAGAGTTTCCGGCTTTTGGAAACCGATCTGACCGCAAACCTCGAGGGCACGAAGGAAATCGACCAGAACGGTGAAGTGGCCGCACTCATCAAAGTCATCACCACCGAGACGGGATTCCTCTTCGACGTGGGCATGATGGGTATCGTTAGGCAAGTGCAGAAGCCGGGCGAAATCTGGCTCTATGTGCCCCACGGAGTAATGCGCATCAACATCAATCACCAACGGTTGGGCCGTCTGGACGAACCCTACTATTTCCAGATTCCCATCCAGGCCGCCCGAACCTACGAGCTGGTTCTCACGGCAAAGCGTGTGAAAACCATCATCCTCGACGACGATGAGAACGATTCAGCCGACTCCACTGAGACCAACGAAAAAACTGACGTAACCGACACCGTCGTATCGACTCCCATATCTCTTCAAAAGGAAGAGAAGGAGAAAGCCGTTAACTTCTATGGCAGCGCAGATCTCCAGCTGGGAGCACCCCTTGCATTCGGAGCCTCATTGGGCGGCTACTGGCATGGTCTGAATCTGGAAGCATCGGTCGGCATACCCTTTGGCGAGATGCAATCCTCGGGCGAGATAAGCTGGAGTCTCCTTGGCATGGATGCCGGTGAGGATATATACAAAAGTCAGCGTTATAAGGCAAATCTTTTCCTCAGCGGACACATTGGCTACGGATTTCGTGTGGCTCGTTGGTTGCGAATCACACCCCGCGTCGGTTTTTGCTGGCTCAATATCGTCAGTCAGTACTCCACCCTCGAGCAAAGAACGGGTATTCTCGCCGTCGTTCCGTCCTTGAGAACCGAATTCTCACTTAATCCCCGCATCGGCCTTTATGCTACACCGCAATGGAATGCTGTTGTCAAGCAAGGCGAGATTGCCGAAAAAATAGTCGCGGTATCCAGCAGCGACACCAAACTATGGAACCGCGGGTTCCATCTGAACGTTGGTATTTATTTCAATTTCTAACTATCCCACATGAAGAAAAAGCTCATCATTTATTTCGGATTGTTCCTCGTGTCACTCATGACATGCGCACAGAATATAACCGTGAAAAGTTTCCGGCTATTGGAGACGGACCTCACGGCGAACTTCAAGGAAACTATGGAAATAGACCAGAACGGAGAGGTCGCTGCACTTATCAAGGTCATTACGACAGAGACCGGATTTCTCTTCGACGTCGGAGCTCTGGGTATCGTTAAACAAGTTCAGAAGCCGGGCGAAATCTGGCTCTATGTGCCGCACGGAGTAATGCGCATCAACATCAACCACCAACGGTTGGGCCGCTTGGACGAACCCTACTATTTCCAGATTCCCATCCAGGCCGCCCGAACCTACGAGCTGGTTCTCACGGCTAAAAGCGAGAAAGCCAACGGCGAGGAGACAACCGGCGGTTTCCTGGCCTTGAAAGTGAGTCCGACAACGGCAAAGGTGTTCGTCGATGACAAGGTGCAGACACTGAACGCAGAGGGAGCCGCTTCGGTATTCCTGCCCTATGGTCAGCATACTTGGCGCGTCGAAGCGCGAGACTACCAGACACAGACCGGTTCGGTGAATATCCGAAAGGAGGACGATAGGGTGGCAATCGTTACGGTCAAACTGATAAAAGAAGGCGCATCTGATACTGAGGTGTCTGAAATGGAAGAAACGACCTCGACGGGAAAGAGATTCGCCTCAAAATCAATCTACGGGAGTGCCGACTTCCAGATGGGAGGGATGTTTGCCTTCGGATTGTCGCAGGGCGGAGACTGGAATGGGATGAACGTAGAATTAACCGTGGGAATACCATTCGGCAAGAACGACAATGCCATTCCCGTCAATTGGGTGAGCTGCGATGACAACGGCTACTACTTGGGCTCTTATACCCAGTACTACAGTACGACTGTTCAGTGGGGTGCCCATTTGGGCTACGGATGGACGGTCAAGGACTGGCTCAGGCTAACCCCCCGCATAGGCTTCTCAAACTTCGTTTTGCGTAGCGAAAAGAGCGAGGTGAACCAGTGGACTTATGTCGTTTCGGCCGTCCCAAGCGTTCGCGCGGAGGTGGCGTTCAACAAGAACATCGGCATGTATGTCACACCGCAATATAACCTGCCCGTTCTGGAGGGTAAGATAGCGCGACAGCTGCGTCGAGACTCGCCTATCATCCGTAGCTGGAATAAGGGATTCTACGTCACGGTCGGGATCTGGTTCAATATAATAACAAAAAAATAAAAACCATCGAAAGAACATGAAGCGACCCGGTCATATACTCCTGTTTTTCGTGGCAGCACTACTCGCCTGTTCGTGCGAGACGGGCTACATTGAAAGAGATGTCCTTGCCAGCGAATATATACAAATGACTATTACGTTCAATGTCACCCCTACACGAATCGACATCTCTGCTGACGCCAAAACACAGGAGATCAGCATTGAACTAACAGGCAACATCTTCTGGAGTGCCTCGACTAACGATTCGTGGATATGGCTTACGGAAAGTTACGGGACGGGAACCAGCAAAACCACGGTAAACATCGCGAGCAACCAATCGTCCGAACCCCGAACTGGCCGAATCGAAATCTCGGCCAACAACATCACCCGCACTATTACTATCTATCAAGAAGGACAGTGAACAGACAGGAAATAGACCTCTTCCATCTTCCTTCTGCCTTCTTGGTACGCTCTTCTCGACATCTCCGAGTAACCAATTTAATAGTCCGTAGATTACGGCTGCTTTTCGAGGAAAAAAGACTCGTTTTCAGGGAAAAGGATGGCGAAAAATCCATCGAAAAGGCCGCCTGACGCCTGTAACGCACCATGTCAATAAAGGGCATGAAAAAACTGGCTGCCTGGGCAGGAAAAACTATCTCCCTGCCTAGGAAAATATTTTTCTCTGGGCAGGGCGCAAAAAAAGAGCCTCTCCGCAGCGGAGATTGTCAACAAGTCAACGAGTCTACAAGACGAAAAGTCGAAAAGGTCAAAAGGTATTTTGGATAATTTCTCGCCGTCAGGCGACTGAATACTTCGGCGTTGGCACAGCCCGCCGAAAGGCCGAGAAGCACGAATTACAGTGTGTCGACGTTAAAAATTCTCTTTTTTCTTCGCCGTTTCGTTTCTTTTGGGTAATTTTGCCGCCGAAAAACTTAGGTTTTGTAAAAAGATTGTAATGGATAACCGATTTGTAAGTACACGTGGTCAACGTGGAAGGCTTGACCTGTTTGAGGCTGTTCTGCAAGGAATGGGTACCGATGGAGGTCTGCTGGTTCCCGACTTCCCCCTCGCCGTTCAGTCCCTTGAGTCCCTGCAAGGGCTCTCCTATCCCCATCTGGCTGCAAAGCTCATCTCCACGTTCGCACCTGTAGGAAGCGAAGGCATTATCGCCGACGCCTGCACGCGTGCCTATGCCTCCGGAGTCTTTCCGCAGGAGGTGGTTCCTGTGGTTCCAGCCGGAGATATCTGGGTGGCCGAACTGTTTCATGGCCCAACAGCTGCATTCAAGGATATAGCCCTCCAGTTTCTTCCCTATCTCCTGACGGTATCGCTGCGTCTTTGCGGCGATTCACGTCGGGCCCTTATTCTTGCTGCCACTTCGGGCGATACGGGTAAGGCTGCCCTTGCCGGATTTGCCGATGTGGAGGGCACCATGATAAAGGTCTTCTATCCGCAGGACGGCGTTTCGCCCGTCCAACGGCTGCAGATGACCACTCAGGCCGGCCGGAATGTTGATGTGGTGGCTGTTCGCGGCAACTTCGATGATGCCCAGCGAGCAGTCAAGAAAGCCTTCGCCTCGCCCCCGCTGGCCCAGGCATGTGCAGAGAAAGGAATCTTCCTCACTTCTGCCAACTCCATCAACGTCGGCCGTCTGCTTCCCCAGATTGTCTATTATTTTCATGCCTACCTCACCCTTGCGGCACGTGGCGTGCTGACGTTGGGCGACGAGATAGACTTTGTCGTCCCGTCGGGTAACTTCGGAAACTGTCTTGCGGGTTATATGGCCAAGGGCATGGGGCTTCCCGTTCGTCGGTTCGTCGTTGCCTCGAACTGCAACAATGTGCTTACCGATTTCTTCCAGACTGGTTGTTACGATGTCCGACGCCCGTTCCACAAAACCAATGCCCCTGCGATGGATATCCTGGTGTCAAGCAATCTCGAGCGGCTGCTCTACATGCTCGACGGAGATACCGCACAGACGGCCGGCTTCATGCAGGCACTAGCCGCCGAAGGTTCCTATCGCATCGCTGAGGCGCAGCTTCAGGCTATTCGCCAACTGTTCTCGGCAGGCTGGCAAAGCGAACAGGAAATACTCGACACTATTCGTCGCTGTTATCAGACGACGGGCTATCTGGCCGATACGCATACCGCCGTTGCCCTTGGCGTCGCTCGGCAATATCGCGCGTCGGGCGATTCTACTCCCACCGTTGTGCTCTCTACGGCCTCTCCTTATAAGTTCCCGTCATCGGTCTGTCGGGCTTTGCTGGGAAAGATGCTGGCTGATGCTGAGGCTATGCAGGCCTTGCAGGAGGCAACTGGAGCCCCCGTTCCGGCGTGTCTGGCTGACATCATGAGGCGGCCCGTCCTTCATACGGGTGTCGTCGATCCTGAAGACATTACTACCTATATTAAAGACAATCTAAACTGACCCGGCAATGAAAGTAAAAGTTAAAGTACCTGCGACGAGTGCGAATCTCGGTCCCGGCTTCGACGTCGCCGGGGTAGCTGTAACGTTGTATAATACGTTCACCTTCGAACTCATCGAACAAGGTGTGGAGATTATCGGGTGCCCGGAGCAGTTCTCAGGGGAGGATAACCTCACGTATCAGGCCTTCTGTGCAGGCGCAGAGGAGACGGGGCTCACGTTCGGCGGCGTGCGAATCGAATGCCGCAGCGAGGTGCCCTATACACGTGGTCTCGGCTCTTCCTCCACATGTATCGTAGCCGGCATTGTCGGAGCCTTTGCCTTCATGGGGCGCTACGACGACCGTCAGGACATCCTCAATCTTGCCACTCGTATCGAGGGACACCCCGACAACGTGGCCCCGGCCATCTTCGGCGGCCTCACCGTCTCTGTAATGGCCGACATCATCACCACGCTCAACATACCCGTGAAGAACGATTACCGTTTTGTGGCGTTCATTCCTCCGTTCACGCTTTCCACGCAGCTGTCGCGTTCGGTTCTGCCCGACACGGTGTCGCGTAAGGATGCTATCGGCAACATCTCACACCTGAGCCTGTTGGTGGCTTCGCTCATCAATGGTCACGACGAAGGGCTGCGCATCGGCTTCCACGATCACCTGCACCAGCCTTATCGCGGCAGCCTTATCGCCGGCTACGACGCCATCATGCAGCGCCTTGAGGCCGACAAAAGCGTGCTCGGCTGTTACCTCAGCGGAGCCGGACCCACCATTATGGCTGTCATTCGGGCAGACGACCTCATGGGGGTGGTCCGCCTGAAAGAAGAGCTTCATGACTGTCTCGACGGCTGGGAGGTGGTGAAACTGGAGATGGACACCCGCGGCTACGTCTGCGATTTCGAATAAATAAGCGTCGGTTCTGCAAATCACAATTGACAAATGACCGATGGAACGGGGAAAAAAGGTTTAACAAAATTGAAAAATCGGACTTCGTCGATAAAAAACTTCTTTTGCGCTTTTCTTTCCCAATAAAAGGTAGTACCTTTGTAGGCGGAAAAGAAAGGAATTTTCAAACTATAATCAAAAACCCATTAAAAATAAACAACTACAATGAGAGCAGAAGAACTGAAAAAGTACGGCATTGCCGATGTGAAGGAAGTGGTTTACAACCCCACCTACGAGGTGCTGTTCAACGAGGAGACGAAGCCGGAGCTGACGGGCTACGAGAAGGCTCAGGAGACTGAACTGGGCGCGCTGAACGTGATGACCGGTATCTACACCGGCCGCAGCCCCAAGGACAAGTACATCGTTATGGACGCAAACTCGAAGAACACCGTCTGGTGGAACACCCCCGAGTATCCCAACGACAACCACGAGATGAGCGAGGCCGTGTGGGCCGAGGTGAAGAAGCTCGCCCTCACCCAGCTGAGCGGAAAGAAGCTCTATGTCGTCGATGGTTTCTGCGGAACGAACCACGATACGCGCATGAAGGTGCGCTTCATCATGGAGGTCGCCTGGCAGGCTCACTTCGTCACCAACATGTTCATCCGTCCCCAGAACCAGGCTGAGTTCGACCAGGAGCCCGACTTCGTGGTCTATGCAGCCAGCAAGGCCAAGGTGGACAAGTTCCAGGAGCTCGGCCTCCGCAGCGACACCTGCGTGGCCTTCAACGTCACCAGCAAGGAACAGGTCATCCTCAACACCTGGTACGGCGGTGAGATGAAGAAGGGCATGTTCTCGATGATGAACTACTTCCTCCCGCTGAAGGGCATTGCTGCCATGCACTGCTCGGCCAACACCGATATGAACGGCGAGAACACCGCCATCTTCTTCGGCCTCAGCGGAACCGGCAAGACCACCCTCTCCACCGACCCGAAGCGCAAGCTCATCGGCGACGACGAGCACGGCTGGGACGATCACGGAGTGTTCAACTTCGAAGGCGGCTGCTACGCCAAGGTCATCAAGCTCGACAAGGAGTCGGAGCCCGATATCTACAACGCCATCCATCGCGACGCCCTCCTCGAGAACGTCACCGTCGATGAGAACGGCGTGATCGACTTCGACGACAAGAGCGTGACCGAGAACACCCGCGTCAGCTATCCTATCTACCACATCAAGAACATCGTACGTCCGCAGAGCTCAGGCCCCGCTGCCAAGCAGGTCATCTTCCTGAGTGCCGATGCCTTCGGCGTGCTGCCTCCCGTCAGCATCCTCACCCCCGAGCAGACGAAGTACTACTTCCTCTCGGGCTTCACGGCCAAGCTGGCTGGTACCGAACGCGGCATCACCGAGCCTACGCCTACCTTCAGCGCCTGCTTCGGCCAGGCCTTCCTGGAGCTGCATCCCACGAAGTATGCCGAGGAGCTTGTGAAGCGCATGGAGCAGAGCGGCGCCAAGGCTTATCTGGTCAACACCGGCTGGAACGGCACAGGCAAGCGTATCTCCATCCGCGACACCCGTGGTATCATCGACGCTATCCTCAACCACAGCATCGACGAAGCTCCCACGAAGCAGATTCCGTTCTTCAACTTCACCGTTCCCACCAAGCTCGAAGGCGTTGATCCGGGCATCCTTGATCCGCGTGACACGTATGCCGATGCTGCCCAGTGGGAGGAGAAGGCTAAGGATCTGGCCGGACGTTTCATCAAGAACTTCAAGAAGTACGAAAGCAACGAAGCCGGCAAGGCTCTCGTAGCTGCTGGTCCTCAGCTCTAATTGAAGATTAGAATTAAGGGTTAAGAGTTAAGAAAGATTGTTCTGCTTAGCTCTTAACTCTTTTTCTTTTTCTAATTTCCTTATTTTAATTCCTAATTCCCATGAAATCCTTATTAAAGAATATCGCTGCTGCTCTGGTTGTTGCCCTTACCATCGTCGGCTGCAAGAATCCGAAGTCAGCAAACCTCTGCGAAGCCCTCGAAGACAGCGCCTGGGGCCAGTCTGTTTGGATTTCTGCCGTCGATGCCGACGTCGTGACGGGCCGTGTCAATGACGGCACCCGTGCCGCCGACGGAGCCAGCTGGTTTGTCTCGACCGTCAAGAACGAAAAGAAAGTCGTCTCAGCCCATTGGATGACCTGCGGATTGGGCGTCTATGACATCTATGTGAACGGCCAGCTCATCGGCGACGAGGTGCTGAAGCCAGGCTTCACCCACTACGCCAAAACCAAGCGTTCGTTCACCTACGACATCACCGACCTCTTCGTCAAGAGAGCCGGTGGCGAGAATGTCCTTGCAGCTCAGGTTACACCTGGCTGGTGGGCCGACAAGATTGTCACGCCTGGAGGTCACGACGGAATGATCGGGCGCAAGTGCGCCTTCAGAGGCGTGCTCGAGCTCACCTTTGCCGATGGCACCAGCCAGCGCTATGGTACCGACACCGAGCATTGGCTGGCTGGCATTGCAGGCCCTGTGAAACATGCTGCCATCTTCGACGGCGAGGACTACGATGCACGCGAACTGCCTGGCTACGAATGTTTGGACAAGCTCTCCAAGCCCGAAGTGAACGCCGAGTTCAATGGCGAAATCCTCCCCTCGAACGGAGCCGAGATATACATGCGTAATGACCTCGCGCTTGCTCCCGTTCAGGCCTACGTGTGGCAGGGTGTCACAGGCAACACAGACGATTCCTACGGCAAAATCACCATCCTCCGCGAATATGCTCCCGGCGCTGTGATGACTATCCGTCCCGAAGAGACACTCGTCATCGACTTCGGTCAGAACGCCTCAGCCGTTCCTTCGTTCGTTTTCAAGGCTAAGGAGGGTACGACGCTGACGTGCTTGCCTGCGGAGCTGCTTAACGACGGCAATGGCGCCAAGAGCCGAGGAATGGACGGGCCTGAGGGAAGTGTCCATCGCACCAACCTCCGCATCCCCAATACGGGCATGATTTTGAATTACATCTTTGCCGGCGCAAGGGATTTCGTTTCCTTCTGCCCTCGCCAGACATTCTTCGGCTACCGCTACGTCTCCATCACGGCTACCGACGAGGTCACTATCCGTTCCATCCACTCCGTTCCCGTCACTTCCATTGCACAGCATCTCGAGACGGGCATCATCAGCACAGGAAGCGATGACATCAACCGCCTCATCTCCAATACTGTCTGGGGTCAGCGTTCGAACTATCTTTCTGTGCCCACCGACTGCCCGCAGCGCAACGAGCGCCTCGGCTGGACGGCCGACACACAGGTCTTCACCGAGACAGGTACTTTCTTCGCCAATACCTCCGGCTTCTTCCACAAGTGGATGCGCGACATGATGGACTCGCAAAGCGAACTGGGTGGTTACCCAGGCGTGGCTCCGTTGGCGCAGTACGGATGGGATATGATGCGTCTCGGCTGGGCCGATGCCGGTATCATCGTTCCCTGGACCATCTGGAAACAGTTCGGCGACACGAAGATTGTCGATGAGACGTGGGCGTCGATGGAGCGTTTCATGACACGACTCAACGAGACGAAGTACAACCATCAAGCCAATATCTCCGAGAACGGTAACTACCAATGGGCCGACTGGCTCAGCTATGAGCCCTTAGAGAGCTGTAGCGGACGCAGTCACGGACATGATAAGGACGGTAATTGGCGCCCGTTGCCCGAGACGGTCGAGTACTGGAACTACCTCAGCGCCTCCTATTGGGCTCTCGATGCCAGCTTGATGCGCGATATGGCAGCCGCTACCGGACGTGACGCCAAGAAGTACACCGACATGGTAGCTGAAGCCAAGACCTACATCAAGGAGAACTTCATCAATCCCGACGGTACCTTCAAGACCGAGATTCTCAACACCATGCAGACCCCGGCCCTTTTTGCATTGAAAAATGAAGTGGTAGAAGGCGAAGCAAAGACCGCAATGCTGGCCCGTCTGCGTGAGAATTTTGCCCAGCACGACGGATGCCTCCAGACCGGTTTCCTGGGCACTTCTATTCTTATGGGGACTCTCACGGAGAACGGCATGGCCGACGTCGCTTGGGATCTCCTCTTCCAGCATAAGAACCCCAGTTGGCTCTATTCTGTCGATAACGGTGCTACTACTATCTGGGAACGCTGGAATAGCTATACCATCGAGAACGGCATGGGTCCGGCGGGCATGAACAGCTTCAACCACTATGCCTACGGTGCCGTCTGTGCTTGGATTTGGGAGACCGTGGCCGGCATTGCTGCCGACTCTTCCGCACCTGGTTTCAAGCACATAATCATGCGTCCCGTACCCGATAAGCGGCTAGGTTTTGTCAAGGCCGAATACAAGTCTGCCGCGGGTCTCATCAAGAGCGAATGGCGCTACGAAGGCGACAAGTGGACGTGGACGTTCACTATTCCCGAAGGCGCTACCGCCTCCGTCACCCTTCCTGGTGAAACCACCGCTAGGGAATACACCCCCGGAACCTACACTGTGGAGAAATAAAGAACTAATGGGAAAAATTATAGGGGTGCGCCATCTGGTGCATCCCTATAATTTTTTCTGAGATAAACCGTGTGCCTACTTAATCCAGGTGATATCAACGGTTTTGGTGAAGGCTGCATCGGGAATCTTGTCGATCTGTATGGCGATGCACTCGAAGGTTGTGTATTCACCTGTAACAATGCGCTGGTCTGTCTCTTCGTCATAGCCCCACTTGTCGCACTTAGCACGAAGGGCAAAGCCATTCCAGGTGGCAAAAGAACCGTGCTTGCCGTCACGTCCCAGTTCATCATAGACGGAGAGGATGGAAGAACCTCTGTCGTACGTTCCCTCATAGACGTTACACGTGTAGCCGCAAATGGTGGTAGTGCCGCTGGCCTTGTAGCCGTGCTCAAGGAAATGCGCACTCATGTCTGAGATCATGGCGAAGGCATTATTGGCTGTCTGGCGGGCACGATAATCATCGTCCGACCAAGCATCGTCATCGTCTGGCCAACCGTAGCCAGTGTAGTTACCCTTTTCGTCTTTGGTTTCAATATAAACGTAATGGGAATCGGTAGGTTTACCTTCATCATCAGTATAAGTTACATCGAGGCGAGTGCTACTGCCCTTGCGAGTATAAACAACAATCTTATCTACTCTGCCGGATTCCGTAAAGTAGTTGTATTTGAAGGCGAAGCCCTTCTCTTTCATTTGTTCGGTGGTGACGTTCTCGATCTTGCCGTTATTTTTGCCTCCGCCGTTATCATCGCCGTCGTCCACTGGTGGTTCTGTGATGCAGGCTGTCATCAGGCCGATGCAGGCGAAGCATAAAAGGATATTGAAAAACTTTTTCATGCTACTTCACATTTAATTTTTAATACTTAACATTCAACTGTTAGCTGGTTAGTCCCAGTTGTCAAACTTAAGTGTTTTGTTATGTTCCTTTCGAGCGGCATTCTGTTCGGAGAAATCGCGCAAAGTGACGTTAGCAGCACCTGTCATAGCACCAGCAACAGCGTTGCTGTAAGCGGCGGTAGCATCGCCGAGGGCTTTGCCGAGGGCACTCATGTTCTGGGCAGTACTTGCTTCGAGAGTATCTTCTTTGACTTCGCCAAAGGCTTTGTTAAGGGCATCGTTGACGGCACTTTCGGCCTTCTTCTCGGCACGTTTCGTAATCTGCTTGCCAACAGCGTTCTTGGCACCTTCGGTGGCCGATTTCAGGGCTTTCTCACCCAGACTTTTCAGTATCTGAGCCTCTGCAGGAGCTATGCAAAGGCTGAAGAGGAATAAAAGAGCAATAATCTTTTTCATTGTTATCAAGTTTTATCTTTCTGACTTTTCAATTCATTTCTTAAATGTAACGAGTTCGTTACGAGTGACAAGGCGGTTGCCCATTGTGGTCTCACTCTTGACGACGCCCACGCCGCGGCTGTACCAAGTCTTAGTGGTAGTGATGGCTGAAACACCCATCATGGTCATCTCGGTGACCTGCTTGACGATGTAGCATTTGAACTTGCCAGCAGGCACGGTGACTTCTTCACGACCGATGACCTCGTTGTCAGTGATAGTGGCAACGACAGCCAGACCTTCCATGGAGACGCGAATGTCTCCGATAGGGAGCTGATAGCCAACGGCCAGCTTGTTCGGCAGGGAGATGATGCCCGGGTCGGAGCCGGTGACATCAACAGAACCATTGACACCAGAGACGGCAATCTTGGCTGAACCTTCGCGAATCTCACCGAGGGTGACAAAGGCGTCGTTGCCGTCGTCTTTCTGGCCGGGTTTCTCGATCGTAGAGTTGCTAACGCGGAAGTCATAGTTTCCGTCGCCTAGATCAGTCACTTCTTGAATGACTTGGCGATTGTAGCTTTCCACTTTATCTTCTTCGTTGTAGGTGGCATACTCAAGTACGGCGCCTTTCGTGACACAGGCATAAGGAGCCTGAGCCCATGTAGGGAGTGTGGCAAGAAGCACACAGAGGGTCATAAAATACTTTTTCATACGCATTCTATTATCATTTAAAGTTGAGAATTCGGGGGCAAAGATACGGGTAAGCGAATGAAAAAACAAATTTTTTTGGCTTTTTCTGAGCGGAATTATTTAAAACTACAGCTTAAAGATGCTGTGTTTATTTGTTGTTTACGACTTTCTTGTCTTTTTTCCTGCGATTCATAATTTCCCTTCCTATCACGAAAAGGGTTGCGGCATAAAGGATGAAGATACATATCATGGAGAGCATATCGCCTTTGCGTACGCTGTCGGGTGAGAACTCGAAATGTATCTGGTGATGTCCTGCGGGAACGTTGAGAGCGCGCAACATGTAATCAACACGGAAATGGTCGGCAGGCAGGCCGTCGATGGAGGCACGCCAGCCGTAGGGATAGTAGATTTCGCTGAAGACAATCGTGCCAGGTTGGGTGGACGTACTTTCATAGTCAAGGTAACGAGGCGTGTATTTAGTCAGACGAACGGCTCGGGTGCTGTCTGGTTCCTGTACGGGCTGGGTGACGAATGAAGCGAATTCTTTGTCCAGTACGGCTGTGGTGTGGAGGTCGAGGTGATTCAGAGCGTCGCTTTCAGCATTAGCGTCAGAGACTACCGTCAGCGTATCGACAAACCAGGCATTGCCCATCGCATTGGGGTTGGGAACCGCTTGCGGCTGGCCGTTCGATCCTTTGGTGATGATATATTTCGTGTTGAGCATGTTCAGTACATTGAAGTTCATCTTCGAGATGTGCTGGTCGATGAGATCCTGATACCGGCGCAGTTTGGCAGCGCTGTAGCCGCCGATGGACTTCAGGTAGTACGAGGTGCGGGCATCGTTGAACGTGCTGGTCGTAAGGTTCATCACGCGGAAGTTCGGGTCGGGATCGGCAAGGATTTCCTTTTCGTAAGGCAGCATAGCGAAGTAGGATTTCTCCTGTTTGGCGGGCATGAAGTTGCTGTCATTGAAGTAACGTTTATCTACTTGCCACATATCGACAACAATGAGGAGTCCGAGGATGCCTATCATCCATCCGCTTTTGAGCTTCCCTTGGCTGGTGAGCCAGACGACGAGGGCCGCACCGCTGATGAAGAGCAGCGAACGCCAAGCATCAGCTGCCAGCAGGGCCTTGCGCTCGGCGATGATGTCGTTATAGACAAAGTCGGGCAGGTTGTTCGCCCACGAGGCATCGTAGTTGGAGCGGAAATTGAAAAGACTGCCACCGAAGAGGGCGAGGATGAGGCAGATTCCGCCGGTGATTCCTGCGGCAATGAGCACGCCGCGACCCGCTTTCTTCTTGTCGATAGTGCCGTTCATCAGGTCGCGCAGAGCGAGGAATCCGAGCAGGGGCATCGTAATCTCGGCCACGATGAGGATAGACGAGACGGTGCGGAACTTATTATATAAAGGAAAGACCTTGAAGAATAGTGCGGTGAGCGGCATGAAGTTGTTGCCCCATGCCAACGCAATAGAGAAGACTGTCGCTACGAGAATCGCCCATTTGTAGGGTCCGCGGACGAGAATAATGCCGAGCACAAAAAGGAAACAGACGATAGCGCCCATATAGACGTTGCCAGAAGTGAAGGGTTGCTCACCCCAATAGAGGGGCACGTTCTCGCAGAACTGTGCGGCGGCACGACGGTCGATGCCCTGACGGACCATATCCTTATAAAGTTTGGACTCCTTGCCGATGTTGTAACCCGAGGCACCGCCCTTGATACCGGGGACGAGGAATGAGAGGCTCTCGTCGATGCCGTAGCTCCATTGGGTGGCGTAGTCGAGGTCGAGGCCGCGCGTCTTGTTGGTGGCGTCGTCGGCTTTCTCGAGGTCTGAATGCCCACCACGCATGGTCTGCTCGGCATATTCCTGGTTGGCAAAGACGCTGGCACTCTGGGCGCCGAAGCCGATGAGCAGGGCAAAGGCAAAAATGAGAGTGGCGAGGCCGAAGTCTTTCATCCGCTTCTCCTTGATGTGGATGTACAGCTCGGCAAAGAACAGGACGCCGATGAGCATGCAGATGTAGTAGCCCATCTGGGGATGGTTGACAAAGGCGATGGCGACGGGGAAGGCCGTCAGCAGGGCGCCTAGTCCGTAGCGTTTCTGATAGATAAGGTGGAATCCACCTATCGCAATCGCCATCAGGGCGATGGTGGATGTCTTGGTGATGTGGCCCGCCGGAATGATGATAAGGAAATAGGACGAGAAGCCGATGGCGAGCGCTCCCACGATGCTGAGCCAGGGATTCACCTTGAACGCCCTGAGCAGGATAAAGAAACTGATGAAATAGACGATGAGGATTGCGGGCGTGGCACCCTGGCGATGGCCGGCGAGAGCGAGCTTCTTCAGGGGGGCGAGCAGGGTGTTCGAGCGGTAGTGACCGCCGCCAATCTGATAGTTGGGCATGCCGCTGAACATGCTTCCCGTCCAGAAACTGTAGTCGCCCGTCTCTTTGTGATACTGTTTCACCTCCTGCACGGCACCCTTGAAGTGGCTGGTGTCGCCGGCGTTGACGACCATTCCCTGCAACGAGGGGGCACAGTAAATGCAGGCGACTGCTGCAAAGAGGACGAGAGCGACAATGTAGGCTCCGTATTTTTTCAAGAATTTCATACCTTATTATTTTAAAGACGCTGCAAAGGTACGGATAATTCCGGAACGTTCCAAGCGGGGCGTGGAAAAGTTCTTTTTTTATTCTTTCCGGCGTTTGCAGGCACTTTTATCGGTTCCGGTTTGTCCGTCTGTCATTTTTTTCGTATCTTTGCACCGACCAATGTAATTCGATCCGATGAAAATCGCCATTGTCGGCCCTGCGTGGCCATTTCGTGGAGGCATCGCCGCCTTCAGTGAGCGTCTCGCCCGCCAGCTCATCGACGAGGGGCACGAAGTGGTGCTCTATACCTTCACCCTGCAATACCCATCGATGTTGTTCCCCGGCAAGACGCAGTTCTCGACTGACCCGGCGCCCGACGGAGTCACCATCCGCCGCCTCGTCAGCTCCGTCAATCCCTTCAGCTGGCTGAGGGCGCGCAGGGTAATTCGCCGTACGAATCCCGACGTTGTCATTTTTGCCTACTGGATGTCGTTCATGGCGCCTTGCTTCGGAACTATCGCCGCCCGCCTGGGCCGAAATGTCCGGCGCATCGGACTCATCCACAATCTGATTCCTCACGAGCCCAATTTGCTGGACAAACTGCTCCCGTCCTGTTTCGTCCGGCGTATGGATGGGTTCATCACCCTCTCCAGGGCCGTTGCGGACGATGTGGGAAAGCTTTCAGCCGACAGTCAGGCCCGAATCGCCGTCACCCCTCATCCGCTCTACGACCATTACGGAGCACTGCTTCCTGTGGCCGATGCCCGTCGGGCTCTTGGGCTGGAAGCCGATGCCCGTTACGTACTCTTCTTCGGCCTCGTCCGTGCGTATAAAGGCCTCGATCTCCTGCTGGATGCGCTGGCCGACGACCGTCTGTCCGGCGCTGATGTACGCCTGATTGTGGCCGGAGAATTCTATGATGACGAGCAGCCCTATCGCGAGCGGATTGAATCGTTGGGCCTCTCGGATCGTGTGGTGCTGTTCAACTACTTCATTCCTGATGCGCAGGTCAGCCTCTATTTCAGTGCGGCCGACATTGTCTGCCAGCCCTATCGCTCTGCCACCCAGAGCGGTGTTACCCAGATAGCCTATCACTTCTGCCGTCCCATGTTGGTGACGGATGTCGGCGGTCTGGCCGAAATTGTCCCTCACAGCCCAGTCGGTCAGACTCCTTCTCCGGATGTCGTCGGCTATGTCGTTTCACCTGCCTCCGCCGCCATTGCCGACGCGTTGGTCGATTTCTATCAGTACAATCGCGGGGCCGCCTTCGCCGAAGCCGCCGCCCGGGAGAAGAAGAAATACTCCTGGACCCATCTGACCCAGACGCTTTATTCCTTATTATAATAGCCGCGGTTATTCCTCCGCTTTCCTCGGACGGATGCGTCCCGTTGCCGCCACCACCACGCTCGTTATAGGCGACAGATAGTTGAAGAAACAGAACGGAAGATACGCAAGCGTCGCCACGCCGAGCACCGTGCTCTGCACCAGACCGCACGTGTTCCACGGCACCAGCACGCTGGTCACCGTCGCACCGTCCTCGCACGTTCGACTCAGTAGTCGCGATTCGTAACCGCGTTCCCGATAGACATCCTTGAACATCGAACTCGTCAGAATGATGCTCAGGAATTGGTCTGACGTGGAGATATTGCAGAAAATTCCCGTCAGAACCGTCGAGGCGACCAGCGATGTCGTCCCCCGTACAAAGCGAAGCAGAATCTCCATAACGTCGCGAAGCACTCCCGTAGCCGTGATGACGCCACCGAAGATTTGCGCACAAATGATGAGCCAGATTGTCGGCATCATTCCCGACATTCCGCTCGTCCCGACCAGCTTGTCCAGCGACGGAACCCCAGTCTCAATCTGTGTCGAACCGTAAATAACCTTCATAATACCCTCGTACCAGCTGCCATCTGAAATCTGTGCAATCAGCGTCGGCTGCCAGATAATGGCCACAATGGCCGCCATCATCGACGCCAAGAACAGCACCACCATCGCCGGCCAACGGCGGGCAATCATCACTCCCGTCAGCACAGGCACCAGCAACAACCAGGGAGAGATCATGTATGTTTCGTTCAGTTGGCCAAGAAATCCCATCTCGCTGCTACCCGACACCTTCATCACCAATCCCGCAATCGCGAAAACGAGCAGCGAGATACAGAATGTCGGAATCGTCGTTTTCATCATGTAACGGATATGAGTAAACAACGGCGTACCCGAGACGCTCGACGCCAACACCGTCGTGTCCGATAGTGGCGAGAGTTTATCGCCGAAGTAAGCACCCGTGATGATGCTGCCCGCCACCCAGCCGTCATCAAACCCATGGGCTCGTCCGATACCCATCAACGCTACACCGATTGTGGCAACCGTCGTCCACGACGAGCCCACCATCATGCTGACCAACGCGCAGAATAGGCTGCTGCTAACAAGAAACCATTCTGGCCGCAGTACCTGAACACCATAATAAATCATCGTGGGCACAATGCCTGAAACCATCCACGTACCTCCGATGGCACCAATGAGCAGAAGAATGATGATGCTCGGCATACAGCTGGCAATCTTGTTCGTCATCTCACGCTCCAGATCGTCCCATTTCACGTGTCTCATCAGATAGCCAACCAGTGCACAGATGGCCGAAGCAATGAGCAGCGACACTTGTGTGG
>Ga0310690_10002855_pt1 | contig 27246 bp, 24 predicted proteins | sample AusTroGonzalo_MG_2_FD_207661 | JGI IMG/M metagenome (GOLD analysis project Ga0310690, IMG submission 207661) | Bovine rumen microbial communities from tropical cattle in Woodstock, Queensland, Australia - Gonzalo_04 (v2) (version 2) | ecosystem: Host-associated > Mammals > Digestive system >...
TTTCCCGATCCACCATCCGAATTTAAAGGATAATTTGTTAACGTACCTTGTATGGCGTAACTGGAATAATCCGTCAGAGAAGGCCTCAATAGAATTCCTAATTATAATAATGGTTTTCCAAATTATCCGGAATAAAACTTTTATACATCTCCATAAAAAATGAAAGAAAACAGCCGTTTTTTTGTTGTTTCTTGGAGAAATCTCTAAAGATTTTTCTTCTTTTATGGAATTTATTTTCGGGGGCCTTTTAATCATTTTTTCCTCTTTTTATCGGCGTAAATCATTCATGAGTATCATAAATTAGTAATTCTTAAATGTCAATAAGTTGCCATACTTGTTCCCCAAAAAACTTTTACTATAAAAATATTTCTTTTCAGGCAAAAATATGATATAATAACCTGCATCGGATGGAAAAAATATCATCGAAGCCGTTTTAGAAAAAGGAAAATAATATGAAAGAGCAATTGGCAAAGGCATCAAAATCCATAACTTATTACTATATTTTACCCGATGGTAAAAAGACACTACCGATTTCGGGAACGGTTGGTTTTGTCCGTGAAATGTGCGAAATGCTGGATTTAATGACTCATTCCCCGACGGCGTTAAAGATCTTGTATCATAATGCAAACCTTAAAAAGCCTTTGGTGATTGAGGGATGGAAAAATGCTCGGGATTTTGGGCGCAATACGGGAAAAAGTATTCAGGTTGCCTACAAACAATTAGAGAATGGTGAAAAAGTCTCTAAGTATCATTGGTTGACGTTGGTACCGCACGAATTTCGCCACTCGTATAATATGACGAAAAGTGAAAGTCAGATTTTGCATGGGATTGCCTATGCTGTCACCAATGAATTTGATGCTCATGCTATAGAAGGGGTAATTTCTGTGGAATTGTGTGATTACTTGAAGAAAAGTAATAATCCAGAAGCCGATGCGATACAAAAGCATTTATTGGCTCACCCGGAGCATGATGAGTTTCGAAAATTTTATGAAGAAACACAAGGAACGGATACAGAACGTAAAGCCGAGGCAGTGATGCAGTTTATCCCATGGCTGTCGCAACGTTATGTCCCCAGCTTTAAAAAAACATTTGCCGAACAGGCCTATCGTGCAGCTATTGAACGTGATACAACCCAAGACGGTTGGATTGAATGCTCTGATAAGGATTTTGAAAAAATTGAGGCTTGCCTGCTTGGAAAAATCAAATATGAAGAAATAGCCAACGAACCTTTTATGAAGGGACGTGTCCCGTTATCCGATGAACGGGCAATGATTCGTAAAGAATGGCCAACCTTTTGTAAACGCTTAATGGACGGAACTTATAATACGGATGTACTTCCATATGGACAAGATATCAAACCGGCAGAGTTGATACAGATGGTTTCGCCTAAATTGGCAGATCATCTGCGGGAAATCGGTGTGATCCCAAAGGCAGTTGAAAAATCCTCACCTGTTCTTACGCCTGACAGATAATGTGAATATTTTGTGAATAAGGTTGTTTGAAACGACCTAATATCCATGCGGTATATAAATAAAAAATGGGCTGCAAATTTTTGCAACCCATTGAAAGATAATACTTTCGTATCCGTAAAGCTTAACGCTTGCTGAATTGGAAGCGTTTGCGGGCTTTGGAAAGACCGGGTTTTTTCCGTTCCACGATACGAGAGTCGCGTGTCAGGAAGCCGGCTTTTTTCAAAGTCGTGTGCAATTCCGGTTCAAACAAGTCCAAGCAACGGCTGATTCCGTGACGCAGAGCATAGGCTTGGCCGGATAATCCGCCACCGCAAATGGTGCAATCAACATCAAATTGATTTTCGCGGTTTGTAATCGCAAAGGGTTGTTTGATGATCATTTGTAACACCGGACGCGGGAAGTATTTATCCATTTGACGACCGTTGACGGTAATCTGACCTTTACCCAACTTGATAAAGACGCGGGCAATGGCGTTTTTCTTTTTACCGACGGCCTGTGAACGACCGAATTTGTCTTTTTTCGGTTGACGGGCAGGAGCTGCTTCAACCGGTTTTTCGGCAGGAGTTCCGGCAACGGCCGGAGTTTCTACCGCAGTCATTTCTTTCTTTAAATCAGCTAATTTGGCTTTTTTCTTAACAACTTCAACCATTATACGCTCCTTTTATTCTTACGGTTCTTTGATGCAATATCCAACACGATCGGATTTTGGGCTGCATGCGGATGTTCGGGACCGGCAAAGACGCGTAATTTTGTCATTTGTTTGGCACCCAAACTGTTGCGGGAAATCATCCGTTCCACGGCCTTAATTAAGACGCGTTCCGGTTTTTCGTTCATCAAATCTTTGGCAGATTCACCATGAATCCCACCGATGTAACCGGAGTGGTGGAAGTATTCTTTTTGCTCCAATTTTTTACCCGTTAATTGAATTTTGTCCGCATTGATAACGACGACATAGTCACCGCAATCTTGTGACGGAGAAAAAGAGGGCTTGTTTTTGCCGCGCAGGATTGTAGCAATCTGGCTGGCCAAACGTCCCAAAACCAAGTCTGTTGCATCAATCAAATACCATTTGATATTGCAATCTGCCGGTTTTAAAGTTTTTGTTGTTTTCATTGTCATAGTTTTTTCCTTTGTTTTAAAAGACGGATAACCTTATACACTTAATTTTTTTAAAAGTCAAGTGCTTTTTACCTGATTTTAAAACATTTTTTAAAATGGTATTATAATACCGTTATCAAATAGCCTATTTATTCTGGCTTTTCGCCTTTTAACGCCCACCTTGCAAGTGTCCTACATTTTTTGAAAAGGGCTGTTGTGTCGTATTTAATCCGATATGCATGCCGTCATTAACTCCATATTTACTAAATGACGGGCAGTCGGCCATCTCTTTGGACAGAGCATAAAGAGTCCCAACCGTCACATAATTGCCCATTGGTATTGAATTCATCTTGGTCGCACAGGTATTGCATTTTCCCGTGGTTTGAAAGGCAACTTCGGCAGTATTGGGATTTCCGTCCAGATCAAAGTAATGTAAGGTTTCCCCCGAAGCAAATTTTTCTCTGGCAACTAAGCGGGCAGGGGTGTTATCGGGATATCTGGCATACCATCTGTCACCATCTGACTCGGTGCAACCGGCTGTGTATATTGTGGCCAATAAGGCAAAACTTTTAGCAATATTCTTCATTTTTCCTCCGTATCTTACTTACATACAATATTGTACATCTCTTTCTTGTTTTTGTCAATTATTTTATAAAAAGTAATAAAGAGGGGTTAAAAAAAATACTTGCAATTTGTTAAAAAAAGTGCTAGGACAATTGGGTCAAAAAAATTATTTTCCACAACAGGTGTGGTTTTTTAAATTTAACGTTAAAAACAAAAGGAATATATATAATGAGTAAATGGGTTTATACATTTGGTGACGGTAAAGCCGAAGGTAATGCAACAATGCGTAATTTACTCGGCGGTAAAGGTGCCAACTTGGCCGAAATGTCAAGTATCGGTGTTCCTGTTCCTCCGGGATTTACGATTACGACTGAGGCTTGTACCTACTATTACAAGAATAACAAGGCTTATTCTGACGAATTAAGAGAGCAGGTTATGGAAGGTCTGCGCGGCGTTGAAGCCGTTATGGGTCGTAAATTCGGTGATCCGGAAAATCCGTTGTTGTTCTCGGTGCGTTCGGGTGCTCGTGTTTCCATGCCGGGTATGATGGATACCATTTTGAACCTGGGTTTGAACGATCAGACCGTTGAAGGTTTGGCCAAGGTTTCCAACAATCCGAAATTTGCATACGACTCCTATCGTCGGTTTATTCAAATGTATTCTGATACCGCTATGGGTGTTGATATTCACAAGTTTGAAGCTGTTTTGGATCGCGTTCGCGAAGAAAACGGATACAAACATGACAGCGAAATGACGGTTGATCAATTAAAGGCTGTTATCGCCGAATACAAACAAATCGGTATTCAAGAGGGCAAACCCGTTCCTCAAGATGTGAATGAACAATTATGGGGTGCCATTGGTGCCGTGTTCGGTTCTTGGATGAGTGAACGTGCCATTTTCTATCGTAAACTCAATAATATTCCGGCTGATTGGGGTACAGCTGTTAACGTCCAATCCATGGTTTTCGGAAACAGTGGTGACGATTCGGCAACCGGTGTGTGCTTCTCGCGTGATGCGGCAACCGGTGAAAATTACTTCTACGGTGAATATTTGAAAAATGCCCAGGGTGAAGACGTTGTGGCCGGTATTCGGACACCGCAACAAATTTCCAAGATTGGAAATGAACGCCGTGGTTTGAATTTGCCCTGTATGGAAGAAGAATTCCCCGCCGTCTATGCGGAATTGGATGCGATTCGCCATAAATTGGAAGCTCATTACAAAGATATGCAGGATATGGAATTCACCGTTCAAAACGGAAAACTCTGGATGTTGCAAACTCGTAACGGAAAACGGACCGGTTTGGCTGCCTTAAAGGTTGCCGTGGATATGGTCCGCGAAGGTTTAATTACCAAGGAAGAAGCCGTAACACGTGTTGAACCGGGTCATTTGGATCAGCTCTTGCACCCGATGTTTGATAAATCGGCCAAGCGTTCTCCGATTGCGACGGGACTTCCGGCATCTCCGGGTGCTGCCGTCGGTCAAATCGTATTTAGCGCTGCCGATGCGGAACAGGCCTCTGGTGAAGGTAAAAAGGTTGTCTTAGTCCGTGTTGAAACATCTCCGGAAGATATTGCCGGTATGCATGTTTCTCAAGGTGTTTTGACGGCTCGTGGCGGTATGACGTCTCATGCGGCCGTTGTTGCCCGTGGTATGGGTATTCCTTGTGTATCGGGTGTTGCCGATTTACGGATTGACTACGCGGCTCAAACATTGATAGCCGGTGGCGTTACCTTAAAGGCTGGGGACATGATCTCCATTGACGGTACTACAGGTCAGGTTATGGCTGGTGCTTTACCGCTGGTTAAGCCCGAAATGGCCGGTGACTTTGGTGAGTTCATGGGTTGGGTTGATGAAATTCGGACTTTGAAAGTTCGTGCCAATGCCGAAACACCGACGGATGCTCAAACAGCTAAGGATTTCGGTGCCGAAGGTATCGGACTTTGCCGGACAGAACATATGTTCTTTGATCCCAGCCGTATTAATCACATGCGTGAAATGATTTTGGCCAAGGATGAAGCCGGTCGTCGTGCCGCTTTGGCTAAGTTATTGCCGTTCCAACGGGATGACTTTGTGGCTTTGTTCTCAATCATGGACGGTCTGCCGGTAACGGTTCGTCTGTTAGACCCGCCATTGCATGAATTCTTGCCGAATAAACGGGCAGAACAAGAAGCATTGGCCGCTCAAATGGGGGTAACGGTTGAAGAAATCATTGCCCGGACGGCTGCTTTACACGAAGCCAACCCGATGTTGGGTTTACGTGGTTGCCGTTTGGCTGTTGTCTATCCGGAAATTTGCGAAATGCAGACACGGGCTATTATTGAAGCCGCTTTAATTGTAACGGCCCAAGGCAAGAAAGCCATTCCGGAAATTGAAGTACCTTTGATTTCCTCACGCAAAGAATTGGAAATCTGCAAAAAGACAATCGACGAAACAGCCGAAAAAGTCTTTGCTGAAAAAGGTGCCCGCGTTCATTACACAGTCGGTACAATGATTGAATTGCCGCGTGCTGCTTTATTGGCAGATGAAATTGCGGAATTGGCCGACTTCTTTGAATTCGGAACAAATGACTTGACTCAGACCACTCTGGGGATGAGCCGTGACGACGCCGGTTCCTTCTTGCCGCAATATGTGGCCAAGGGAATCTACGATCGTGATCCGTTCCAATCTTTGGACGGACATGGCGTTGGTAAGTTGATTGCAATGGCTTGTCAGGCCGGTAAATCAACTAACCCGAACATTTACCTCAGCATCTGTGGTGAACACGGTGGTGATGCAGACTCCATCAAGTATTTAAATCAATACTTGAACGGTGTGTCCTGCTCGCCGTATCGTGTGCCGTTAGCCCGTTTGGCTGCGGCTCAGGCAGCAGTTGCCGCCAAGAAATAATTCCTGGCGAACAATTAAAATACCCCGCTTTCCGCGGGGTATTTTTTTGTGAGATATTACATTATTAGCTAAGGGGATAAGAAATATTATTTATTTTTGGGTAAAAAAGGTTATTCTTCAACAGGAACAAATTTTCCGTTTTTGATCACGGACATGATAAATTTATAGGTGCTATTTCCTTTTTCTGTGAAAGTAACATCGTCGGAAATACCATGCCATTTTCCGATTTTCATAAATTCTTCTTGGGTAAAGGGGATATTACTTGCCACAAAATACTTGATTATGTTCATTGTATCCCAGGTGTTAATTGTAAAATTATACAATTCCAATCCGGCCGCGGTAAGCGCTTTTTCCACTTCCGGATACTCTTTTTGAATTCTTGCCACAGGCATAACCGGAACGTAAATACCTTCACTTTCTTTTTCCGAGAAAAGGGCAATAAACGAAGGTGTTCTCAGTGACGGGTCAGATAAAATCAAGCCCGGATATTCTTGTTCTTTCAATGTTTTAATAATTTTGACAAAACCCATACTCGGCCCAGCGGTTACAATGATAACATCTGGTTTATAGGACATCGCCTTTAAGACCGTAATGCGGTTATCCAATTCTTTGTGGTCAAAAGCCACTTTCTTTAATACATTTACGCCTTTCTTTTCCAAATTTTCCGTGATCAAATTTGCACCCGAGTGTCCGGTTTCATCATTGGAATGAATAATAACCATACTTTGATTCGGTTTTACAAAATCAATAAAGGGTAAGTTCATGTCCAAATGGCTGAAGCTGATTCGTTGAAAATTCTTCCAATCTTCCGTTTCTGCCCGCGGACTTGGGGACAACAGCACAAAACCGTTAATTGAGGGTAAAATAGGAATAAGCGGACGGCATAGGCCGGAAACACCGCAAGTAAAAATGGGATTATCGTCATTCAGCGCAATTTGTCTGGCAATGCTGATGGTTTTATTCGGATCTGATTCATTATCATAGAATTTGACCGCAAACGGCAGTTCCTGATTTGCTCCGATGTAGGTTTCAATGGTTTTTTTGACTTCTTTTCCCGTGGCGGCCATTGTTCCCGTCAAAGGTAAAATAGCATAAATATTTCGTTTACCGGTATTTTGTTGCGCCTTTTGCTCTTGTATATTTGTATATATAATAAATATAGCCACCAGAGCTGCGATACTCCAACCAATGACGCTTTTCCAATTCAGTTTTTTTGCTACCATTTTTCTTGTCCTTTCACCTGTTCTTATTCCCCCCTGATTCGTTTAATCAGGGCGTTGGTGGATGAATCGTGCTTCAAATCGGATTTTTCCGTCAGTTCCGGAATAATCTTTTGGGCCAGTTGTTTACCCAGTTCTACACCCCATTGGTCAAAGCTGTCCACATTCCAGATAACGCCGGCCACAAAAACCTTATGTTCATACAGGGCAATTAAGCTCCCAAGGGTTTTAGGTGTTATTTTATCAATCAAAATGCTGGTGCTGGGGCGATTTCCCGAAAAGGTCTTAAAGGGGATCAGGTCTTCCCGTACACCCTCAGCGCGCAATTCTTCCGGTGTTTTCCCTTTCATCAAAGCTTCTGTTTGGGCCACAAAGTTCGCCAGTAATAAAGTGTGGTGGTTTCCGACTTTGTTCAGCGAATGAACAGGTGCAATGAAATCGCACGGGATCAGGTGCGTTCCCTGATGGATCAGTTGATAAAACGAATGTTGCCCGTTTGTTCCCGGTTCACCGAACAAAATGGCACCGGTTGAATAGTCGACGGGTTTCCCATTTTTCTTAACGCTTTTCCCGTTGCTTTCCATATCCAGTTGTTGCAAATAGGCCGGCAGGCGTCGTAAATACTGATCATAGGGTAAAACGGCCTGGCCTTCGGCCCCCAGATAAGTGCTGTACCAAACATTTAACAGACCCATAATGACGGGCATATTTTCCGTAAAAGGGGAGTTTTGAAAATGCTGGTCCATTTCATAGGCACCCGTCAGTAAATCTACAAAACCCTCATATCCGATGGCCAACATAATGGAAAGGCCGATTGCCGACCACATAGAATACCGTCCGCCCACAAAGTCCCAAAAAACAAACATATTTTCGGGATTGATTCCGAATTCGGCCACAGCCGGTGTATTGGTGGAAACAGCCACAAAATGTTTTTCAACCGCCTTTTCACCCAGGGCTTTTACCAACCATTCCCGGGCTGTTTTTGCATTGGTCAGGGTTTCCAGGGTCGTAAATGTTTTTGACGAAATGATAAACAGGGTTGTTTCCGGCTGACAGGTTTTTAAGTTTTCCGCCATGTCCGTGCCATCAATATTGGAAACAAAATGAAAATTTAAGGCTTCCGTTTTATAGGGTTTTAAGGCTTCAACCGCCATTGCCGGTCCCAGGTCTGATCCGCCGATTCCAATATTGACGACGTCGGTAATCCTTTTGCCGGTAGCACCACGCCATTCTCCATTTCGTACCGAATCGGAAAACAAGTGCATTTTTTCCAAAACAGCATTGATTTCCGGCATCACATCTTTTCCGTCCACCAAAATCGGATGATTGTCCCGATTACGTAGAGCAATATGCAACACCGGTCGATTTTCGGTTGTATTGATTCGCTTACCGACGAACATATCGTCAATCGCCTGTTTCAAGCCCGATTCTTCCGCCAGTTGAAATAACAGGTCCATTGTTCCTTTTGTGATATTGTTCTTGGAATAGTCAAACAGAAAGCCGTTCCAATCAATATGGAATTCCTCAAACCGACGCGGATCGTTTTGAAACAGATCCCGTAAATGCAGTTTTTTGATTTCTTCAGTGTGTTTTTGTAATTTTGAATAGATTTCTTTCATGAACTATTCCCCTTTTTCTTCAAGGGGTTCTGTCGGGACAACATCAAATTCCGGTGGAATGATAATGGATTTACCGTTTACAACCTGTGTCGGCGACAAAGGCGGCTTTTTGACATTACTGCACGCCACGATAAAACAGCATAAAAACGAGATTAAAATTATTTTTTTCATTTTTTCTTTCCTCCAAGTACGGATTTAATTAAAATCAAAGCCACCCCGATACAGATGGCGCTGTCTGCCACATTAAAGGCGGGCCAATGATAATCTCCTACATAAAAATCAAGAAAATCAACCACGGCACCAAAGCGGATCCGGTCAATAACATTGCCCAGCGCCCCGCCCAAAATCAGAGCCAATCCCACCCGGCATAAATTATCCTTTTCTTTTTTTAGCCAATATAAAAGGCATAAACTGACCACCAGGGCAAAGGCAGATAATAAATAGGGAGCATACGCAGAATCACTGGAAAGCAGTGAAAAACTGACACCCTTATTAAACGTCAAAAATAGGTTAAAACAAGGCATCACCGCAACAACGGTATGTTCGGAGATATTGCCTAAAATCAAGACCTTTGTGAATTGGTCCAACAGGATAATTAAAACAGGTATTAAATAAATCATGTCGTTCTTATAGCGCAACTAAATTCAAAAGTCACTCTTTTTTTTATTTCTTTTTTTTCAAAGTGTGTTATAATGGGGTCATGACAGAATTGAAAAGACCGGAAAAAAAGTTAGCTAATACGAAAGTATCCGAAAAAGATATGATCTATTTTTCTTTGGGATTGGATGCCGAAGATTATGTCCTGCCGTCCGAACGGGGAAACTATAAGACGGATCCCCGTGCAGTGCAGTTGGTTCAGGATGTGCGGGCCGGTAAAGATTTGTCCGGTTATGATTTCTCGGGTATCAATTTAAAAGGGGCCGATATCTCGGGCGGTCATTTTGCTGGTTCTTCATTCAAAGGGGCTATTTTTTATAAAACGGATGCTCACGGTGCCGATTTTACCGGTTGTGATTTCACGGAAGGCTATTTTGAAAATTCCGATTTTTCCGACTCAGTTTTGACGGATGCCATTTTCCAAAAAACATATCTGCGTTCATTAAAAACCGATCATGCAGCAATGGAGGAAGATTTAAAAAAACGCTTAACCGCCATGGAGTTTTTGATTCAAAAAATTGAATCCGGCGAAATTGATATTCATTGTTTGACACGGTCTGAACTGATGTGCCTTGATTTGCGCCGATTGGATTTGAGTAAAGTTGATGTGTCCGATTTGGACTTATCTATGTTTAATCTGGAAGGTGTTAATTTGCGGGGTGTTTATATTAACCCCCTCCAAAAGCTCAGCATGGACCAATGGCAAAGTGATCTGTTGGCAGTTGAAAAGTTAAATGAAAAAAAATTAAAGGAAGAAACTCTGAAGGTTCTGAAGGCTAAACGTTCAGAATTGGCTGACTATGCCAAAAAGCAAAAAGAGCAAGGACCCGTTAAAACCAAAAATCCGGTAAGACCCCCTTTGAAACAGGATGAATTTGAAAAAACGCTTCCACCACCGGCCAAAACAACACCCCAAAAACCGGAGGAAAAACCTGAAGAAAAACCGGATAATTTCATGATACCCCGTCGGATAGTGGGTCAAACCAAACAAAAACTGCCTAAAGGTAAAAAATATAAGAACAGGACCTGATATATGATTTTTGATTTTTTTGACAGTAAATTTGATTCCCGACGAAAAGCCCTGAAATGGTGGTGGTGGCGTGCTTTATGCGGCATTATGCTGTTATGGATATCTTACCTCTTTATTTTGCCGTTTGCCGAATGGTTAATGCCGTTGAACGATAAAAAAGCAACGACTATTTATGGTGCTTTTTGGGGAAAAACTTTGACTAAAGATCTGTTTCTGCCGCTAAAAGCCGGTTGGAATTGGTTTTGGCTTTATATTTTTCATGAACCGCGCCATTTTGTGTGGAGCAGTTTTTTTGCCTGGAAATTACCGTTGGTTCCGACATTTTTCTTTTTTATGTATGAATTTTGGTTGTTTGTTTTAAATCCTTATACCATGTCGGATCAGACTTTCGGTTCCGGTCATGAGGCCCGAGATTATGAAGTAAAAAAGATGGGACTTTTTGACGGAAAGTTTTTGTTTTTGGGAACTTATGGCCCGTCAAAGAAAAAATTAAAATTACCTGATACCCGTTCTGTTTTTTGTATTGGTATGCCGGGCTCCGGTAAAACTATGGGCGTTGTTGTCCCAGCGATTTTGGAAATGAATAATGCCAGTTTAATCATCAATGATCCTAAGGGAGAACTTGCTAAATTGACTAGCGGTCATCGTGCCCAAAAGGGTCCTGTTTTTATGATGAATTGGGCCGGTGTTGATGACCCGAAAAAGGGAATACGTTGGCCGTGTTGGAATCCGATTGGCGGGGGAAATTTACCACCGCTTCATGCCGGCCGCGAAGGTTATATTGATACCTTGATTTCGTTTTTGATTCCTGATGGGCCGACAGGGGCCGATCCTTATTGGGCAAAGGCCGGACGCGGATGCTTAACGGGCCTTACGGGGTATTTATGCGGTAAAGTGGAACAGGCTAAGGCTAATGATTATTTCGTATCCCGCCTGAACGAGGGTGGATTGGATGATGAAGATTATGATGTCTTACTTTCCTACTATAAGGCTATGCGTGATTTCCCCGAGGTTTTATCTGCCATTCAAAATGCCGAAAACAAAACAATCACCAAAGAAAATTATCTGCCTATCGGTAAATGGGATCCGTTGCCGCAGAGTTGGCAAGGTGCGTCCGATGCCTGTTTTGCCATGTTGTTGGATATTATTACCAATTCACAAATTCGGATTAATGAAAGTTTGGCCGAACGTCGTCGCATGGGTGATCCCAGTGTTATGATGACGGACGCCTGGAAAATTTTATTGGATGATATTGTTTTGGAAACGGCTTATTACGGCTATGGACGACGGACGTTATTGGAACTTAATCAAATCAGCAGTTTGCCCGACAAACAGCGCGGGTCGGTTATTTCCATGGCTTTGTCCGGAATTAATTTATTTAAGAACGCGGCGGTTCGTACACGGACCAGTATGAATGATTTTAATTATGATCAGTTGCGGGGTATAAAAGATCCTGATACCGGTGAGTATCAACCTGTCACCGTCTATATGTCCGTTCCGTATGAAGATTTAAATTCTTCTATCTTGCTGAGCACGTTATTTATTAATATGGCGACCGGTTATCTGATGGAACATGGTCCAAATGACGGTACGGTGGGTCCTTATCCTATGGGCTTTATTTTGGATGAATTTCAACATATGCCCTCGCTTCAAAGTATCTCTGACGGTATTGTTTTCGGTCGTGCTAAGCAGAATATGTTCTTGGTTTCTGTCCAAGATTGGCATCAAATTTCATCCAAATATGGCCAGGAAACAACCGATGTGATTTTAAGCTCTTCTGCCGTTAAGATTGTTAAACGTCAGAACAATCATGAAACCCGAAATGCTCTTTTAAAGGGATTACCCAAACTTACCAAAGTTGTTCATTCCTACAGTGAAAATATCAGTCGTCTGGGCCCTTTCTGGGGAGCGGGGAATATGAAAAAATCTATGTATAATTTTTATCATGAGCGCTCACATAAGATTAAGATTCAAGCCGATACCGTTATCGGCGGTGCCGGTATTTTGTCTATGGCGATAGATAAGCAATTGGTTATATACGCGGGATATTTACGCCTTCCTATTCGGGCGGACACCCCATTGTGTTATAAAGTTTCTCCGTATAAGGATATGACACAAATTCCTCCGGCCCCGCAAATGCCGGATTACATCCTGCATGACGAAAGAATTGAAGACGCTATTTCCAGTGTCCAAATAAATGGATAGATAATAAGGTAGTATAAAAGCCACCCTGGTGGATGGCTTCGTTTTGATTTATACCCGCACTAAATGAACATCAATTAACGGATGCTTACCGTAAAATTCGTCCAAAAATTTCCGAATGGCCGTTCGAACCGCTTGATCAATACGTGCATTAAAATCTATGTCTTCTGCCGACAAATCAGCTATGCCGTCCCGTATCCTCTGGATGAGTTCGTTTTTATCTTCATCCGAATCCAACAGACCGAAAGTGGAAATTTGCGGTTCGCCCAGAATTGTACCGATTTTATCAATCACCAATGTTATCACAAGAGATCCTTCATCCATCATTTTCCGGCGTTTACGAATAACTTCCGCATCCAATTTCAGAATTTGTTTTCCGTCTACGGCCAAAATGCCGGTTGGAACGGTGCCCAAAATCTGTGGCTCTTTTCCAAGGGCCATTACTTCTCCGTCTTCCAAGGCAAAAGCAAACGGAACGCCCCATTTTTGGGCGCGCTCGACATGTTCATTTAATTCCAAACTTTCACCATGGACGGGCAGGGAAATAGCCGGTTTTAAGGCTTGATAGATTTTTTCTAGATCATTGCCAGCATAGTGTCCCGATACATGCACCAATTCTTCACGATCCGTAATGATTTTGCATCCTTTTGCCTTTAATTTTCGCTGTAACAGAGCAATTGCCTTTTCATTTCCCGGAATAATGCGTGAGGAAAAAATGACCACATCATCGGGCCCGAAATAGACAGAGTTTTTTATCGGTGTAATGGTGGATAATGTTGCCAATGCCGAACGACTTTCTCCCTGACTGCCGGTGCAAATATAAAGAACGGACCCGACAGGGCGTTCCATAGCTTCCTGTTCGGATAAAAATTCCGGAATATCTTTAAAATAGCCGACTGATCGAGCTGCGGCATCAATACGCCAAAGGCTTCTGCCCATCAGACAAACTTCCCGTCCGTTTTGGGTTGCCGCCTGGTAAATTCCTTTGACCCGTGCTACATTTGATGCAAAACAGGTTACCGCAATTTGTTTATGCGGATATTCCGCAATCAATTCCGTCAGACGCTTTTGAACATCAGCCTCGGTAGAATTTGTTTCTGCCCCAAAAACATTTGTAGAATCGCAAACTAATGCCAAAACGCCTTCTTTTCCTAATTCCGTCAGGGTCTCTAAATCTGTCTTCTGATTCAGAATCGAATCAGTGTTTAATTTCCAATCACCGGTATGAACAACCAATCCTTCTTTTGTTCGGATGGCTAAAGCATTCGGTTCGGGGATGGAGTGATTCATAGATATAAATTCAACTTCAAAGGGCCCCAAATCAATAACGGATCCCTGTTGAACAATATTGACATCTACCCGACCTAACAAACCGACTTCGTTTAATTTCCCCTCAATCAACTCTCCTGCAAAAGGCGTTGCATAAATAGGGCACCCTAAATCGCGCCACAGATAGGGGATAGCGCCGATATGATCCTCGTGGGCATGCGTAATGACAAGACCCAGAATATCTTCTTTTTTATCTTCCATAAAAATGGGGTTGGGTAACAATACATCAACACCCGGCAACCCGTCACCCGGAAAACCGATACCACAATCAACCAATAACCATTTGCCTTTATATCCGTAAGCAAAAAAATTCATCCCGATACCGGTTGCGCCGCCCAACGGCACAAAAACCAATTTGTCCTTGGGTATTTCTATATTTTGTTCTTTATCCATTGAAAATCCTTAGATTAAAAATACATCTCCGGCAGATATTTTATGAACGATTTTGTCCGGAGTCTCCAAAATCAATTCCCCTTGCGGGCTTAATTGCGTGAAGCGACCGACAAGTGTCCGGTCAGCTAAATTAACTTTAATTTCTTGTCCGATCCCTTCGGCATAGGATAACCATTTTTCTTGAATTAAGGGAAATTTATTGTTTTGAAACAAGTCTAAATTATTTTGAAGGGCTTTTAAAAGCCTCTCTTCCAAATCAGCTGTAGAAATTTGGTTATTGAGAGTTGCTGTTTTGTACATCATGTTTTGGGTCGGTGCCGTTGCGACATTAACTCCGATCCCGATAATAACCGAATTTTTGTTTGTCCGCTCCAATAAAATACCGGCTAATTTTCCCCCATTTAACAGGATATCATTTGGCCATTTTAAACGGACTTTGAACTCACTCAAAGCCTCTGCCACCGATACACCGGCCACAAAAGCCAATAGGGGAGTCTTCTCTCCAAAGTCACCCACAACCGCTGACAGGTATAAATTACCTTTTGGACTTTCCCAACGACGTCCGTATCGTCCGCGCCCTTTTGTCTGACGGGCAGCAATAACAACACTATCGACAGGGAAAGTTATGGCAGTTTCATTGGTGCTTTCAACTTCATCAAAACGTTTGATTTGCCATCTCATGGCCGCGTTTATAACACATTTTTTAAAAATAATCAAGAAAATACTTGATTTTGATTTTGGACTCTGTTTATATTGAAAGCAGTTTTTGATTAAGAAAGGGGAAATAAATGAAAAAATCAATTTTATTTGGATGTGTGGCGGCTTGTGCTTTCGGCATGACCGTATCTGTATCTGCGGCTCCGGTTGTTCCGACGGCGGATGAAGTTAAAACTGCTTTTACTTCATACCTTACTACAGGAACACAGGTTGGCAGCCTGTTTGATGCGAAGCAGATAACGGTTAAGGCAGTCGGTGAGGATTTTGATGTAAATTTGCCAGCCGTTCAAAGTGATAAATTAACTTTACCTGCCAGGACGATTCGCTTAACGCGTGCCGGAGAGTTTAACAATCAGGCCCAGTATAAAATTGAGTCCGCCTTTGATATGCTGAAAGATATTGTGACCGGCTTGTTGCCGGTGGCAAGTTTTACGACTGAATCTACCAATATGGAAACAATTTGGGTCCCGGCCTATAATCTGACTTCCAAAAATTCTTCAAACATAAAAGGATTAAAGTTATCCACTTCCGGGTCTGATGTATTTCCTGTCGCCGGTGCATTCTCCATTGGTGAGGTTGTCTCTGATGTGCTGATTCGCCCTGTATCTGCTTCAAAAATAGACGTTTCTTCATCCACTGACATGAAGGATATTCAAATCACGGCTGACAGTGTGGTTGTGGAAATTCCTTCTGTTTCTCAGGAAACCTTGACATCCGATGCGGATATTTCTGCTGATCCGATTTTGCGCATGATTACCAGCTCACGCGATGAATTAAAATATAATATTCCCAGAATTTATGTTAAGATGGTTGGTGCAGCCGAACCGATGGGATCCTTGTCTATGGCCGGATCGGCCTTCTTTAAGGAAACGACTTTCCACTACGAAACAAAAATTGATCAAATTAGTGCACCGGTTTTGTCCGCCTTTGTTCCGGCGGCTTTGATGCCGACTGAAGTTTCTCTCGATATGGATCTTTTGGATATTAACAGGGATATCCTTCCGGAATTGTTTAAACGGGGGCAGGACGGTTCATATTCTGATGAAGATGTTCCGCTTTTGAAACAGGCTGCCGAGAAAGGTACCATTCGTTTGAACCGTTTGGAAGTTAAAAATGATTTAGCCGGTATGGCTCTTAATGCAACGATTCAATTGAAACTTGAAAAACCTGAGGAAGTAAAAAAAATAGATGATTTTGAATCCCATATGGAACCGGTTGTAAAGGCTACTTTAACAATTACAAACCTGGATAAGATTTCCCCCGAACCGGAGGTTAATCAGGCTCAATGTGATCGTGCTAAGGCTCAAGTTGCCGCTGTTGACATGTCGGCGGAAGATGCCACAACCCAGAAAGAGGTTGCCGAACAATTTCAAGCACAAGCCTGTATGCCGCACGGTGGCCCGTTGGATGAATTGCGGCCATTCATTGATCCCGCTAAACGGGTAACGGCTGCTGATGGCACGACAACAGATGTTATTAACCTTGAATATGATAACAATACTTTAACAGTTAATGGTAATATATTGAAATAACGGGATTAAATTTTGTGACATCTGACGAACTATTTGAAAACTTTTCTTATCTTTCCGATTGGGAAGATCGATATCGTTATCTGATTGAAATGGGGGATTCGCTTCCCCCGTTTCCGGATGCGGATAAAACGGATGCTCATAAGGTTGAGGGGTGCCAGTCTCAAGTTTGGTTAGTTTCCCTTAAACAGGGAGATAAGTACTTTTTTAATGCCACAAGTGATGCCCATATTGTCCGAGGATTAGAGGCAATTTTGCTGATATTTGTAAATGGGAAAACGGCTGCGGAAATTCAACAATTTGATTTTACGGATGCCTTTAAACGTTTGGGATTAGAAGAACATCTTTCCCCTACGCGCCGGAATGGTTTCTTTGCCATGATTGGTCGCATTCTGGAAATGACCCGTTAGCTATTTCAGATTAAAACATTTACCCTTATTATCCGTTATACGGACAATGCAACCGCGTCTGTTTAGGTCATAAATAAAGCCGCCTTTGTCAATCATTTGATTTTTTTGACCGTTGGCGGCTGGATTCCAAGACAGGTTTGATCTCAACGTTTGTCCAAAACGGCTCTGTGGTAAAAATTCATAGGCTATTTTGTTTTTTTGATTCATTGAAAACCCCATCCTTTTCTCTCATACTACTTAATTTATTTTATAAAGTCAATTTTTTTTAATAAATATGATCTTTTTCTTTCTTTTTTGATTTTAATATGCCATACTTTTTTGGGATTGAAGGTTAAAATGGCAAAAAAAGAGCATAAAAAAACACCTCCTGATATGTCAGAAATCATGGATTATCTGGAAAAACAGAGTCGTCCCGTTTCTCAAAAAGAACTGAATAGGACATTCGGTCTTCGTGGGGATAACAGGGTTCAGGTTAAAAAGATGATGAAAAAAATGAAGGCTCAAGGTTTAATCCATACTGAAACCAAAGGCAAAAAAATAACTCTTCCGTCGAACTTACCCGAGCGTATCATTGTTGAAATAACCGGTATTGATTCCATGGGGGATTTGATTGCCCGGCCTTTTGAGTGGGTATCGGATCAACCTGCGCCGCAGGTTATTATTACCGGTGATCAACTTTCTCCGCCGGCAGGAATGGGTGATATTGTTCAGGTTCATGTTATTCCGACCGGTAACCGAATTTATCACGCCAAAACCCTTCGGCGTGTATCGGTCGGGGATAACAAAATGGTGGGTGTTTATGAGAACGGTAAGGTTTATTCCGTTGATCGGCGCCTCAAGCAAGCCTTTTCTTTAACAGGATTATCTAAAGATCAAAAATTGAAAAATAAAGATTTGGTTCTTATTGAAATTCCTTTGATACGTGTTGCTAATCCGACAGCTACTTTTATTCGCAAAATCGGCTCGGCCGATGAAGCTTTCGCGGCGACTCTCATTTCCATTTACCTGCATAATTTACCTGTCGCTTTTACCGAACAGGCTGAAAAACAAGCAGATCGAGCCAAAGTTCCCGCGCTTGACAAAGTGCGTTTGGATTTAAGTTCCATTCCTTTTGTAACGATTGACGGGGCCGATGCCCGTGATTTTGATGATGCCGTCTGGGCTGAACCGGATCAAGATCCTCATAACAAAGGTGGCTGGCATATTATGGTCGGTATTGCCGATGTGGCATGGTATGTTCGTCCGGGGTCGGCATTGGATATGGATGCCAGACTTCGTGGAAATTCTGTTTATTTCCCCGACCGTGTATTACCGATGTTACCGCCGGCACTGTCAAACGGGGTTTGTTCGCTAAATCCGAATGAATCTCGAGCCGCTCTGGTTTGTGAGGTTTGGATTAATAAAAATGGTTACAAACTTCGTCATGAATTTCATCGGGCGCTTATTCGGTCTGTTCGGCGCTTGACTTATGATGAGGTTCAATCCGTCCTAGAAAAGAAAATTCCAGTTCGCGGGTTGGAAAAAGAAATTGAAAATCTAACAGGTGCCTATTATGCCCTGAAAACAAACCGGGATAAACGAGGGGTTCTGGAAATAGATTCTCCCGAACATCAAATTGTTTTAAATACCAAAGGGCAGGTAACGGGTATCGGGCTCAGAGAACAAAATTTAAGCACGCACCTGATTGAAGAGTTGATGATATTGGCTAATGTATCTGCTGCCGAAACACTTGAAGAAAAAGGCTCTCCGGTTATGTATCGTGTGCATGATAAACCCTCTGCCGAAAAGATTGAAAATTTAACAATTTCAATGGCGGGTATGGGACGCTCCGTTTCTTTGTCCGACCATCCCTTACCTCAAGATTTTAACGGTATTTTAAAGAAGGTTCATGGTACGCCCTATGAAAAAACGGTTAATGAATTGGTCCTCAGATCTCAATCCCAAGCCTATTATTCCCCGGAAAATATCGGGCATTTCGGATTGGCGTTGGATAAATATGCCCATTTTACATCCCCCATTCGCCGGTATGCGGACATCTTGGTCCATCGGGCCTTGATTAAGGCGTTAAAATTGGGTGAGGGGGCTTTGACAGAGGAAGAAACCCAGACCTTTGAAGATATAGCCCGTCATATTTCCTCTACCGAACGTCAGGCCGCTTCGGCTGAAATGGATGCAACGGACCGTTATATGGCTCTGTTTTTGGAAAAGCGGATCGGAGAAACATTTAAGGCGCGAATTACCGCCATTACCGGCTTTGGTATTTTTGTGGCCATAGAACCCTATCAGGCCGAAGGTTTTGTCCCATTTTCCGATTTGACGGGGGATTATTTTGAATATGATCCGGGTACCAATCGTCTGATCGGGCGCAGTACCGGTCAGGTTTATGTTATCGGCGAACCTTTAAAAGTTGTTTTAAAAGAGGCTGTTCCCCTAACCGGAGGGCTCCGCTTTCATATTATCGGAAAGTTGCACGGATCCTCCTCTAAAAAGGCCAAGCTGACGCCAAAACCCAAAAGGTCTTTTAAACGCTAAATATCTTTTTCCTCTTTTCTTTTTCCTTGACTTTTGGCTAAAAACGGGGCAATATGATCCTTATTAACAAAAGGAGTTGTCATGAGCTTTAATGAACAAACAATCAAAACGATTGCCAATTTGGCGCGTTTAAAATTTCCCAAAGAAGACGAAGAAAAATTTATGAAAGATATCAATGGTATTTTGGACTGGGTAGAACAGTTAAAAGAGGTTGATGTCACCGGGATTGACCCCTTGGTATCGGTCTCGCCGCGCGCGGATGCCATTCGTGCCGATCGGGTGACAGATGGCGGGATCCAGGCCGAACTGATGGCCAATGCCCCTGAATCGGTTCAGGGTTTTTATGAAGTACCCAGAATGGTGGAGTAAAAAATGACAGAATTAATTAACTTGCATATTTCAGAAGCATTGGATTTATTGAATAAAAGGGAAATTTCATCGGTGGAACTGACAAAAGCTCACTTGGCCGAAATGGAAAAAGCCCGCGTTTTAAACGCCTATATCACAGAAACACCCGAAAGAGCGCTTGCAGATGCAGAGGCTTCGGATAAACGTCGCGTAAACGGGGATAAATTGGGTGCTTTGGATGGTATTCCCATCGCCAATAAAGATCTTTACTGTACAAAGGGTATTCGGACAACAGCTGCCAGTAAAATTCTTTCAAAGTTTGTGCCGCCCTATGAATCAACGGTTTCTCAAAAATTAAAGGATGCCGGAACGGTTATGCTGGGAAAAGTGAATACGGATCAGTTCGCCATGGGCGGTTCAACCGTAACAAGTTATTTTGGCGCAACCAAAAACCCCTGGGGTTTGGATTTGGTCCCGGGCGGTTCTTCAGGCGGTTCGGCAGCTGCCGTTTCAGCGGGGTTGTGCATGGGTGCCACGGGCTCGGATACCGGCGGATCCATTCGTCAACCGGCTTCCTTCTGTGGGATAACCGGTATTAAGCCGACCTATGGTCGTTGTTCCCGATATGGTATTGTGGCGTTTGCCTCTTCTTTGGATCAGGCAGGCCCCATGGCACGCTCGGTTAAAGATTGTGCTTTAATGTTGCGCGAAATGGCCGGTCCCGATCAGTTTGATTCCACGGTAGCTGAATTGCCGGTACCTGATTATACGGCGGCTTTGACCGGTGATATTCGTGGCAAGAAAATCGGTATCCCCAAAGAATACAGACCCGACGGTTTAAATTCTGAGGTTGCTAAAATTTGGGATAAGGGAATTCAGATTTTAAAAGATGCCGGTGCGGAAATTGTAGATATTTCTTTGCCGCATACAAAGTATGCTTTGCCGGTTTATTACATTGTTGCCTGTGCCGAGGCCAGCTCTAATCTTTCCCGTTATGACGGGGTGCGGTACACCACGCGTGTGGACGGCAAGACATTGGACGAAATGTATGAAAACACCCGGACCGATGGTTTCGGGCCCGAGGTCATTCGCCGAATTTTACTCGGAACATTTGTTTTGTCGGCCGGTTTTTATGATGCTTACTACACACGGGCACAGCGGGTCAGACGGCTCATCTATAATGATTTTGTTGAGGCTTTTAAACAAGTTGATGCTCTTTTGGTACCGGCGGCACCGACACCGGCTTTGTCATATGAAGCCTTTAAAAATATGAGCCCTGTTGATACTTACCTGGGTGACGTATTTACGACACCGGCATCGTTGGCGGGTGTGCCCTCGCTTTCATTGCCGATCGGGTTATCGGCGACGGGACTTCCCATCGGGCTTCAGGTGATCGGAAAGCATTTTGACGAAAATACGGTTTTCCAGATTGCGGATGTAATGGAAAAATCGGCAGGGTTTGATTTAACACCGCATCGGGTGAAAGGATAAAAAATGTATACAATTCAAGGAAAAACAGGCGATTGGGAATTGGTCATCGGATTAGAGGTCCATTGTGAAATTTTATCGGAATCCAAGGTTTTTTCGGGTGCTTCCGCCAAATTCGGTGCCGAACAAAATACCCAGGTTTCATTCGTTGATGCGGGTTTCCCTGGGATGCTTCCAAAAGTGAATGAAAAATGTATTGAGCAATGCGTGAAAACAGGCTTTGGATTAAATGCCAAAATCAATAAGTTTTCGCGTTTTGACCGTAAAAATTATTTTTATGCCGATTTACCGCAAGGATATCAAATTTCACAACTTTATTATCCGATTGTTGGCGAGGGCTTTATTGAAGTTACAACAGATGAAGGTACTCGTAAAATCGGTGTGGAACGCCTACATTTGGAACAGGATGCCGGTAAATCCATTCATGATATGGTGCCGGGTAAAAGTTTAATTGACTTAAACCGTAGTGGTGTCGGACTTATGGAGATTGTGTCCAAGCCTGACATGCATTCACCGGCAGAAGCCGGCGAGTACTTGCGCCAACTACGCGCCATTGTACGGGCTTTGGGGACTTGTGACGGGAATATGGATGAAGGATCCATGCGGTGTGATGTCAATGTGTCCGTGCGCAAAGTCGGCGAGACAACATTGCGTCCGCGAGCTGAAGTCAAAAACGTGAATTCTGTTCGTTTTGTCATGCAGGCCATTGAAATTGAAGCCAACCGTCAAATTGATATTTATGAATCGGGTGGTCAGTGCCGTCAGGAAACGCGTTTGTTTGACTCGGTCAATTTGGAAACACGCCCCATGCGGAGCAAGGAAAATGCCAATGATTACCGCTATTTTCCGGATCCCGATCTGTTACCGGTTATTTTGACGGATGAATATATTGAAAACATTCGTAAAAATCTGACCGAGTTGCCGGAAGCCAAGAAAAAGCGTTATGTAGAGGAATTGGGCTTAACACCGTATGATGCTCATGTTTTAACATTGGATAAAGAAACTTCCGCCTATTTTGAAGCGGCAATAAAGGGGCACGATGCGAAAAAAGTGGCCAATTGGGTCATGGGTGACTTGTTCGCTTATTTGAACAAAAATGCCAAATCTATTACCGAAAGCCCCATCAAGGCTGAAGATTTAGGAGCACTTGTTGGTTTGATCCAAGATGGCACAATTTCCGGTAAGATTGCCAAGGAAGTTTTTGAAATTATGGCCCAAACCGGTAAAGCGCCGGCCGTCATTGTGGAAGAAAAGGGTCTTAAACAAACGACGGATACAGGGGCGATTGAAAAAATTATTTCCGACGTTTTGGCCGCCAATATGGATAAAGTGGCCGAAATTAAGGCTGGTAAAGATAAACTGAAAGGTTGGTTTGTGGGGCAAATCATGAAGGCCAGCCAAGGTAAAGTTAATCCGGCCCTTGCTAATCAATTATTGGATAAAAAGTTAAGTGAGGTATAACTTCAATGAAAGTACTTTCTTCTGAACGCCAAGTTGAATTGGAAACACGCCTAAAGAAAGCTCTTCAAAAGGATCCTTTGGCTAAGTCCCAAAAGGATAGAGAAGGTTTGGTAAAAAACATGGATGCCGTTGATCTTTTGAATAACTTTCGGAATAATCATTATCTGTCATTTATACCGGCATTGTTTGTAAATTTTCTGATTCGACAGTATGCAACCCGGGCTTTGTCACATGCAGCGGCATTGGGGAAAACGGATCTGAGTGCCAAGTTAATTGATGTCTATGGGGCTGATGTGAATTATCGGGATGATCATAAAGAAACACCTTTAATGCGAGCCATGTTACAGCGACGTTTTGGAACGGCTGAAATGTTGGCTCAACATGGCGGAAAGGCAATCCGGTTTAAAAGAGGCCAAACACTTTTATTTCATTTTTGCTTCGAGAATGTTTCTTCAGCAATACCAGTTCTGAAGCGGTTGAATTTTGACTTGGATAAACCGATTGTAGAATGGAATTGGAAAAAGAATGATTTTGGATGGGGATTTTGCCCTTATTATCCGATTGCTATAGCCGCTTATGCCGGGGAAACTGAGGTTTTGAAAGCGCTAATTGAGAATGGGGCACGTCTGGATGTTCCGTTTGGAAATCGCGGTTCCCTGAAGGATGTAGCAGCAGGTAAAACAAGCGTCAGGCTGAAACCGGCAGTTATAGAAATTTTAAACAATTCATTCTCCCAACACGAAAGAGTATAGGTCCGAAGGAGGAAAAATGAAAAAACATTCGCCTGAGCAATGGGAAAGGATTAATGCCTTTATTAAAAAAGCTAAAGAGGAAAAACGTGTTCCGGAATCCTATTGGGCGCATGTGAAGTGTGAAATTGAATTAACAGCTTGGGAAGCTTTTGCTAATCTAAAGGCCGAAATGATGTCAATCAATCCCTTTGTTCAGCTTAAATATCTTTTTACCCGTAAAACACCGGAAGTTGAACCAAACAAAGATATGCGAAGGTGTGCTTCTCGTGCCTTGATTGAAGTCGCAAAATTGGGTCAGGTTGAACGTGGCCAGGGTATCATCAATGATTTAGGGGCTAATGTGAATTATATGGATGGTTATGGCCGTACCCCTTTATATTATGCCATTGCTCGGAAAAGGTTGGGTATGGCGGAAATGCTTTTGAAAAACGGTGCAGATAGTTATCTTCAAAATAAGGATAGCTTGGGTGCTTTTAATTTGGCATGCGCTATGGGGATGTGGCAGGCCATTCCGCTTTTTATAAAATATGGGGTAGATATTAACCGGCCGAGAGAAGTTAAAGATTGGAACAGATTTCATTTGGGGTATCGTATTTTTTATGCCCATCCCTTAGCTATTGCGATTTCCCAGGATCAACCCAAGGTTTGTCAAACCCTGTTGGATAAAGGGGCTAAATTGGATTTGGAAATCAAAAAAGGATTTACCATTCGGGATTTTGCCGAAAACAATTGGGATGATTTTTCTCCCAAGATGAAACAGGTTTTTGCACCGATATTGGATAAACCGTCCGAGGTTCTTTCAGAACAGAAAAAATACGAGATTGTTCCTCTTTCTCATTATTATCCGGAAGTGGTTCTTATGTCCCGAAAAATCGAACTTCCCTCTGATATGGACGTGTCGGTTGAGATCAGGATTGTCCAGCAGGAATTGAATATAACGCCCAAGAAAATTAGTAGGAAAATAACGATTCTAGATCTTTCGGGCTCATCACGTGAACGGGATGAATGAGAAAAGGAAGGTAAAATGTTTGATGTAACCCAATCGATTGAAGAAGGATATTTGTGGAATTTTTCACCGCTGGAGCGGGCTCTGTTCCACTGGCAACATCGTGCCCGTCAAGAAAAATTCGGACGTTATGAACAAAAAGTTTTTGAACTTATTGCAACGGATAGTCCAGGAATTTTTGCCAATTATGAACCGAAGCCGAGCACATCTTTTGAAATTAAATATACACTTAATCGGATACGTTTAAATGATCCGCGCGAGACAGAATTGACCTTAAGCCACATTGATCCGATCCCTTCAAAAAGATTGTCTTATGCTAAATTAATCTCTTGGGCATTTAAGGATAATACTTATTGTCAAACGGTTGTTTTAAATGGTGTTCGGGCTAAAGAAGGTTGGTGTTCACGTGGTTTTAATGATTTAGAGGCTGAGAAAATTTTGGATGTTTTATCAGACAAGAAACTCAAGGAATTTACATTTGCCTCTTATCCGCTTTTGACGGACGTAACATACCTTAAAATCGGTAATATATTGGCGCGTCCGGATAATCATTGGTCGCATGTAACATTAGGGGATATAGCCATTCCGTCTGATATTGCCAATTTGTATGAACGAACCGGTAAAGTTTCTTTCAAACGGATTGAACGGAAGAAAGTTTTACCGTCTTTGTTTTCACGGTTTTTTTATCGGGAACATGATTCATGAAGGAAGTGCAATTATTTACGGATGGTGCTTGTTCGGGAAATCCCGGTCCCGGTGGTTGGGCTGCTTTATTACGATATCAGACAATAGAACGAGAGTTATCTGGCGGTTTGCCTCAAACGACCAATAATCGGATGGAATTAACGGCGGTCATAGAAGGTCTTAAATGCCTGAAAGAAAAATGCCATATTACACTTTATACGGATAGTAAGTATGTCTTAGACGGGGTGACGAATTATTTACCCCTATGGCAACAAAACGGATGGAAAAAATCAAATAAAAAACCCGTTTTAAATACGGATCTGTGGCAAGAGTTATCTGAGCTTTTACCTCGGTATCAGATTGATTGGGTTTGGGTAAAAGGCCACGCCGGTCATGCCGAGAATGAACGGGTCGATACGTTGGCTTGCCGAGAACGGGATAAATTTAAGGATTAAAATTCGCTTCCAATATTTTTTTTAATTTATAGCGACTTAATTTTTCGGGCAAAACGATTTCGCGTCCGTCCGGTGTCAGTAATAAATTAAAGGTGTTTTTCCGGATTTGATAATCATTTTTCTTTTCTTTGGCCCATTTGTTTTTAAAATCTAACCGGTAGAGAGGAATAACTTTTTTATCCAACGACGAAAAAATAAAGGCTCTTTCCCTGATACATGATAGACAAGTCGGTGTTGTGACGCGAATAATGGCCGGTTTTGTGATATTCTGCGGATCAAAGATTTTATCAGACCGGAAATAAAATTGTCCGATGCCGATTAATACCATCCATGCCAGCAATAGCCAATACGATAAGCGAACAACATGTGGATATGCCGATATATTCTCTTTTTGAACCTGTTTAAAAAAGTTGAGTATGCCTTGGGGATAAATCAGCCAAATATTCAAAGGTATATATAGACATAAAAACCACCAACAGGCCAGACCTATTTTTGTTCCGTTTGGCACAAGGGTAACCCAATCCCAAAATGGTTTAGGCAGGATAACAATTAATGTTCCCACCGCCCAAATGGGTTGTATCGGTTTAATTAAAAGATAGATAATTAAACATACAAAAATGAACCCGACAAAAGGATAATTTAAAAGATCCACAAAAGAAAAATTAAAAATCCATAAAAGCAGTAATACAAAAACACCTATTCCTGCCGACAGTTGCAACAGGTGTACCCGTTTTTTTAATTCTTTCGGATTTTTTCCCATAGTCTGCGGCATCAGCCAATAAGACCAAACAGGGGATAAAGCAAAGAAGATCAAACCCGTCCAAAAGATAATCCACCAAGATATTTTTTGGGGATGTTGTACAAGGGGATCTTTTGATTTGACCTCTGTTTTCATAAGATAACACCCGCCGGATGATCTGATTTGGAAAGAAAGAATTTCTCCTATTTGAATGGGTGTATCCCGATGTAAGATAGTGGTAAATGTATTATCATCAATTTTTGAAAATAAAGGCGTTAACAGGTTACCTTTAACACTTTTAATATCCAGATGCTGAATTTTCTTCGGGAAAATCAGGCGAATTTTTATATCACCGTTATCTAATAACTGGTGCTCTGTTCGAACGGGTGTTTTATCAATATCTACGGCGGCTGTGATTAAAGAGTGGTTAATGGCACCACAGGCGTGGGTTACATAGGATTCATCAGCCGGTAAATTCAAACTTAATATGTTTGTATAGTGATCACAAATGCCACTCATGGAATGACAGGCACGAAAATTTACCATTGCGCTTAATGTAATTTCTTGTTGACTTAAAGGTTCTAACCAAATGGGAAAAATAGGGTTGTTTATATAATCTGTTTCCCAATTCTCGGATGTTTTCTTTTTTGTGTTA
>Ga0310690_10002857_pt1 | contig 27219 bp, 42 predicted proteins | sample AusTroGonzalo_MG_2_FD_207661 | JGI IMG/M metagenome (GOLD analysis project Ga0310690, IMG submission 207661) | Bovine rumen microbial communities from tropical cattle in Woodstock, Queensland, Australia - Gonzalo_04 (v2) (version 2) | ecosystem: Host-associated > Mammals > Digestive system >...
ATTACCATTTGGGTTAAAGTAAAAATCACTATCATAATATTCATTATATGCAGTTCCACTTGAAATAGAGGTCGGTCCAAATGGAATAGGATAATTTCCGCTTGTTGATTGAGAAGTTAACTTAACTTTTTCATCTGTATTAGTAACGCTACTTGCAATAGTAATTTTCTTATTGGTTGTATCATCAGTAAGCGTAATTCCAGTTCCTGCAGCTAATTCTACTGCCGTGGTTGTTGAACCGCTGCCACTTCCGCCCGCAGTAAAAGTCCAAGTAAATTTATGCGAAGAAAGGGCATTAGTAAGCGTATAAGTTGTATTTGTATCACTTGTTACAAATCCGCTATCATTTGTGAGTTGACTCGTGGCGGTTGGAATATCTGAAGTAAGAGCGACAGTTCCTGTCTTATTTTGTGGAATACTAACATAATAACTATTAGAATTTGAATTACCAGTAGTTATTATGGTGGATATCGGGTCTATTGTTAATTGATTATAATCACCGCTACTATTACCAGAATACAACATTTGTGTAGTACCGATAAAAATTCCACCATTGTAATTTGTTGATGTGTCTTCTCCACTAATAAGTAATCCTGTACCAATAGCAACACTATTCCAATTAGCTGTTCCGCTAAATGTTCCGTTAGTATAATGCGTAAGTAAAAAGTCACTAACATCAGGAATGTCATCTGTTAATGCAATTGTTCCTGTTTTATTCGGTAATGTCCAAGTTTTATTTGAAGAAGTAATTGCTTCTGGAACAAGTGTACCACCATATGCAGAAGAACTATATAGAAAAATCTTACCCGCTTTCCAGTTTGTAGTAGTAGAAGCAGTAGAATTACCTAATGTAAGTAATGCTTCACCGTTTGTTCCATTAGCAGTACCATTCGTACCTTTATAGGCAATACCAGTTGAATCATATTGCCTTGTCGCCGCGGTCGTTGAATTTGTTGCAACAAGTGGATAATATGTAGTACCACTTGTAACTGTTTCGATTTTTAATTTTTCGTCAGTTATAGATGCACTTGTCCATGTTGGCGCTCCGCTACCACTACTTATGAGTACATAATTAGCTGTTCCTGCACTAGTGGGTGCATAAAATGAAGGAGATGTTGTAGAATTTCCATTAAGAGTAATAGAGGGTAAATCAGCTGTAAGCGCAATCCTACCACTTTTATCTGGTAATGTAATGGTTCTATCTGCAGTCGGCCAAGTAGCTAAATCTGTAGCTGGTTTTAGAGTAATTTTATATTGTGAAGCCCCATAAAAATCAATTTGTCCAAGTTTATTTCCCGCTGTACCAGACGCAGTCGTATTTCCTAATATTAATGTGGAATTTCCTATAGCATTTGTAGTACCACTTGTACTTACATATTTTAATCCAGTGGTATCATATTGCCTTGTTGCTGCAGTTGTACCTGTACCCACAATAGGATAATAAGTAGTATTACTTGTTACTTCGTCTAAAGCTAATTTTTCATCAGTAGTAACAAATCCGCTATCATTTGTTAAATGACTTGTTTTTGTGGGGACGTTAAATGAGGCATTTCCACTTGTAACATTTATAGTCGTGTGTGTTCCCGCAGATGTAGTAACTCCTGTGATAGTACCGCTGCCAGAAGAAGCTGCTTTATCATAGGCGCGATAAGCAGCTAAAGCAGAACCGTTATGTACCCAATAGGTTCCATCATAGGTGAAGATAACAGTTTCATACGGTCCCCAGGTATTATAAGTGGTACCATTACCAGTCGTTCTTGTCGCTTCCGCGGTTGGAAAAGCAATTGTTTTGGCAGTACCAGTAGAGCTTCCGTCTACTCTTAATGTCGGTGTCGTCGCGCTATTTCCATATTGGAAAGTAACCGCTACACGTACACCTGCAGCTAATGTAAAATTCTTATTAGTATCAGTATTTAGTGTCGCAACCTTCGCCGCGGTACTCGCTCCGGTAGAGCAAGTAGCGCGGAATATACGTGTCGATACACTTTCAGCTATATCGTGAGTAACCGGAGTACTCGCAGTATCTGTAATTTGATCTATAAAATTTGTTGACATCGTTTAACCTCTATATACTGTGAGTATGTCCATTATCTGTAACTGTATGAGTCGTTCCAGTAACGAATGTAGAATCAGAATCAGCTCTAATTGGAACTGTAACATCTTCAAATGCCCAAGTAGATGCAGAACCAACAGATGTAACATTTGGAATACTTGTATCAGCATCTGCTCTAATAGGCACTGTAACATCCGTGAATGACCAGGTTGATGCACTGCCAACGCTTGTTACATTTGGTATTTCAGTTGCACTATCAGCTCTAATTGGAACTGTAACATCACTTGCGCTGACCGTTGGCACTTTAGAACCAAGAGTTGGTGCTGTATGTGAGTGAGAATCGGCTCCATGGGTGGCTGCGGTATGAGTATGTGAAAAACTCAATACATGACTCGTAACCGTTGCAGAAAAACTTCCGCTACCACCGCTAAAGGCTCCAGAAGTGAAGCTGCCAGAACCTGCCGCAGTTACACCATAATCGGTAGAATGAGATCCAACTGTGACTTTACTTGCAGTAGTCGTAGAATTTGTTCCTGACTTAACACCGTAAATCGAGATTGCGGTTCCAAGAGTCGGCGCGGTGCCATTTCCTCCACTGGCTTTACTCGCAGTTGTTGTTGAATTTGTACCGGTCTTAACACCACGAACGGCAATCGCAGTTCCTAAGGTGGGCGCGGTGCCATTTCCTCCGCTTGTAACATGAGAGGCGGTTGTTGTAGAATTCGTACCAGTTTTTACACCACGAACCGTTCCTGTTCCGTGCGCCGCAATTGAAATCCCCGTGGTTGCGCTACCCGTATTAGCAGGTACAGTTGGTATCGTTACAGCTGAACCATATGCACTAATATGTCCATTTTTATCAATTTTTATTGGGTAAACTGCTTGTGTGGTCTGCGCGCTAGTCAACACATTTGAATGTCCAATGGTAATCGTTCCAGAACTTGTTATTGGACTGCCGCTGACGCTTAAGCCACCATTAGTATCGTTACTAATAGCCACGCTTGTAACACTGCCGTCTCCACCTGCGAGGTCATAAGTAACCCCATCTATTGTTAATGTTTTAACTTTTGGATTTGGCATCTTATCACCTCCTATTCTAATGCATCAAGTTCATCATTTATTATATTATTCAAATCAGTATAACGTTGACGCATACAATTTTTCTCTAAATTCATTCTGTACAATTCACCATGAATTGTCCAGTATGTATTATCTATATCTATATCTCCATATCTTGCTGTATCAAAATATGTTGTACTACATCTTACATATAAGATTGGTGTTTTAGGCGTTACATTTGTGGTGTTAGCCGTTGAACTTGCAAATGTTGGAGTAGGCACACTTCCATAAAATCCATAAGAAGATGACCAAGTATAAGTCAATGTACCGTCTGCCTTATAGTACCTCATCCACCCTAAACCAGCAGTATTTACATAAACATTTCCGTTATAGTTATCTGCCTGTATGTTTACTAAACTGTTTGGTCTTCTCATTATTTGTTGGTCAAATAAATTTATTTGAAGTTGATATGGAATTGCATTAAGTGTCGCCGTACTTTTGTGTGCAATATGAGCAACAGTTACCCAACGAAGTAAATAAGCATAATTTGCCATATCAGCAGAAAAAGCAGTTAAACTTTGGGTTGCTTTTAACGATTTTGCAGTTGTACTTGCCGTCCATGAACTATATGTAGTAGATGAAAGTTGAACAGTTGAATTATGTAAATTCGCATTTACAACTTCAACATCTGCCCCCATCCAGTTGAATGGATTATAAGTACCAGTAACACCAAATATTTCTGTATCTTTCTTAATATTTCCTGCGATTAAATCAGCATCTCCATTGACAGTAACGGGTTTATACCCATCAACTCCAGAAGCATTAAATGTCTGAGTTGATGCACTTGGTGTTACTGTTAATGAATTGATTGTAGCAGATCCCGTAGGAATATTCCGAATCGCGGGCGCCATCTGAGCTGGAGTATATAGAGTCGATAATCCATTTTTCTCGCGTATCGCATCGCCAATATCATCGAGATATGATTTTGTAACTATGACTTTTCCCATAGCAAACTCCTAAAATTGCATATTATCTGCATCCGATGCTGATGTAAATTCTATTTCTAAATCCTCGGTAGCTGATGTATACGTAGCCGTTATAGTTTGCAGGCGGGCGGCCGCATCTGCAATTTCATAGGTGTCACCATCTACTGTAAGATAATTCATTTCTCCTATTAATGCCATAATTTACCTCACGACATTTTTCTGTAATTTGTGCTTGTGTTAAACAATGTTGACCATGTTGAACTTGCTTGTTCAACCCAACTACCATTTACTTTTTGATATATTTTAGATACCTGTGTCCAAGTACCGTTGATTTTTACATAAAATTTCGGTCCAGATGTACCGCCGGCCGTTACAAGAATTGTATGGTCAGTAGTTATATTACTTATTGTATATGTATAATATATAATAGCCTGACTATATGTTATAGCAACTTGAAATTGTAAAGTATCATTATTAGACGATGTGCCATCATCTTTAGAATACTTCACATCTATAAAATGTTCTCCTGCAGAAACATTAGAATATGTAAGTGTTTGTGTAGTTGACTTATTGTAAGTACTTGTGTTACACGCTAACTTATAGCTTGTTTCTGATATTGTTGCACCACCACTTCCAGCAGGATAATAGTTTGTAGTTAACGCCACATCTACATTTCCAAATACACCAAAGTCATAGGTTGCTTCTGCATAGTTTATAAATGTAAATGTAATGTCAGAAGCAACAGGTAAATCAAAACTAATTCTTGCAACTGCACAACTTTTATTTACACCTTTATTCTGACTTACATAATATCCATTTGATAATGAAAATCCATAACTTCCACGAGTTTCTATTGAATAACTACCCGATGTAGTTGAGTGTTGCGTAAACTGACTCGTTACATCTACATTATTATCTTTAATTGTAATTCCACTTATCGTATCAGAAGTTATTGTAGATGAACCCCCATCAAATACTGATGTTGGGTCTGCTGTCACAGTTGCACTTGTACTATTGCTGACTGTAATACTATGTGGTGTCCCTGTTATAACCTCAATTTCAATACCATATACATATACATATGGATATTGGTTACTTGTAGGGTTAAGTGGAATGATTATAGAAAAATTACTTCCATAATTTTTCAATGTATTCCAACTCATATTATTAAGTGGAAATTCGTAAGTTTCACCATTAGTATCAGTTGTTAAATCTTCAGATAAAGTAGTCCCTGATATTGCTGAACCACTTGAAGCAGTACTTGCAAGTTTTGGTCTATAAGTTTCCCCTGTTCTTTGATATGAGTTTCGATAGGCTTTAATTTTAACCTTAAAACTGGCAACCGTTTCAGAAGAAGGCACTGTACTAAAATTAAATCCACTTACATAGCAATAGTAAACACGAGAAGTGTTTGAACTGTTTCTACCTCTGATAGAACACATTGTTGTGCTATCAGTATTAGTGTACATATTATTTGGGTTAGTAACAGTTACATAGTTTGTGTTACTTCTTGAATATGTACTTGGTACTAATCTATATGTTGCCATTTATCTGTCCCCCTTATGTCTGAAGATATAAATCTCCATTACTTCCAGTACCAGAAGAAGGAGCAGAACTTCCTGTATAATAATTTTGAAGTACAACGCTACCACTAACTCCGAAAATAGATTTTCCAGAAATTATATTGCCAGCAACTAAGTTGGCATCACCGCTAATCGTTTGCGTACCAGTTAAATAAGTACCACTTGCAATAGTCTGATTTGTAGTCCCTGGAGTAATAGTCGCGGCCGCTTTGGTGGTTACAGAAGCTGTAAGTGCTACCGTTGCGGTCGACGCAGTAGCTGAACTGACATAGCCTGCACTAACCGTTGGAGTAGTCGTAACTCCTGTTTTTGTAAGCGTAATTGTATTTGTTCCCGTTGAAACTGTTGCACTTGAACTGCTAAGTGAAGTCGGTCCAGTTGCACTTCCGTTTGCAACGGCGCTTATTGTATAATAAGCTCCTGCAGTATTGTATCCTGGAGGAATATTTATATATTGATTTGAAGTAGATCTTCCAATTGTGGCTTTACTTGTATAACCAGAAGTCGCGCTTGCGGCCGCCGCAGTTGGAAGAGTCATTGTATCTACATCTTTTGTAGTTTGTGTCGTATAATATCCGGCAGGAATAGTAACAGTTTTCCCACTTGCTGTCGGAGTCGGGTCTACTGTTGCGGAAGCAGTTAAAGTAACTGTTGCTGTACTTGCCGTTGCAGAACTTACATAACCTGCCGATACAGTCGGTGTAGTAGTGACACCTGTTTTGGTCAGAGTAATCGTATTCGTTCCCGTGCTTATCGTAGCGCTTGAACCACTTAATGAAGATGGTCCAGTTGCAGAACCAGAAGATACAGATTTCGTTTCAGCATCAGCATAATAACCCGCAGGCACCGTCACAGTCGCGCCATTCGCAGATAAATCTGTATCGTCTCGTCTTGTAATTCCAGAACCGACATAAGTAGAACTAATTGCGGCTACCACGACAGGCTTATATCCATCAATACTAGAACTGTTGAAAGTTTGTTCTGACTCAGTAGGGGTTACTGATAACGAATCTATCGTTGGTGAACTCCCCACACTAACATCTACAGCCGCATAATTGGTTACATCAATTCCCGTACCATTTGTTGTAATAGATTTAGTTCCAGAAACAAGTTCACTTGCTGTTACAGTAACCGATGTACCGGTATATCTTCCTGTTCCAATATATCCTTCTGTTGTGTCTGCATATGCTTTTACTGTGATACTATTACTTGATACTGTACCTTTAATTGGTAAAGGAGAAATCGTTCCATTAGCAATAGCAGAAATTTTATAATATGCTCCTGCTGAATTGTAGCCAGTAGGAATATTTATGTATTGGTCAGCTGTTGACCTGCTAATTGTTGCTTTACTTGTATATCCACTTGTTGCACTTGCTGCCGCACTTGTCGGAAGCGTCATAACAGGCATAGCTTCAACAACAACTGGTTTGTAACCATCAACGCTAGAACTATTGAATGTCTGCTCAGACGTTGTCGGAGTCACAGTTAATGAATCTATCGTGGGGCCGCCACCAGAAACATTAACACTAACAGTAGCATAATCAGTAACGTCAATATTAGTACCATTTGCAGTAATAGATTTATTTCCAGAAACTAATTCACTTGCGCTTACTGAAACTGCAGTACCATTAATTGTACCACCAGTAATATATCCTGTAACATTTGTTACAGAGGGCGTAACTGAAATAGAATGATTACTTACAGTGCCTTTTGTCGCGGTTGGCGTTCCTGCGGTTCCATTAGCGACTGCATTGATCTTATAATAGGCGCCTGCCGCATTATAGCCAGTGCCGATGTTTATATATTGATCTGATGTACTACGACTAATTGTCGCTTTTGATGTGTATCCCGAAGTTGCGCTTGCGGCAGTTGTAGTCGGAAGCGTTAAACTTGGCATTGCAGTTATTGTAACTGTTCCTAAACCCGTATATCCTGAATCCGCAGTAATTTCTTGCTGTGAAGTAGACGGGTTAACCGTTTTATTCTGATTATTTATTGTGCTAGTCGGGACACTTACTACAACTGGGCTATATGCCGTTCCACTTGTAGCGGTATATGTTCCATTCGTATTAACAGAAAGAGGCAGTACCGTAATACTGCCGCCTCCGCCGCCATCTCCAGCAACGAGAATCACTGTTTTCGATGTCCCGTCATAAGTAGAACCAAGCGATAAGTCGGCAATACTTTGACGAGCAGTGCTATCTTTTATATCATATTGACTGCCATCTGGCAAAGTAATTTTTGCGACGTTCGCCATTATCATTCTCCTTGCTCAAGATCTGTTCTAATAAATAAAGTTACCTCCGAATCGGAGGGATCGTAGGTCGAATCTAATCCAAGATTCGCTACGAACTCCCTCGCGTCGGTATCTTTAAAGTTATAGACGTCCCCACTAGGCAGCGTTATATAGGATATGTCTGCCATGGGTTATCTCCTTACTGACCCTTTGTGACAGTAATCGAAGTATCGTTAGTAAGTACAGTAACTTGATCTTTACTGTTCCAAGCAACACTACCACTGGATGTTTTCTCAGTTTCAATATACTTAGTTGTCGGCGTAATCGAAATGCTATCAATATCTGTAACGACTTGCGTACCTTCGCTACCATCATCCGTAATTGCAACAGACGGGTTTGTTACGCTAAACGAAGAAGCCGTTCCGAGTACTGTATCGGTAGTCGGAGAAGCATAGCCAGTAACCGCCGTAACAGCATCTTTACTATTCCATGCTGTATTTGCTCCACTTGCGGTTGCTCCAAGATAAGTTGTATCATGAGTTGCTGCACCAATTGTCAGCACTTCATTTGTAACGTTTACTCCTTTTAACCAATCTGTATTTGTTGAACTTGTTGTTCCATCACCAGTAGCAAGCTGTACTCTTCCGGTTGCGCTTGAATTATTAGGAGCAAGGGCAATGGTTGGTTGAGTGATTGTGAATGTTGAATCAGCTCCAATAGCACTCTTAGTACTTGCAGTACCGAGTCCAGTAAGAGCGGTAACATTATCTCCACTTGCGCTGACCGCGCCGCCAGTAGCAGTTGCCTTTAAATATTTCTTTGTAGGTGTCGCAGACCCGGCTGTTACACTTTCAACATATTCTAATCTACCAGAAGCCGCAGCTGTTCCACCGCTTGCAGCAGCATAAGATTTTAACGTGAAAGCAGGATCTGTGTGAGTAAATGTCGCATCTGTACCGATTACAGTATCTGTTTGTTTATTCAGCGTAACGCCAGTAACAACATTACTTAAATCAATTTGCGTATCACCAATTTTTTCCCAAGTATACGTAACAGGATTAGTTTCGTGCGTTACTGTTACATATTCTTCAAATGTATCAAGAACTCCCGCCTGTGTTTTTGAATAAATTAGATAAAAACCAGGAGTGTAATCTTGCGAACTTGCATCACCATTTGCAACTAATGTACCAGTTGCATAGCTTGCGCCATTGTTATAATAAACTTTTACTCCAGCAGGAATAGTAGCTTTCTTTCCGTCGGTTGGTGCACTTGATGATTCATAATCTGTTTGTGTCCAAACAATTTTAAAACTTACTCCGCCAGAGATCAATTGACGCGCAACACTATCCTTAATGTCATAGGTACTACCGGAAGGCAGCGTTATTTTACTAATATCGGGCATTATCTATCCTCCTAAAATTTTGTTAAGACAAGTTCTTCGTTATCTTCAATAGCGTAAGCCCGATTTTTGTTATTCCAGAACTCGCGCTCACTTGCCGTAATATGCCTTACTTGATCATGTATGTGATCCCATAAGATGTCTGCATAATCAGGGTTCGCGTATGGGATATCAATTAAATATGCTTTACCATCTCCGAATTTAATTCCTGGATAATAGATTACTTCACTACTTTCTTCGCTACTTTCATCACTATCTTCAGTATAAATCATGTAATCTATATACACATAGATGGTATTAGCTTCAGCGATTAAATCTCTTTGACTATTCCAACCGATGACAGTATCGCTGAGTATCTTCGCCGGCGGATTGGGCTGTTTGGCCCAAGAGGGAACTGTCGGGTCTATCTCTACCCTCGAGGACAAGTCACCAAAGATATGCGTTGTGTCTGTAATACAGCCGCACACCTGTTGAATAGCGCTCAACTGTCCTCGAATATGCTCAGGAGATTCTTTCCGACACCCCAGCAATTTAGTATTACGTTTTATGCTCATCGGCGTCTCCTAATCTGTTTCAGGAGTAATATATAAAATTCCTTTTATAAAAGTATCTACATCTCCATTCGCATAAGTTAATTGTATATCATAAACATATGGTCTAAAACTTAATTCTTTTGTATCTTCTGGCTGCAATTCTAATATTTGCGTTTCAATAGGAATGTCCTTTTCAATCACAATATCAGAACTAGTCCATTTTCTTTTGGCTGCGAAGCGGATTTTGTCTCCTGGTTGAGGGACGTAAGGCTCTTCGCTTTCTTCACTGCACTCGCAGTCGCACTCAAAGATGCCGACTTTGGCTCTAAAAGTATCGCCTCGTGTCAGCCAAATTTTTGTCCCATCTACTGCGTATGACATTCTAATCCTCCTCTTTTTACACATAATCCTATATAATAGTAATTTTTTAAGCAAAAACTATAATAAGAAAAGACGTTTCTGAATAAAGAACAAAAAAAGAACCGCAAATTGCGGTTCTTTTATTTCATCAGCCCTCAGTTTCAAGGATTACATATTCTGCACCTTTGGGATCGTCGAATCTTTCGAGCATATCCATAGCGCAGAGAAGAAGATGAATTTCATATTCTTTGCCCCAATAATCGGGGAAAGCAAAGTACATATATTCAGAAGCAGAATGAGTTTCAAACTCACCGCCTTCCTCGTCATACTGATGGGCAGGCGCACCATATATCATCTCATTCTTGGCCTTTGCAGCATATACTTCGGGCGGAAGATAATTACGCTTCATTTCTTCTGCCCAGTCGGCGCTGCAAGTTTCTTTATCAAGATAATACTTTACATCTTCTATAAGATAATAACCACTCTTGATAAAGTTGCCTTCGGGAAGATCTGCTACGGGAAGATACTTAACTCGACTCATTCCCTCACCATCGTCCCAATCTTTATAAGTAAACTCTTTTCTGAGTTCATCAGATATTTGTTCCTCTCCCACATAATAGAACTCATTATGAAGGTCAGAAGCAAAACTTCTTGAACGAGAAAATACTTCGCACAGCTCCCCTCTTGCGTTATAGGGACCAAGAGGATATATCATTCCATCTTTCTTATAGCCTATATAATAGTTGTAATAATAACTCATACCGCATTTTTCCTTTCTCATTTTTCTATAATTATTATATCAAAGAAAAAGGAAAAAATCAAATTTTATAATGCAATTTTTTCTAATGGAGTAAGAGCCATGTTGACTGTATAATCATCAACTGCGCCTTCACCGCCAACTACATAGACTTTCTTTAGGCTTTTATCAGTTAAGTATTTCTCTGCTTCTAAGTAAACATTATTATCAATGAGAATAAGCGGATAAGAGCCTAAATTGCAAGCGCACAGACCATCAGGATAAGTCTTTCCACTTGCGAAAACTACTGTATCAGCTTTTGGGAAGAATGTCTTAGCTACATTCGTAGAAGTAGAATACCTGTTATTGCCGAAGAAACGGCTGACTTCACCAAATTTAGATAACTTATCAGCAACAAGTTTATTAACTGCGCCTTCTCCACCAAAGATATAAAAAGCACTAAACTTTCTTTCTTTAATATAAGCAATTTGATCATCACGTAGATCATCGCCAACAAGCATGACCGGCCTATTCACCATGCCAGCGCATAAACCATCTGGGAAGTTCTTTCCACTAGCAATAATCAGCTGCGCGTTCGGCGTTTCAATGGCCTCAAGGGCAGCTAAATTGGTAGTGTATCTGGTCTTGCCGGAATAACGAGTAACCTTATAGCCTTCAAGTTTTTCCTCAAATTCTTTTGGTACAGCAGCTTCTCCACCAAGAATATAAACATATTGGACATACGGACGTTCTTTAATATATTTAATTGTATCATCGACTTTGCCAGCACTGGTCAGAAGTAGCGGCGCCCCTACAGCTTTGGAGAAAAACGCACCTGATAATGCATCAGCATAGCTTTCTCCGCTAACTACCGTGAGTGCGATAGGCTCGCTATGGCGCGCATTGACTGTTGCCTTAGCTGTATTATATCTATCCTTACCTGCAATTCTTTCAAATCCAATGACTGGATGCGGTGTCGGCTTCTCTCCTGCCAGTTTTTTATTGACGGCGTCCGCCATTCTGCCAAGTCTGTAGTAAATATAATCACCAGGACAAGATTTGTTATCAAACCAGCGGTGAACTGTAATAATCATTTCATTACTTGCCGGTGTATAGTTTAATGTCTTATCTTTGTCAGCAAACCAAAGCAGCTTTGTTTTGCCATTTCTCTTACAAATATCAGCCATTAAGTCAATAGTTGCATAATAGGCTTCATCTGTAATAGCATACGGATGATAGCTATCAGAAGCAATCTCTATTGTGACTGCGCGATTGTCATTCCAAGCTGAAGAAGTACACCAAGAGCGGTCCTTTTCCTCAACATACATACCAATTCTACCATCATAACCTACGCCATAATTAGATGATGCATCCTTACTGGGTGACGCGAAGATTTCACCTAATCTCTCAACCGTTACCTGTCCTACGACGCAGTGCGGCGAAATGATATAAATGTCTTTATTACGTGGACTATTTTTATTAGGCGAAATACGCGTATAATCTACTAATGGGCTATTACTCATGCGTACCTCCTTAATCTAAAAAATCATTTTCTTGTAAGCATTTCTGATAGACTCTTTCAATATTAGCTATTGCCTGAACACTCCTATTATTTTCATAATCCGGGTGATCATTACAATAAGTACGATAATCATCTATATCGTCATTCGTCTGATCGAAATGTTCTTTACTATGTCTAACTCCATGTCGAATTTCATCAGAAAACCTTAATATGCGGATTCGCGCATCTGTTGCCTTATCTTCCTCAATATCCTCCCAAATTCTATTTAATTCCTCTTTAATTGATTTTATATCGTCCATCATACTTTGCATCTTTTCATTTTTCATATCATGTCTATTAATCAGGAATTGCAAGAAGGTAAGAAATGCGCCGCCAAGAATCATACTAAGAAAAGTTAGCGTACCCTGCCCCATTTTTTTACCTCTCTTTTCTTAAATTAAAAAGAATGGATGGGACATACTCCCATCCATTCCTAATAATAAGTAAAAATATTAAGTAAAAGGTACAATAGTTTACAAATTTAATTAAAGAAATCTTTTAAAAAACCACTTACGTCGCTTTTTAGAGGAATTAATTCGCCATAGTCCATGATGTAATCATGTAGAAGATCTCTGTAATACCCATAGGCTTCACTATATTTCTTGCGCGCCGCCTCAACTTCATCCCAGCGGAGCTTCTTGTTTTTCTCAAGCCGCTCTTTTTCTTCTTTTTCTTTGGCTATTTTTTCATCATAAGCCTTTTCAGCGGCTAGACATTCCTCAACTGTCGCATAAGTCTTATTAGTTTTTTCACTGATAATTTTCATTCATATCCTCCTAAAGAATACAATCTCTAATAATTCGTTTCTTCAGAAGAGAATCATAGCCGGCAAACTCTTCCCAAGGAATACACTTATTCATATCTGGCTCAATCTCTCCGGTCCAGTCATAACAACGACCCATATTGCGAATAAAGAAATGACCATTGACGGTATCATAATAGATATGACTTCCCGTAAAGCGTATCGCCAAAATGGCTGCAAAATAATAACAGTTGCCAGTGAGCCAGTCGCAATCTTTTGGAAAGCGACGATGTATAAACTCTAATATCTCTTCTTTCATTTTTATTTTCCTATTTTTAATTCTCTACTTTTCCACTCTTGCCTTTTAAAAATTTCAAGAGCTTCTTCTACTGAATCTGCTTCGATTGTTTCTGTCCAAAAACTGGAACCAATCATTATTTTATCATAGTGTTCATTAACTATTTTAATACCACCATCGAATGGACGTTTAGACTTGTAAACTCCTGAATGACCTAATTGAATTCCATAAGCTATTAAAGTGACATCTTCATAATATTCAGGCCCCCATCCATCTACATCACCGTTTCCATTACAGTTATTAAATAGACCGATACATTCGTGATCCCAATCTGCATCTTTTATGCCGCGGACTTCATTAATATAAAACTTCATAATAACTCCTTATTATCTTGTTTGGTCGGGAGAGTAGGAGTCGAACCTACGGTGTTTCCGATGTGACAGATTTACAGTCTGCTGCCCTCGCCACTAGGCATATCTCCCGTGGTATTCCAGAATGGATTCGAACCATCGACACGCGGTTTAGAAGACCGCTGCTCTAATCCCCTGAGCTACTGGAATAAAATTGGTGCGCCATGCAAGATTCAAACTCGCAGCCTCCTGGTCCGTAGCCAAGCGCTCTATTCTTTTGAGCTAATGACGCAAATGGTGCGGGTAGCGAGACTCGAACTCACGGCCTTCCGGTCCCAAGCCGGACGCTCTGCCAACTGAGCTACACCCACAAGTTGCTGAATACTTCTTACACAAGTAGTCAGCGTTTCGCTGTATTTTACGTTTTTCAGGTACCAGGAACGGCTTTTCGATTCCTTCTTGGTGTAAGTAGAAGTTCACGGAGTTTCGCATCTCATGGTGACATTTCCGTTGTATACAACGAAACGGAGTCACTTCCCGAATGGCGGAAAGAGTGGGATTCGAACCCACGCAGCATTTACATACCCTAACGCCTTAGCAGGGCGCCCTCTTAAGCCAAACTTGAGTATCTTTCCATGGCGGAAGAAGTAGGATTTGAACCCACGGAACTCATCGTTCAACGGTTTTCAAGACCGCCGCATTGAACCAGACTCTGCCATTCTTCCGCAGTAGCGCGCAGTCAGATCGTCATCCCCGTCACGCTATTTCTCTGCACTCATTTTTGTTGCAACTGTCGGTGATGTTCCGACCTGTGGTGACCTATCTGAGATTCGAACTCAGGCAACCGCGATTAAAAGTCGCGTGCTCTACCTACTGAGCTAATAAGTCATATGGCGACTCCGACGGGACTTGAACCCGTGATCTCCTGCGTGACAGGCAGGCACGATGACCATCTTCGCTACGGAGCCATACCTCGACAGCTGCCCAGCGGACTCGTCGTAACACCAAACCTCCGCCAGTTGTACTCAAAGTACCATGTAGTGGACCTCTCTTTCGAGTGTGCATATGGTGGAATCACAGGGAGTCGAACCCTGAATACCTGCGTGCAAAGCAGGAGTTATCCCATTTAACTATGACCCCATGGTGCGCCATGAAGTAATCGAAACCTCACTTCGTGGTCCGTAGCCACGCGTTCTGTCCATTAGACTAATGGCGCATTACTTAATAAAACTCTTTAACGTCTATTCCATTATCCTTAAACCATGATTGAATGACACGCCGCTCTGAACAAGGATTATCGGGAGTTTCATGTACGAGAAGAACTGCAGTCGGCTCTCCTCTAAATAACTCACGGCGCCATACTTCTTCACAAATGCGGCCCATTTTATACATAACCTCATCTATATTTAACGCATCTAATTGCTTACGATACTCTTGCAAAAAACGACAATTCTGCAATTCTTTTTCGCCGCAATATTCAGGCCCCCGACATAGTCCTTCACAGGAAGCACCAGGTTTAAGTAATTCAAAACGAATACCGTTCCAGATGCCGCGCTTATCGCGCCACTGATGTGCTTGTCCCATTCCTTCGTGATACCATTTTGGATCCCATACTGCTGTAGAGAGAGGTACCATATTATTATCGAAGAAACGAACACGATAGAAATAAGATGTCATTACTTTCATAATTTCTCCTTTCATTGGTCGGATGGGCAGGACTCGAACCCACCAACGCAGTTCATACTTCGTCTTAACGACTTTTCGCAACCTCGTTACCGTTACGATACATCCGATGGCGGAACATTTAGGACTCGAACCTAAAGCCTATCGGTTAACAGCCGAGTGCTCCACCATTGAGCTAATGTTCCATATTTGAATAGCTTTGTAACATTCCACGGCTTCCAACTGCTAGCCAGAATTAGACGGAGGCCAAACCGCACATGGTACTGTTGTATCATCACTCCCTCCGATGACTTGGGTCTTCAAGTGTTACTCTCTCAAGTGTTGCCTAGGACACAATGAGTTGATCTTGCTATTTATTTGGTAGTCAAGGACAGAATCGAACTGTCGACCTCGCGCTTATCAGACGCGCGCTCTAACCGTCTGAGCTACTCGACTATATTAAAAAACTGGAATGACATACACTCCAGCTTATACAAAATCAGAACTCAAATTATCTGCATACTCCATATGCGCATCCATCGCTACCAATGCATCAATAACATCAGTAGCAATATCTTGAATTTCTTGCGTCTTGCAAGTAGACTGGATTTCCTGGCACTCACGAATAAGCGTATGTACCATTCTATCAATTTCTTCAGTTGTGCAAATTACTTCAAAAATTCGTGTTTTCATAATTTTTATTCCAATCTGTGAATCTTTAGCGCCGGCGCCCTGCTCCATCATGGCAGGGCGCCAAATGTGGGTAGGTGGTGATTCTGCGCCCACAGCAGTAGGGAAGGTTGCGAACCTTACGAACCTTAAAATCACTTTCAACCGATTATCTCTCTTTTTCGCTATGAAGGTAGGAGTTGACCCGCTCATGAACTGCCAGTTTTTGTCCCAACTTTCGTATGTAAACTGGGCTTTAAAACACCACGTGTGTGCATCATTTTTAGGCTTGCATATTGAAGCTAGTAAGGAGGACACATTTCCAACTCTGAAAGTCAATGCGCTTATCTATTTAACGTCCCCTACCGCATAGCTGAGACGGAACCACTTTCATCAATGGGGCAGGTCATGCCCTGGGGCTAGTGAAGAGAATCGAACTCCTAACCGATCGCTTACAAGGCGATTGCTCTGCCGTTGAGCCACACTAGCATATAAAGAAACAGAATAATTAGCTATGACCATTGAACCGACCTTCGCCGTACCTCACCAATCACCTTTTTTATTCGACCACTAAGGAGATAAGTCTGTGCCATAGGGAGCTACCCTATAACATCTTACCCCATCCGTATTCCACGGACTAAGGTTCTGCACCTTTACTCTTAGAGGGGACTTTGCTTACCCCTAACTTTCACGCGCCATTCAGAGATGTTAGAAATGCTCTACACGCATCTAAAAAGCTACCTTACCTTGACCAGTTTCGTCGATTTGCGCTACTCGTACCCAACTCCAATCTTATAGTTCATTACTGAACATTCAACGACGAAAGCGTATCCTTGTTGAGATTTCCGAGGTCTGCCAAGTTTCTCACGCTTAACCTAACTCGGATTGTTCCCCACAGGGGCGTCTATTGCGGATGCCGATTGGAAATGTGTCTTAAAAACCAATTAGTCTATTAGCAACGCTCTCCGTTGACCAAAAGTGGTTATCCTTTTGGCAATCTACATAGTTGCCTATACAGATTTTAGATATTATAGGCTATCGTCTATAATATCAGTATCTTTTGGAGAACTTCTCAGCAGCATGGTGTTGCTTCATACACTGAGTTGTTAATAGCCATAGCTAATTATTCTGTTGTCTATGTACAAACCCTTTTCAAGTTTATAATTTATTATATCACCAATCTGAAAACTTTTCAAATTTTAGACTGATAATTTTTTCATGGTGGAGGTAAGGAGATTCGAACTCCTGTCCGTGATAGTCCACTTCGGGTTTAAACCACGTCGAACGCCCATCGTACCCCCATATGGCTGAGGTTGAAGGTACCGCCCCTTCCATGTCTGGGTCAAAGCCAGATGCGTTCACTTGTTCGCCAAACCCCATTAGAAGCTATGTTTCTAAATTACAATATTCTGATAAAGTAATACCTTTAGTTTCATATAAATAATGAAATTCTCTATGACAATTGGCACATAATAGTACGCATTTATCAATTTCTTCCCACATTTTTTCTCCGCTAGAATGAACTGATAGCCTAGCAATTGTATCAATTTTAGTAGACGGATCTATGTGATGAAAGTCTAAAACATAAAAACGCGAATCTCCGCATTTAGCACAACATTTTTGTTTTTTATATTCATTTAATTCATCTTTTCTTGCGTGATATTTTATTTTTTGTCTTTCACTTATGCATTTCTTACATTCTGCCCTACGAGTACCTTTACTTTTATCTCTAAAAGCAAAATCTTCTATTGGTTTTTCAAGACCGCATCTGCTACAAATTTTTGTTTCCATTATTCACCACAGCTCCATAAGCATTAGCGTTACCCAGAGAATACCACGAGGAGGTTGCTTATTTATTCTCCATATACACGGCAGTCAGGTTTGAACTAGTATGCCACCTTTTACCGTGACCGCAGGGGCATAAGCCATCGTCCTGCGGATTTGTAGCGCGCTGTGATACTATATTTTAAGAGCGACATCACAACGCTCTCCGGTGGTTGCGGAAGAGGGAGTCGAACCCTCATCTCCAGCTTATGAGGCTGATAAGTTACCTTTACTATATTCCGCGTTATCTCTTGCCCTTGAACTTCCAATTTAGGCTGCCGCGTCTTGGATAGTTGTATCGAAGTACAAGGACATTTGTAAACTTTTCAGTTGGACATTTATCTAATAAAGCATCATTAAATACTTTATCCTCGCCACCATTTTTCATCTTTTCAGGATAACGAGTACGACCAATGAGTTCACGACGAATAAACTTCACTGTGCCGCATAATTGGCTTCGATTTTCAATCGTTAACTTCCAAACTATGTTGCCATTACGCATCAGATTATAATAAATTAAATCCGTGCCGTCCAACTGATTATATACCTCATTGAAACCATCTGTAAAGAAATAATCATCACTATCCAGCATCACTACATACTCTCCAATCGCGTTATCCAGCGCGCAATTTCTTGCCGCAGATACTCCACGATTTTTCGGAAAATGAAATGCTCTTATCCGCTCGTCTTTATATTCTTGGATAACTTTCCAAGTATTGTCGGTTGAGCCATCGTCCACAATGATGATTTCAATATCATCATTCTGAGGTATGGACTCCAACGCTCGAACAATCAATTTTTCTTGATTATAAACAGGAATTATTACTGATAGTTTCAACTATTGGCTCCTGGTGCGGATAACTGGAGTCGAACCAGCACGATTTAAGGTCGACGGATTTTAAGTCCGTTGCGTCTGCCTATTCCGCCATATCCGCACATTTCTCAGGGTTTATTCCTTTTCGTTAATGCCCTTTTCAGGCTGCGGCTCATCGCTTAATGGGAACAGCCTCTAACACTTCTTTTTCTGGTGTGCAAGGAGGGAGTCGAACCCCCAAAACTTAGTTTCTAAGACTAATATGTATGCCTATTCCATCACTCGCACATAAAGCAGTTTTAACGGTCAAACTGCAAACGGATAGGTTAAGGTAACTATCTTCCTTGTTAGTTTACTTCGCGTCCTTGGGTATAGCGTTTCCCGCTCCTTCGTGCCACATATCCTTGACTCCCTCACGCCTTTGGGCTGAGATTTCCATTTAGGTCTACAGTCTAATGCCAGTGGTAGTTTAACTAACAAATCCGTGATAACGCTTGCTGTGACTTTTTGCTATCGCGCACCCTTAGCGGTTGGAGTAAGCATCATACTCGCGCATTATTGTCAATAAGAAAGGAAAACTTATCTAACTCTCATTAACTTATAATTTATTATATCACCATTTTAAAACTTTTTCAAATTTTAATTGGTACATTTCAGTGAAGATTTTTCTTATCTCTCTATCCGATTGAAATCTCCTTTAATCCAATCATAGAATAAAAGAGCTAACACAAGCCTAAAAATAGACATCTCTTTTTTCTCCTTTCATTTTGTATATATATTATATAATGATTTTATTTTAATTTCAAATTTTAAAAAAGAGGAGTTTTTCAACTCCTCTCTTTCATAGCGTTAATCAATTTTTGGTGTATCGTCCGGACCTTCAATCAGCTGTTTAAACATCTGATGCATACCAGTGGAAGCTAGGCCAGTAACGGCGCCGCCCACAATGGCATCAATATTTGTTCCGTTTACCAATGCGCCAAGAACTGCGCCGAGAATAGTTACGATGGTAGGAATATATTTGTTGTCCACATCTGTAATCCATTTCTTAACAATATAGCCCACTACCAGGCAGCTAACCAAGATGATCGGAACGTACATTTCAGTAATAAAACTTAAATCCATAATTCTACCTCCTATTCATAAAAAAGTAAAATTTTTATAATAAATGATAATAAAAAAAGAACGGCAATCGCCGTCCTTTTAATGCCTATTTCCATGTTTTATATTAACTTTCTTTTCTTCCTCTTCCAGCTTAGCTTTTTCAGCGGCAAGGCTTCTCATTAACTGACGAATATAATCATCGCTCCATCTTTTCTCAATTCTTTCAGATGCATTACTGTGTCTTCTCGGCATTGTTTTGCTCCTCCATACGCTTTTTATAATTCTCTCTAATTTTTCTGGCAGTATCACCACAGGGAATTCGATGAATTGACTTTCCATTTTGATCCCATCTGATAAAACTAACTTCATTCATCATAGTGTCATTATGCTTATCAGTAATAAACTCTTCATACTCATGATGACTCCATGTATTGCGACGCCAACATGGTTCGCAATAAGGACAGATCCAGCCGTCATCAATACTTGGCACGTCAGGCTTGCCGCAAATAACACAAATATTCTCACTTAAAGCACTATATTTTTCAACAACATTATCTGCCCATTCATTTAACCAATTAGTATAAAACCTAAATGAGCCATACTTTTCTTTAATCTGATAAATCCTAAGGTCATACTTCTTTTCTGGTCCATAGAAATCAAGGACATGATTAAGTTCATCTAAAAACATTTCACTGAAAGCAATTCGCCATCCCGTAGGAAAGTCGTCAAGATGAGTCCATGAATAATCATAATCTTCTACGACCTTATCTGTCCATACGTTCCTCGGTAAAAGATATGGATATTTTTTTATTAACTCTTTATTTGTAGCCCGAATTTCTTCTTCAGACATATTCTTCCAATCTGTGAAAATTCGTTTATCCATCTTCATCCTTTCTACCACGTCGTCGCAATGTCCAGCCCGTACGGATTCCACTCCACAAAACCACCTGTGTCGCATACCAGACCTGGACCGAGGGTTGTTTCCACAACACTACCGCGTGGATAAATATCTAAATTAGCTGCAACCATTATGTAGTCGCCGAGCATTTTGCAGCCATCGTCGCGCACCCAATAGGGGTAAGAATCTGCATCAAATCCGATGCTACGCATTATCTCAACGACATATGACATATCAAGATTGTAATAAGTTTCTGAGCCAAGCCCGTTTACCGTGGGAACTCTGCCATTATAAGCATTAAGCACTTCTCCCTGATAAGTTTCAACTACTTCATAAGTTTCAAAAGTATCTTCTTCACCTGTCTCTGCATTAGTAGCAGTTTCAGTGCGCGGCACGATGATTATAACAAGCGGCTTATGCTCGACTACGTTTTCAACTTCTTCTATTGCTGTATTAATACTCGATGGCGCCGCTTCATATTTTTCTGTTGCACGATGCGCCCAAAATGAAGGAACCCAGACAATGATAAACATTACTGCAAATAAAACGAAGGCTAATTCTTGTCTTTCTTTATAATTCATATTTTACCTCTGTATTAGCTTATCGCACATTGTCAATTTATATGCAAGATATAAATTAGATTGTGTACGGAGTTCCTTAGGAATAACTTGATTTTTAAGCCAATATGCGGCCTTGTCATTATTGAAGATGTCACGTGTCATATTGGGATAGTACATAAATGAATGACCACGATAAAGGTCAATATCAATATGACATTCTTTTCGGAGGAAAAGAATCAAGGCTGCCGCACTTGTTTTAAATGTTTTCTCTGATACTGGCTGATTTAATATTGCATAATCAGCATCTATTGATTCAGTACAAAGTAAAAAGTGTTTTCTATCTTCGATGCTATCGCAAAGAAAACAATCAACTAAGTTTTTACTTCCATAAATTAAATAACAATCTTCAATATTGAAAGAATGGAAAATAACCTGACTGTTATCAACTGCGCCACTCTTATAGACTATTTTACTATTATGAACACTATTGCTACTTTTGATACAGGTACTATTGAAGACATCAGTACAATCATTTATGTTGTTACTATTTTCAACATTCATACTGTCATAAACATAGCTACTATCTTTAACATTGTTACTTAAAGAAATATATTCACTATTTTCAACAGTATCACTATAATCTACATATTTACTATCTTTTACATTAGATGAACGATATTGTAAACTATTCTTATTTTCTAGAAAATTATTTGCTCCCTCAATATCCTGCTGAGTTAAGGGGAGATAAACCGTTGCCCATTGAATAAAATCAACAGGAATTAACTGATTAAGTAATTCTGAAAAAGTATAAGTTGCTTCTTCATCAATGAAAACGTCGATAATTTCCTGAATTTCATCTGGCGGCAAATATTCGGATAATTCCTTTTTTGTAATTACCATTGAGTCTAACTTATACGGTATCATTCTTCTCTGCCTCCATTAGCGCAAGCGTTAACTTATTATCAAGTAATTTAATCATATACTGAAGTGCGGCGCCGCCCTTCCAATAAATAACAGGATAGGTATGATTATCATAGCTGATTGTTACTTCTAATGGGAACTGATTGGCTATCCAACGAAGATAAGTCCCATAAGAAAGACCAAGAACGCGCGCAGGTGCGATGTTGTAAGAGCCGCCGTTTACTGTATTGAACGGAAACTTGTCATAATTATATGGCACGATTATGCACTTTGAATAATCGCCAGGTTTTACTGGTCGGAATGTAAAATACTTCATGACTGTTTTAACTCCTCAATTATTTCTGCAATTTCTTTTCTCTCAAATTCATCAAGTGAAAGAATATAAGGATTTTCAATTAAATCCTTTGGCATGACATAATCAGTTACCCACTGTTCTATTTCTTTATAATTGACCAGCTTAGGGATTTTACCATTAACCTCTATCTTACTTTCATTCTGCCTTAACTCAACATACTTGCGCACTGTGCCGGCACTAACACCAACTTTCTTCGCAGTTCCACTATATGTACCTATTTTCTTGTACTCATCGAGGATTTCTTGTATTTTTTCTTCCGATAATCGAGCCATATTTTCCTCCTTTCTTATATACATTTATTATACAATAGATTTATTTATTTTTCAAATTTTGATTTTAATTTACATTTATTATATAATATATATGTATAAAGAAAGGAGTAAATAAATGAGAAAGAGATATAAACTTGTTAAGTACAGCGAATGGGTACTTGAAGGAAACCGTTATCACTGTGCGGCTTGTGGCTATATGAGACCTATAAATGCGCCTACTAATATGAAGTATTGTCCCGAATGCGGCGCTCAGATAGGTATTCCTGAGTTCGATAAACTCATTGCTTATCTTGTCGCTAATAATATTCCGTATAGCGTACTGGATAGAAATTATGGAAAACATCATTATGCACATCAAGTCATTGTTTTCGATGAAAATCGTGGTATCGCTTGGGATGCAATCTGCTATCCTGGTTCTTACGGTTATGAAGATGGATTACTTGAAATTGCGGGCTGTCTAATTAATGAAGATGATGGAGATTCCGTTGCTGGCTGGCTTACTGCAAAAGATGTTATTCAGAGGATAAAAGACTATGAGGCGAAGCGAAATAATTGATGACATTAATAATATGGATGAAGTCATGGAGCGCACTGCCAAGCGTGTAGATATTTGGCAGGACAGGTGCATATATTGGATGGCGAAGGCTCTTAGGGATATACTGATTACTTTATTAAAGGAGCAAAAATGAAAGAAATAAGTAAAGACGAATTTACGGAATGGCTTGAAAAGCGTTACGGTGATAAAGAACAAGTAGAAAGACCTAAAAGTGATGCCGAAATTTTATCGGAAATTCGTAGCGAATATAATTGTTTTAATGAAGAGGAAGAACAAAGGTATTGGGCATTGAGTAGGGGTATTCAGGCTTTGTTACACGAACCGAAGCACGGCAGGTGGGAACCAGACGCTGTTGACAAATGGGTGTGTTCGGAGTGTGGGACAGGCAATAGGTATGCGTATAGCTGGAACATCGAGGGCTATAAGTTACAAGACCGTTACTGCCCAAACTGCGGAGCGAAAATGGACGGAGGGGAAGAATGAACTGGTATGAGAAAAGAATTAAACAACTCGGATATAACGGTTGCCGTAATTGTCAGCATCAAATTGAACCATTAAGAACTTGCGAATGGGCAGAGCGCGGGGGAGACGGTGTTGTGCATCTTATCTGTCCGAGATGGGAAAAGAAGGGGACGACGAACAATGAGGCTGATAGACGCAGACGCACTTAAAAATAAGGGGTACACATTACATCGTACATATATGAAAGACGCAAGCACAATGGTTTATGAGATCAAAAACATTGACGATATACCCACGATAGAAGCCGAGCCTGTACGCCAAGGGCGGTGGCTTGGTGTCAATCCTATGGTTGATACATTGATATGTTCGGAATGTGGTGAAAATATCATTTCAGAAGAGTTTAAGTCAAACTACTGCCCGAACTGCGGCGCAAAAATGGAGGGACAGGAATGAAAGTTATGGACGAGTTAATCAGCAGACAGCTGGCGATTGATGCGTTTATGACGGCAACGGCTGACGGTGATAAGTTTGAATGGTGTGAATGGGTTCTTAGACAGTTGCCCTCCGCACAGCCGAAGTGTGGGCGGTGGATAGTCACGGGATTCATGGAAGTGAAATGCAGCCTTTGTGGAGCAATACAGCATGAATTAGAAGATACAAACTACTGCCCGAACTGCGGAGCAAGAATGGAGAACGAAGAATGAGAGTAATCGAAAGAATAGAGCAACTTCAGGCAGAAATAAAAAAACTGGAAGAAAAATACTGTGATTATTGTCAAGAGTATTCTTGCGAAGATTGCGTAAAGATAGAAATCGAAGCGACAGCGGAAATGGTTGTCAACGACGTATTGGAGGAACAGGAATATAATCCGTGCCAAGATTGCTCTGATTACGATGGAGCAGGTGGGTGCTATGCAAACGGAGTGCGCCTTCCAGCATCGTGGGCAAAGTATCAAGTTTGGAAAGAGCCATGCTGGGAGGAACAGGGATGAAAGTTATGGACGATTTAATCAGCAGACAGGCGGCGATTGATGCTCTGAACGGATTAAACAAAATCGTTAATCTGCCATCCGCACAGCCGAAGAAGGGTAGATGGCTTAACCATTTGGGACTGCCATTAAGCGATTTTTGTTCTGTTTGCGCAAATGATAGTCCGTTTAATAAACATTGGGACTACTGTCCAAACTGCGGAGCGAAGATGGAGGAAGAGGAATGAGAATAATAGACGCAGACGCGCTTAAAAATGCAGAAGGGAAAGACGATGGTTTTGATTTATGGGTATCATGGACTACCATTGACGAACAGCCAACAATCTGTATCAGATTATCTGACTCTGATGTGATACAACCCTGTATTGAAGGCCCATGCCGAACAAAATGTATAGATGTTGCGCCAATCCGCCACGGGCATTGGATAGATCTTGATGAAGATTCGACAGTAGCTTGTATTTGTAGCTTATGCGGTTGGGAAGGACATTATTATGAAGACGATGTGCGCGGCATGCCTTATTGCCCGAATTGCGGCGCACGAATGGAGAAAGAAGAATGAGGCTGATTGATGCAGATAAACTGAAAGCAAGCTATATTGTAACAAGTACAACAACAAATAGTTTAAGCCACTTATATGTAAGTTTAGAAGATATAAATAGCGCTCCGACCATAGAAGCCGAGCCTGTACGCCATGGACGATGGATAGATACAGGAAGTGGACAAGAGTGTTCTATCTGCTGCGAGATACAGTACGGATATGACAGCCAAAGGCACTACTGCGCAAACTGCGGAGCAAAAATGAATGGAGGAGATAATGAATAAATTAACGTGTAGCGCAGCAAAATTTTTCTTTGACCATTATCCAAAAGAAATGAGTCTATTTTTATTTGGCCATTCTGAAGTAATAACTACTGATATGTATAATGAATACATTGAATGGTGTAAAACAGAAGAAGGCAGAGAATATCTTAAAGGCGGTAAGCATTATAAGCCAATGAATGGAGAAAAAGAATGATCTGGGATGACTTTAATAGAGAAGAACCAAACATTAGAGCTGGCTTAGTTAAAACCGATATTTCATGTCCAGACTGCGGACGTTTTATTTACTGGGACTCTACCGTAGTTTTAACCACAAATCCAGTAAAATATAAATACGTCTGTCCCAAATGCGGTTGGACAGGATCGTCATATAAACAATATAGGAGATATGTAAATGAGTGAAACATACACTAAAACAGGTGATAGTTGCACATATAATCCATGGCCCTATTATTGGGATGGAGTGCCTTGGTACAGCTGGCAAATGCCTTATCAGTCTGGTTGGATCTGTCCAAAATGTGGTCGGGTTCATGCACCTTGGGTAGCATCTTGCCCTTGTTCTTGGAGCGGAGTATCACCAACTATAACTTGTCAAACAATGGATACACCTAATACAGCATCGACGACAACAACGTCCAGTATAGACTGGTTTAATAATTTCGTAAATGATTTGAAAGGACAAAAATGATAATATATACTGATGGCGCGTGCTCAGGCAACGGCAGTGATAATGCTGTTGCTGCCTGGGCTTTTATTGTTACAGAAGGCGATCAATTAACTGATAAGAAGAGCGGGCGCATAGAGGGCGGCACGAATAATATTGGTGAACTAACTGCAATCTATGAAGCACTGAAATATGTGGCAGAAAAAGAAGAAGAATTTGTTTTCTTTACTCCTGTAACGATTCTTTCTGATTCTATTTATTGCGTCAATGGTGTCAACCACTGGCGGCACTCATGGAAAGAACATAACTGGACAAGAAAAGGAAAGGAATTAAAAAATGTCGAACTTTGGAAAAGTATTGATAAACTTTTGGACGGCATTTACACGTTTGTGGAACTTAAGCACGTTCCCGGACATAGTGGTGTGTATTGGAATGAATGTGTTGACGCGTTAGCAAAGTCTGAAATTTGATTTTATATAAAAAATATTATATAATATAATCAAATAAAATAAAGCCTGAAATGGCTTAGGGTATATCCAGTAGCGCAAGCAAGTAGGCTTAATCACCCTGCGTTGGACGAAAAGGCAAAGCCGCATAGAGCGGGTGGAGTAACTTAATAGTCTCCTGAGATTGATGAAACTACAACTGGCTCCGGAGGAGTATGTTGTAAAAGCAGTACTGTTATTTAATAATTACAATTAAATAACGAGGATTGGCATAGGCTGCGCAAGTGGCCTGATTTTGCGTACTCATTT
>Ga0310690_10002858_pt1 | contig 27211 bp, 23 predicted proteins | sample AusTroGonzalo_MG_2_FD_207661 | JGI IMG/M metagenome (GOLD analysis project Ga0310690, IMG submission 207661) | Bovine rumen microbial communities from tropical cattle in Woodstock, Queensland, Australia - Gonzalo_04 (v2) (version 2) | ecosystem: Host-associated > Mammals > Digestive system >...
CGCAAATGCATCACCTCTTTGGCAATATAAGCCAAATAACTGCTGTCAGCCCCTCCACTTAATCCAAGAACACAGTCATAATCTCTACCCTTTCCCGCTTTCCTGATTTCTTGGGCTAATTTTTCAAGCCCTTCAAAATCATTCTCTTTCGGTTTCCAATAGGGTTTAATTCTTTTCTCAAAATTTCTACAATGATCACATACTCCTCTTTCATCAAAAGTAATTTTCGAATCAGAAGTATCCATCACGCACTGGGTACATCGTTGGTACTCTCTTTTTTTTTCTTTCATTATCTTTTTTTGTTATTAATGTTATACCTCCGGACCTGCCACTAAAAAGATAAAACAGGGGGTTTCCTTCGGTTTATTAAATTTAAATACTACTTAATAATTCGTAAATCTTACCTGCTTGTTTTACTGGGTTCTTGTCGTTCAGGATAAACTCTCGAGCAGATTGTCCAAAAGCACCCAGTTTTGAGTTGTCTTTTTCACATATCTCTACCAATTTATCCCTTAAACTTTTAGCAGATTCTTCCTCTACAAAATAGACATGTTGATAATAATCTTCGGGCAAACAATCAAGTTTATACATAATTGTCGGTGTTCCTGATGCCAAATATTCCATCGTTTTGGATGGGAAGAAGTACCTAGTTTGCAATTCACTGGGCCGTATAGGATTAACCAATACGCTGGCTCTTCTCTGAAGTTTTAGAACATCTTCCTTACTCATCGGTTCATAATAAACAATACGTTTGTCCTCTTTCTGTCTACGAAGGATTTCTTGTTTCATCTCTTCACCGTTGCCTCTTATCCAAAGACGATAGTCTGGTGATTTTATCATTTGGAATGCATCAAGAAGATCTCTTATGCCTGTTCTTTCTCCTAAATTCCCTGTATAGAGAATGGTTTTGAAAGTCTCTTTTTCAACCTCACCAATATTCGCGCTTTCTTTATATATACCTTCCAACTGCACCCAAGGCTTATAGTCAATTCTAAGACGTTCCTTCATGTGAGGGCTAAAAAGTGCAAAGCAATCGAAAGACTTCATAGCAAAGTCTATAAACTTTTTATCAATCTTCTTAGCCCAAAGATACCACCAGGTCTTTCTCCCAGTCATAAAGTCTGGCAAATCAGGAACTATAAGACAAGTTTTTGACAATTTCTTCCTCAATGATGCTATAGCCAAAAGGAATGGGGTATGCGTTTCATAACAGATAACAACATTCTCATCTCCCTTGACAATAGACTTCCTTAATTCTTTTCTTATACGAAGAAACTTCGAGATTTCCTTGATGACAGGTAAATTGAGTAAACCAGTGAAAACATCTTTCTTCTTTCCATCACCCTTATGCGAGAAATATTGCCTTTTGAAGCATACTTTTTTGTTCTTTGGATATGCACTCATATATGCAGACGATATCACTTTCATGTCTGGATAGTATTCATCCAATCCTGAAAGCAACGCTCCTTGGAAAGTATAACCTGGGAAATCAACGACTGAATTAAGTTTTAGTAACTCTTCAATCATCCCATCAGGGTAGTAAAAACCAACATATATTACATTCATCTTTTTTTCATTTTAGTGGCAAGAACCGAAAAGAAACGTTTTATACCATACGGTAAAAAAAGCAACGACTCAACCACACCTACAGGATAATTCTTTTGTATATCATTAAATCTTCTGCGTTTATAAAACGACTCTTCTTCGATAACATCACATACTTTAGATAAGACTAATTTTTTATTTCCATCTTGATTACAAACCACAGATAATTCTGTGGGTTTCATTAAAGACGAAAAAGTCATTATTGAATGTTTCGTTCTTTTTGTTGTCAAAATATAATTCTTTTGTATATTTTTCTTTGTGCCGTTTACATCAACAATAAAATCATATTTTTCTAGTAATGAGTTATATCTTTTTAGTATCTGTGGCAATATCTCATACGAAGCATCGTATATTGCTTTTGAATCAGTAAAGTTAGAGAAACGATAAGACCTTTCTTCTAATTGTATCGGACTTTGGAAATAGCACTCTCGAGGAGCTGAATGCAAGCCTGGAACACCATTATTTGTCACTAAGGAAGTTCTAGGTGTAACAATAAACTTATTTTTTTCAATTAAAAACTGTATAAATATTTTTTTAAAAGAACCTTCCCATTCAGAGATACTATCTGGAAGTATTTCTCTATTTTCTTTATATTCTTTCAAATACTCATGAAATTCTTTCCAGGGCTTTTTAAACCACACATGCCCCCAATACGGCTGTTGGAGGAAATAATTATCGTACCCGTCTTCAAGCTGATAAAATTTTCCACCAGTGATTTCATTAATATGAGGATTATACAATGAAGCGCCTGCTATACGCTCATCATCATAATAGTGTGCTGCCACCTGTTCAACATAATTTATTATCTCAGGGGAAGCCAGCAGATCATCTTCCAAGAAAATCACCACATCATATTTCTCTGTTTGGTCTCCAGTCCAAATAAAATGTTTTACCAAACCTTTCTTCTGCTGGTGTATTATCACTTCTTTACGACCAAATTCCCACTCAAAATTCTCAGCAATAAGATTCACCTCTTCAGTTCCTTTATTATCTATACTGATAATTAAAGGTACATTCCTTTTAGTTCTAATCTTTTGTAATGAGCCCAAAAGATTCTTGAGTGCATGAGGCCTATTATAGCCCACAACTATTATCGCAATCTCCATTTTCTATTTTTTTTGAGTAATCAATAATAATTTCCTTTTCCCCTTTGGACTAGCATCAATACAGATTGTATCGGTTGTCATATCATAACGGGGGTGTAAATCCGTCCTGCGTTCAATAGATATAGCAGGTTCCTGAAATATCTCTGCAATCTGCTGTGCAGAATCTGTATTGAGGTTACATACCATTAAGCGTTGGTAACCATCTTTGTCGGGATAGGAATCAGTTAGTATAAGTCCTTCTTTATACCAGATTGGGTGACCATCATAGTCAATGCTTTTGAACACATGACGTTTAGAACCATCCAAACCATATATTATATACCTACATTCATCTGTCGCATCATAAACAGTACACAACAAATGTTCTTCATCAAGCCATAGGTAGTGAGAAACTTTTCCTTCTGTTTCTAACGGAATAATGGTCTCGGACTTAAAATCATATACTAGCATATAAGCTTTATGATAATTACCTACTATTGTAAGCCAAAAGAACATAAACTTCTTCCCAGAAGGAGAGAAGGAAAGATGGTTTATATAATTGTATCTAAAGTCCCTTGATGCTTGACCTATAACATGCGCAATTGTATTATATGTTACTATACGCTTTGAAGTATTGTTACCTAAATCTACTAAATCAATACCCAATCCCCCAAGATCACTCGGTTCATTATAAGGCATACAAGTATAACCATAACCGGGCCTTTTTACACCGAGTCTTTCGAAATCAAGAGATAATCCATACTTGCCGCTATTATCAATGTCATAAAGTGGGTAGTTTAAATTTTTCTCTTCATGGGTCCTTATATTCATCATTCGGGACAAATAACGCCCATTTTTATAATCATTGAAAATAATACAATCATCTGACTTAGGTAGCCACCTTAAACGACATCCCTGCTGCCAATTCCATGCATTTGTTTGTGCTAATGTGTGACTCTCTCTTGTATTTCTATTATACAATACAATATCTGCTACACTCAAATTCTTGCCTAACAAAAGAAATAGAATTTCACCTTTTGCGTTGAACGGGGACACGTCATAGTAGCCAAAAAATGAATGCTTATTATGCTCTCCCAATGAAGTCCATTCCAAAGTAGTCTGTATTCTACTCTTGAACCTGAGGTAACGTTTCATGTTTAAGAGAACAGACTGTATGCACTGTTTTTGTTTGGGTGAGATTATAGAAACCACCAATTGCCTTATACTCATAATTCTTTACTTAAAATGTATGATACAACTTCTTTGTATTGTGTACTTAATCGGGCTGGCGAAAAATGCTTATAGTATTCTTTGTCAAAAACAGGTGTCACATCATTCAATAGGGTTTGAAAAGCCTTTTTTAATTTAATATAATCACCATTTTCAACTGCAATATTATTAGATTGTTTAAGCAGATTCGTTGTCTCGCCAATCACTGGTGTTATTCCAATAATAGGACGTTGAAAAATAAAATAATCCAATAGCTTAGAAGGGAAAAAAACATTCTCCTTCTGCGGACTTTCTATCAGTAAAAAAGCATCTGATTCGTAATAATAATCAATTAACTTATCTTTCGCTTGATACGGAATAATCTCGAAATAATCTTCACACTTATAATCACGAATCATTTTTAAATCATGATGTTCAATTTCACCAATGATTCTAATTAGCAGTTTCTTGTTATACTTCTCTCCCTTAATTAATGAAATAGCCCTAATAACATCACTTAAATCTCTATCGAAGAAGAGCTTACCTACATACGAAACAATAATAGTATCTTTCTTTCTAACATTTGGAACAGAAGACGCATTTAAATAGCGATCTCGCGTATAAGACATCGGTAAAACGAAACTTTTACCTTTCACAGCTTCACCATAACGCTCGTTCCATTTTTCAAGCATAATATGATTAGTATGAATAATTGCTGCAGCATTCAAAGCCACAAGAGCCTCCAAGTCTTGATCCCTGCGTCTATAATAAGAAGTTTTAAACTGCCTATAAGGATTGTCTGTCCAAGGATCATACAATTGTGCTATCCATGGTATGTTTGTCTTTTTATGGATTTCGTAAGCGATCAGGTGGGCTGTGTGTGGATTACTAAATGAATGAATAAAATCTATTCTTGACAAATCAACATTTTTTAATATAGCATGTATAAATCTATCTTTAATTTCCCAGCAGTAATTGTCTGGCAGGTGAGTAATATCCGGAAATGATCTATTAAAAAATGCATTAATATATTTTAGGGATCGTGGTTCGACCTGAATGAAAGAATGATCATTTTTATAATTATCCTCTCCTCTCATCCCAACTATCAAAGGCTTCGGTAGAAATTCACTTATTGCCTCAAAGAAAATTTGCGTATGATAGCTTATCGCATTCTTATTAGTTACAAAAAACGGATCTATAAATAATGCATTCATAATATACTTTTGTTTGTTGCTTGTTTTAATGTAGCGGAAATTTTATATAATAATTTCACTTATTTTATTGTATTGCTGTCCGATTTAAATTGAAAACGGAGATTTTAGGCTCATAAGTTGCTGATAATCAGTAGTCGAACAGGCAAATTTGAAAACCACCCCCCCTATAAAACTATTTGCTGCTATATATGCAAAATCGCTTGCCAAAAGCAATTTATCCCTCAATAATTGGGAATTATGCGAAAAATAGGCTTTAAAAGGCCAAATATGGTGGTTTTTGACCATATGATGGGTAATCTATCTTTCTGAATCATTGGCATTTACTTTTTATCGGACAGCAATTTTTTTATTGATTTATTAATCTTGGCAGTTCTATTGCTCATATAATAGAAAAAGAGCATCATTAATAAAATAGTATAAGACTGCCATCCAAATTTAATCGGAGTAAGAACAAGGTCAACAAAAATGAAACACAAGAGTGATAGAGAATATATGTTTGCGGTGTTACTACAATAGAAAATTACTTTCCTGTAAAATAATCCAAATAGGAATGGAAATATAACAAATCCTATAACACCGAAATCACAATAGAAAAATAGGCACCATGTGTATAGTGCATTCCATGTTGATGGACCAACATCAATTTTAACGTCTTGAACAACCCTTATATAATCCAATATTGGGCGCTGATACCCTGGTTGCAATTTAAATGCAAACATAGCAAAGAACACCTCTAACGAAGAGAAAGTCAAAGCGCCATATTTATATCCCCCCATCTTTGAAGGATAATCATGTGTAATAGCGTGATCTAATGCAATTATAGGACCAACGTAATAAGATACCATATGTATATTACCTTTTTCAATATTTTCCTTGTCAAAACTCTGAGCCTCCGTATAATAGCCCAAACGAGCATTAGTCATAAAAACCATCAAAAAGTAAACTGCAACACTTATAGCAGCTATCCATATAGTTTTTTTACTAAAAAAATGATGTATTCTGCTTACTCCCTCACCTAATAATTGCCATGCGAAAATAAAAGATATAAAAATTCTCATATAGCCAAACCTGCCACCACTCAATGAAAAATACAAAAACAAGAATATTCCGAAAATTAGCCAATATATATTCCTGCTTTTTAACGTCATATATCCCCATGCAAACAGCAAAATAGACGAGAAAGGATATAGAATAAATTTATTTAACATAGTGTAATAGGGGCCATAAATATTTTCTTCATAGAAACGACCTCTTACCTCACCTAATGAATCAGTAAACATTATTAGAGCATTTAACTTCCTATATAAAGTAAACACATACACAAGTAATATGAAAAATAAAGCTAAAAAGTATTTGTTGTGTACAATTTCTTTGATATAGTCATTTATATGCGATGACACATGATGGATGGAGAAAGTATTTGGCTTATTCTTCTCTCTTACTAACAAAAATCCTGCACAAAATGACATTAAATGCACTGAAACTAATGATATGGTAAGATTTGAAGGGATATACAGACCATAGAAGCCGAATTGCGACAAAATAATTGTCCCACTCCAAACAGCACAAAATGACCATATAAAGATCCTTGACACTGAATCTTTAATCAAGTGAAGGAATCCGAAGAACAATAAGACAAATATGAAATATATTAACATGGCTTATAATCTGCTTTTAACAAAAGATGTTGTCAATTTTATTAACTTCTGCCGTTCTGTACCAGATAATCCAATAAAAAACACCAAAAGCAACAGATATGTTATTGCAAATAGATTTAAAACTATCGGATGCCATAGTGGATGGAATAGAATAAAAGGCACATAAAACGATGTTACAATAAGAGAGGGTATATAAGATTTCTTTATAATAACCCAGTTGTCAATCTTTGTCAACTTGTTTAATACAATTTGACGTATTACTAAAACAATCATAGAGAAAACAATATATGTAATTATCAAAGCATATGCAGGAGCACCGGCTCTCAAAACGAAATAGGCAGCAACAACTGACGTTAAAAATATTGTATTAGTAATTATTTGATACCATTTGATCTTGCCTGTTGCAAATACAAGTTCTGGTATGCCTGCATTAAGCGTGCCTATCAAGGCATCTATTATCATTAATAAGGTAAAGGTCACAACATAATCTGGTACATCACCCAGCCACAACTCAAATATGCTCTGGGGCGTTATCAGAAAAGGAGTTGAAACAATCAGCATAAAAAGAAAAGAAAATTTTGAAGACTGGCATGCTAGATAGGTAGATCTTTCAAGATTACCAGCAGAATAACTTTTTGTTATTTGGGGTGATATGGATTTAGATATATTTTGGGAGAAAGTAAGCATTAAGTGATTGACGGCATTTGCCAACCCCAATGCCGTGTTCATAGCAGTATTAAAAAAGGCATTTACTATTAATGCAGCACCCTGTGCTTTGCCAACTGATGCCAATGCACCATATCCTACCCATATTGAAAATCCGAAAATAGATTTATATTTTGCCTTATCTTTTACTATCCTCATCTTAACCAAGTCTGCAAATACATGGTGACAATATAGAATGAATATAAAAGTTGGGGCGGCCGCCATTAATGTATTTGCCACTGTATAGACATAGAGTTTATCTTCAAAATAAAACAAGAGTAAATAGGTTATAAAAACTCTTATTATTCCAAATATAATATCAGGTAAACAAAAAACCCAAAATCTCTCTCTTGCCATCAGCAATCCATTATATGGCACTCCAACAAAAGATATCACTGATCCTATAATCGTAATATTAAAGACCTTAATTACATTATCCAGACTTCCTTCATAATTAACAAAATTTAAAATATACCAATCGCCCAAAGGAAAAGCTATCAACAATATTCCAAGAGCAATAAAAATGTGTATTAGTAAATTTACATTAAATTGTTGGTTTATATCAGAGACATCGCCTTTTCCTATTGCAACTGAAAGAAAACGGTTAGAGGTGGATACCATGATGGTGTTGATAATAGCAATAAACGAAATGACGCTACCTACTACGGAGAAAATTCCATAATCATTAACGCCCAATGCTTGTAGCGCAAATCTTGTTGAGAAAAGGCCACATATTGACGTGATTAATAATCTCGAATATAATATGATAGAATTAACGACTATTGCCTTATTGGTATTTTCCCTCATTATTTCTTAAATATTTTCGTTATGCCAAACCACATTATTCCAAGCTCACTTTGAGAATTAGGGATGATAGCCATCCCCTCATTGAGTATGGTTAACTCACCGAAATTAAAATAATGTGGCGTTATTTCTTTTTTGCCTGACTTATCTTCTTTCCCATCTCGTCCAATGCCTCTTGCGTGAAGAAAGATAGCCATCCGCCCATTGGCGTCAGCGTAATTTCACCGAAGAGAGTCTTTGCACCTTCCATTTCATAAAGGTCAATACGAGCATAGTCTAACCCTTCGGAAAGTTTTGACGCTACTGATAGCATTTCATCCAAACATTTTGGACGGGGTACATCAGCATCCGTATAGTGATAATCATGGGTTGTATATGGCAACTTCTTCCATTCAGTATTGTATATCACTCTATGTCCAACAGAATCTTCTGTTCTGTCAATACATACTTGGATAAAAACCGGTTTACCACCTGCACAATGTATTTTATAGTCGGTAGGGAATTTACCATCGGCATCGCTTGGTATCAAAGCTTCTGCCAAAATCATAGGTTTGATATGATTGTAATGCTGCTCAAAGTATATAGGATGCTTTTGGTGCATCCATTTATCCAATTGTGCTCGGGTTGCCTCTATATCTAACTTGTTCTTGTCATAACAAATAATATTCATGCCACAGGAGTGGTTACACTTAATAGCGAACTGGTTTGGTAGCTTATCAAAATCTATCTTTGAAGCATCATCCCAACTACCCAAAAGGGGTACAAGTATATCCCCTAGGCCCCTTTCTTCTACATATTTTCTAACCTCCAGTTTATCAGCTAAATATGCATGTTTATTATGTCTTTCCCAAAAAACATCCCTTGCAATAAAATCCGAATAATCCTTTGGCGTGAATATTCTGGGCCAATGTCCTTTATTATAACGAAAACGTATCGCATATCTAATTTTAAGCGGCATGTGATCCACAATACCCCAAAATAGCTTCATTATTTTATCTTTCATATTGTTATCTTATTTTTTAAATAACTTATTATTACAAACCTGTATGTTTCATTTTCAAACAATCTTAACAATAGCTTTTGTCTTTGATTTAATGTTGAATTAATATATTTTTTCCTTCTTATTGTGTAGTTTATGGCTTTACCTATAATTGCTCTCAATCCTTCTTTTTCATTTTGTCCACACGTTGCAAAAAGAAGTAAATTCTTAAGTAAGCCATTATATACATCGAAAATCATCTTATTTGAGTCCTCGATATACGAAGAGCCAAGTTTCTTATTAAGATTATCCAAATCAAGTTTGTTGTCATTAGATGTTTCAACCTGTGTACCATCGTTGAAATGAAAGACTGGGACTACGCTAACCTTTTCACCTTTCTGCAAGTTAATAATCATCGAATAAGAATATGACTCATTCGGCCATCTGTCACGTCTGGGGAAGAAAAAATTACCAAGGCTATATGCGATTAGTTTTCCGTTACAAAATTCATAACCTTGGGCTGTATGCGGATGTCCGCCAATGACACAAGAGGCACCGGCATCACATAGCTCTTTGTAAAACTCGCGAACCTCTGGAAGTGGTATATCATAATGTTCCAAGCCCATGTGGACAAAAACCAACACATAATCCACAGCTTCTCTAAGCTTCGATACCTCCGTAACTAATCCTTTGTTACCTATCCAGGCATACCCATATTCCTGATTTGGTGAAACGAAATGGCCTATTTGTGCTTCGCATACATTTAGGAAAGCGACTTTAATATCCTTAATTTCCTTTATCAAAGGACGATAAGCTTCCTCCCAGGAAAAACCTGCTCCTATTCTTTCTAAGTGATGCCCATCTATTAATTCTAAAGTATATTTTAATTTTTCTTTACCGCCATCTGTTATATGATTGTTGGCTAACAACATAAGATTGAACCCAACTTTTTTAAGGTAATCCACTGTACCATTCTTCTGATATGGACCCTTCAAACTTTGGCCTGAAGGCATTTCAACGCCTTCAAGATTCACTACAGCATAATCTGTTTCATTGATTATCTTTTGCAAATTTGATCCAATAAAACCCGGATTGGAATGATTGTTTACAATATCACCACAAACAAATATCTTAGCCATTCAGATGTAACCTGTTTTTTATTTTGACTTTAACGCATTCCCACATATAAGTTTTCAGCAACTTCATATTAAAATTCCTGAGGAAATATCTAACTGTATTTGGAGAGAATTTTCGCTCCAAAGGTGTAATGGGTTCGGATACTTCTCTGTCATACAAATAAATATCTTCGCCCACTATTCCATACTTAATATTAAGTTCCCATGGCCTCATACTCATAGAAAAACCTTTTATATTTTTATATGGAAATGAGAATGGAGCCAAAATGTATCGGCCGTTATAAATATCCTTTAGCCCCCAAAAGTCGATAGTAATATCATTTGATTTCAGCCCCAGCCACGATGGTATATCTCTGTTTTCGCCATAAACGTCATATTTCACCAATTCTTCAAAATCCCCAAACTGGTAATTACGTTGGCCCTGTAGCAGAGACACTTGCACAATGCTTTGATTTCCCCCTCCGTGTTCACCGCCTGCATCATTAAAATTAGTCGTCAAGGAGTCATACGGAAATATAAAATACTTATCATTCTCAATCAAATATGCATAGTAGAATTTTGACCATGCTCTCGTCCACTCCTTAATACTTCTAGGCATATCAATATGCCCAAAATCTTGATTCCAACTATCCAACCAAGAAGTGAATTCCACCCACATACGTTCATTAAAAAGTTGCCCCCAGGAACAAACAGTTTGCCATGCAAACACATCGTATCCATTGGCGTATGGCTGAAAAGGAAGGTCAACAAAACCATTTACTTCATTTCTATATAATGCTATGCCAGCAACTTTTTCATCATTCTCGTATTTTTCTAATGCCGCAAGACAATACCTATAAAAAAATGGAGACACCATTAGGTCATCTTCCAAGATAACGACCCCCCTGAAAAATTTACAAATTGATGCACATTGGAAAATATGTTTTTTTAGACCTAATCTATTCTTTTCTATATTAACATATTTCTGCCCATGTTTCCATTTGTATTCTTTTGCCAATTCATATACCTGCTGATTGCCACTCGCATCAATACTAATGACCAAAGGAACATTGTCATCTTCATATTCAGCATCATTTAACGCTTTCAAAAGACGATTAAGTCCATTAACCTTATTGTAACCAACAACAACGATTGCTATTTTTTCTTTATCAACGATAATTTCGCTTTTATCTATCATAAATACAACTTAATTAAACGTTTTAAAACTGATAATGAATCTCTCAACGTTGGTTTTGAAGCAAAATACAGTTTACAATAGTTCCAAGCATTTTTCTTATCGCTTACCATTGCATAATAATGGAACAGATTATTATAATGATAGTATGCATATTTCGGGTGGCGCGAAAATACCTCCGCAAACTGATTCAGAAAATATTCATGAAACTTTATGTACCGCCTACTTAAATCTTTATAATATTTATCCTCTTCACTTTGTCTAACACTACCATGGTTTACATATACGTTAACAAGTGATTCTGGAACGTAATCAACTTTATATTTTTGAGTAGCCCTAGCACATAATTCCCAATCTGAAATGATACCTATTTCATCCTGAGACTTCCAACCATTTAAATCTCTTATTGCATCAGAACGAAATAATAAAGTTGGTGTACCAGATAAAACAGGAATGCTAACCGTTTTATCTGCCACGAAACCACGTAGTTCAGGTTTATGATACTTTAAGACTTCCTTCGTGCTATTATCAAAGTATGTCATCCAACAATAGACCAGCCCATAATCTTCTGGAAGAGTTTCTATCAAAGCGACTTGTTTTTCAACTTTTTGGGGCATGTATTCATCATCGCTGTCAAGGAAAGTAATATACTTACCTTTACATAGCGAAATTCCATAGTCAAGGGTTTCTTTGATAGGCCAATTGCTTTCAAGTTTAACAAAATTCAGCCTCTCGTCCTTAAAAGAACCGACTACCTCGTCTGTATTATCATCAGAAGCCCCATCTACAATAATATACTCGATATTCTTGTAAGTCTGTCCAAGTATACTCTGAATACATCGCCCTAGTAAATTACCTCTGTTGCGGGTAATTGTAATTACGGATACCAATGGTTGCTCCATCTTATAAAACATTTATCATTCTTAAATATTCCGGCCATTCACCCATATCCTTCCACGAGTGTTCGCTGACTGGAAAACACCCAACACGACCTCCTCTTGCTTGCACTTTTTCCATCAAATGGGTGATATGGAAGAACTCACCTTCTGGAATCTCATCAATAAGATTTGGATTCAAAATATATACTCCCGTGTTCACCTGATAGGTCTGCTCAGGTTTCTCCTTCAAGGCAGTCATCAAGCCATCTTCACCCGTTTCAATAACACCGTAGGGTATTTTGAAACTCTTCACCATGGTCACAATAGTCATATCATTGTGGTTGTTCACATGATAATCCCAAACGTCACGATAGTCCTGCTCATTAATGCTATCGCAGTTCGAAACGAAGAACGGTGTCGTTATCTTTCCTTTCAGCAATGAAACACTGCCAATAGTACCAAGAGGTTTATCCTCCATGAAGAACTCAATATCATACTTATGGTCAAGCTGGCTTAGATAGTATTTCATCATATCAGCCTTGTAGTTGACAGACATGTAGAACTTATGGCAGCCTATGCTCTCAAACTGATCCATGATGACTTCGAGGATGGTTTTATCACCTACAGGAACAAGCGGTTTGGGGATAACATTGGTGATGGGCTTTAATCGCGTTCCCTTGCCGCCTGCCATAATAACAACAGGTAAGTCAATTTTCGCACGGTTATCAACACTTGGAGTATCTGAAAGAACCTCATCCCAAAAAATGACATCAGTCAATTCGCCTTGTTCGTCCAGAACGGGCATCAATTCTGCTCGCTTTTCGAGCATCCACTCCTTTATTTTGTCCCTATTATCCCCTACATGAGCAAACAACTTGCCTTCGCGAGTAACAAGATTCCCAATGGGAGTATCGAAAGGGACATTGGCAATAATAGCCCTTTGGAGGTCACCATTTGTGATAATCCCTAAGAACTTCTCACCTTCAAATACAAGGAACAGCTTTGTGTAGGCCTCATCCATTGCTTTCATTGTCTGGATGACGGTCTTATCCGCGGATATAATCTTCTTCTGTATCCGTTCTGAATAAATACTCATTTGATTCGATAACTTATTTTGCTTTTATCTTCAATATCGCAGGATTACCTGAATAGATACCCTTCTCGGTAATGTTCTTGCGAACAAAAGAGCCAGCACCTACAATAATGTCATCACCAACGGAAATGCAATTGGCGAGAACAGATTGGCTACCAATGAAGCAACGCTCACCCACCTTGCACTCACCATTCGCCATAGTTCCTGTAGAAATATGACAGTGGTCGCCAATAACTGCATCATGCTCAATGTTGGTTGCAGTGTTCAATATGACATTCTTACCAATCTTAGCACCAGCATTCACAAATGCCTGGTGAAGCACTACAGTACCCTCACCTATTTCAGCATATTTGGAAACGTATGCTGTTGAAGCAATTACTGTTGCCAGTTTGCCGCCAGCCTCCTTAATCTTGTTGTATAGCTTTATGCGGATGGCAGGATTCTTAATGAAACCAACGGTAATAACAAACTCTGCCTTATCCACATAAGTAGGAATATCATCATCCGTACCAATCACTTTGGTAGAGAGTATTTCCTTCCCAACCTCTTCTGGCATATCCAGCACACCAAGAATGCTGTAACCAGCACTCTCAGCTGCTTCAAGCACGGACTTACAATGACCGCCTCCGCCAACAAGAATCAAAGGCTTTTTCATTATTCTACAATAAGGCTCTTGATAGCTTCAACTATGAAATGCACATCATCCTCAGTTACATAGGGACCTGCAGGCAAGCACATACCCACCTTGAACAGGTCTTCAGAAACACCATTGACGTATGCTGGGGCGTTCTTATATACAGGCTGCTTGTGCATAGGTTTCCAAAGAGGACGACTTTCAATATTCAAGGCATCCAAGCCCATACGCATGGCCTCGACATTTTCATTTGGCTGGCAATCTGTTGTAGCACACTCAGCTGCATGGATGACACCAGCTGCACCACCTACTGCACCAGTAACAACCTGTTTATATGCGTTCTCTTGCCCTTTCACTTTCGCTTCAGGGTCAATGATCATAGTACAAAGCCAGAAGTTGCTATCGTACTCACCTGTATTGGGTTGGGTATGTACGTGAACTCCTTTTACGTCAGCCAATAGTTCTTCATACATCTTCTGCACCATTTTATGATGGGCAATGTGCTCATCGACAATGGTCATCTGTCCACGACCAATACCGGCACAAATATTACTCATACGATAGTTATAGCCAATCTTCTCGTGCTGGTAATAGGGATAGCTCTCACGATACTGGGTAGCGTACATCATAATCTCACGCCACTCATCCTCGTTCTCAGTAATCAGAGCACCACCACCGGAGGTGGTAATCATCTTGTTACCATTGAACGACAGCACACCATACTTGCCGAAAGTGCCAAGTACCTGACCGTTGAACTTAGAACCGAAGCCCTCAGCCGCATCCTCTACTACAGGAATGCCATACTTGTTGGCGATAGCCATAATCTGGTCTATCTTGTACGGCATGCCGTACAGTGCCACAGGCACAATGGCTTTGGGGTACTTGCCAGTCTTCTCCTTACGGTCGATGATGGCTTTCTCCAGCAGTTCCGGATCCATATTCCATGTTTCATTCTCTGAGTCAATAAATACAGGTGTTGCACCAAGATAAGTAATAGGATGGCTCGATGCACAGAATGTAAAGCTCTGAACACATACTTCATCACCAGGGCCAACTCCACAGTTAAGTAAAGCCAAATGTACTGCGGCAGTACCTGCACTAAGTGCTACCACACGCTTATTTTGACCAACGAACTCTTCGAGATCCTTTTCAAATCCATTCACATTCGGTCCAAGGGGTACTACCCAGTTGGTATCAAATGCTTCATTCACAAACTTCTGCTCGTTGCCAGAAAGGTGGCAGAGACAGAGAAGAATTCTTTCTTTTCTTCTTTCCATATCTTGAAATTATTATTTAATCACGTTTAAAAATATCTCTAGTATAAACTTTATCTATCACGTCATCCAGACAAGCATCATAGCGATTGGCGATAATGGCCTTGCTTTGTTCTTTGAATTTTGCCAAATCATTGATGACCTGCGAGCCAAAGAATGATTCTCCGTCAGGAATAGTAGGCTCATATATGATGACTTCGGCACCTTTTGCTTTGATACGCTTCATGATGCCTTGGATAGCGCTCTGGCGGAAGTTATCGCTGTTAGACTTCATAGTCAAACGATAAACACCAATGACACATTTCTGCTCTTTGCTAGCATCCCACTGGCTACTTGCTTCATAGTAGCCAGCCTTGCGGAGAACTTCATCAGCTATGAAGTCCTTACGTGTGCGGTTACTCTCCACTATGGCTGTCATCATCTGCTGGGGCACATCGGCATAGTTGGCTAGGAGCTGTTTGGTATCCTTAGGCAGGCAATAGCCGCCATAGCCAAACGAGGGGTTATTGTAATGTGTACCAATGCGAGGGTCGAGGCCTACACCTGAGATGATGGCCTGAGAGTCGAGACCCTTGACCTCGGCATAGGTGTCGAGCTCGTTGAAGTAGCTTACTCGCAAAGCGAGATATGTATTGGCAAACAGTTTTACTGCCTCGGCCTCGGTCATTCCCATGAACAGGGTATCGATATTCTCCTTTATCGCACCCTGTTGAAGCAAAGCCGCAAAGGTCTTGGCCTTTTCTTCTGCTTCAGGGTTACCAATGGCTGTAATTGCAGCATTCTCCTCATCCCACTTCTTATTGCGGTCAGCTGGCAAAATCTTTGGATAACCAACAATGATACGGCTGGGATAAAGATTATCATATAGAGCCTTTGACTCGCGCAGGAACTCTGGCGAGAAGAGCAGATTGAACTTCTTGCCTTTCAGTTCAGGGTCTGTCAAGAACTTCAAGGCATACTTCACATACAGTGAACGGCAATAACCTACAGGGATGGTAGATTTAATCACCATTACTGCGTCAGGATTGACGCTCAGTACCAAATCAATCACATCTTCAATATGATGAGTATCAAAGAAGTTTTTCTGTGGGTCATAATTGGTAGGTGCTGCTATCACTACGAAGTCAGCATCCTTATAGGCTGCAGCTCCATCGAGTGTAGCCGTCAAATCCAGTTCCTTCCCTGCCAAATACTTCTCAATATAATCATCCTGGATTGGAGAAATCCTCTTATTGATTTTCTCTACCTTTTCAGGGATTACATCCACTGCTATAACGTGGTTGTGTTGCGCCAACAGTGTGGCGATACTCATACCGACATAGCCGGTTCCTGCTACTGCTATATTCATATAATACTTTGTTTTCGGAATTTGAGGATTAAACTCTACAAGCTCTGCTTGTACCACTGGAAGAGTTTCTGTACGCCTTCTTCGATTTCGACCTTGTGAGTCCAGCCGAGGGAGTGGAGCTTCTCCACATCGATTAGTTTGCGCATGGTGCCATCGGGCTTGCTGGCATCAAATTCCACTGTGCCCTCGAAGCCTACGGCCTTGACAACGAGCTCAGAGAGCTCACGGATGGTGAGTTCCTTGCCCGTGCCTACATTGATGTGACAGTTGCGGATCTCGCCAAGGCTGGGGATATATCCTCCACGACCTGCACTGTGGTTACGATCCACAGCACCATCGGTGGTGGCACCATAGTGTACACTCGAGTATTTCTCGATACCAATGATGTCGCTGAAGTTGACATTCAGGAGTACATGCACAGAGGCATCGGCCATATCTTCCGACCACAAGAATTCACGCAAGGGAGTGCCTGTGCCCCAGAGTGTCACCTTATTATTCTCGATACCGTACTTGGCCAAAACCTTCAGGATGTCCTCCTTAGATGCATCGCCAGTGACGCCCTCAACAGGGCGCTTATTCAGGTCGATGGCAATCTTGTCCCAAGCGCCATCGTGTATCAGCTTAGCTAGATACACCTTACGCACCATGGCGGGCATGACATGGGAGTTCTCCAAGTGGAAATTGTCGTTAGGGCCATAGAGATTGGTGGGCATCACGGCAATATAGTTGGTGCCATACTGCAGGTTGTACGATTCACACATCTTCAGACCGGCAATCTTGGCAATGGCGTATTCCTCGTTGGTGTACTCCAGAGGGCTGGTCAGGAGGCAATCCTCCTTCATGGGCTGAGGTGCATTCTTGGGATAGATGCAGGTTGAACCCAAGAACAACAGTTTCTTGACGCCATGGGCGTAGGCTTCGCTGATGACATTGCACTGTATCTTCATGTTCATCATGATGAAGTCAGCACGATAGAGCATATTAGCCATAATACCTCCTACAAAGGCAGCAGCAAGAACCACTGCCTCCGGCTGTTCTTCATCAAAGAACTTCTTGACTGCATTTTGATCAGTCAAGTCCAATTCTTTATGAGAACGACCTATAAGGTTATTATAGCCTCTACTCTTCAGATTATTCCAAATAGCAGAACCTACGAGTCCGTTGTGGCCTGCAACATATATTTTTGATGATTTGTCTAACATATTAATTTGAAAATAGATGAAAGAAGTCTTTCACAGTTTTTCCAATAGACTTCTTGTTGTTGATAAATGCTTCCATCACCTTGGCAGAGCCATGATTAGGAATAAGTTCATAATCAGCAATTGCAGCTGGTATAAGACAGGATGACTCTGCAGGCACAAGCACTTCATCCCCAGTGGCACGTACACGGATGGTGAACGGCACCCCAATATTCATAATGATAATGAAAGAGTCGTATTTTATCATATTCCTATGGAAAGGCTCATTGGTCTCCACTATCTTGATGCTGAAAAATGGAGTGTTCAGAACTTCATTGGCTTCACCTATATTCTCTGGATGTGGAGTCTTATATTCCGGATAGACTTTATAGTCGATAGCCTTTGCCGCCAGTTCAGTATGCAACTCACGAGGTTTGCCATCCAGCCCAGGGCGATTATAGTCAAAGATACGATAAGTGACATCTGACGACTGCTGTATCTCCGCAAGTTTGATTCCTCCACAGATGGCGTGTACACGGCCTGAAGGGAGATAGAACACATCGCCTTTGTGTACCTCGTGTCTTGCAAGTACTTCTGTGATTGTGCCATTGGCAACACGTTCCTTATACTGCTCTGGAGTTATCTTTTCTTTAAATCCCGCATAGAGGTAAGCTCCTGGTTCTGCATCAAGGATATACCACATTTCAGATTTTCCAAACTTATTATGTTCACGCTTGGCCATCTCATCATTGGGATGTACTTGTATGGAGAGATCCTGATGGGCATCAATGATTTTAGCCAGAAGCGGTAGTTGGTTATTGTACTTGAGTGCAGTCTGCCGCCCAAGAATATCTTCAGGCCTACGTGCTATAACCTCTGTAAGGTTGTAACGCGCCCACGTGCCATTCTCCACCTCTGACTCTGAGTTAGGCACACCTGATACCGTCCAGTCCTCCGTTCCCCATACCAATGTCTTACGGTTCTGCTTGAAGAGCATAGGATAGAGTTTGTTGCGACTGGCTTCGATAACGCATCCGATAGTCATTATACGACTATCCGTAAGCGCATGCATCTCGTGACTGGTGCATTTCTCTACATATACGAAGGTATCCTTACTGCAAGTGGTCTTCTTTCCATCAAGTTCTACCTCCAACTCACCATCAAGAACATAGAATCCCTCCTGCATATCGGGATGTACATGGGCAGCAGCTATCTCACCTGCTTTGAGTTCAGTTACTGCTATCTGTGTGAGCGAGCAACCGGACTCATTGCTGGAGAGAAGAACACGCTTCTGCCCTACACCATGTGATGTGATGACGGGAGCTATGTCTGTAAGACGACGGAACATATTGGATTCAATTACTTTACAATTCCCTTTTCGAGGTACTCAGCAAGGTTTGTTCTTACCTTAGCAGCAGCTCCTTCTGCAGCCACCTTGGCGATATCGCTCTCAACCATTATCTTAACAAGTTCCTCGAAGCTGGTTTTAGAGGGATTCCAGCCCAACTTAGCCTTTGCCTTAGTAGGATCTCCCCAAAGGTTAACCACATCCGTAGGACGATAGAAGTCTTCTGAAACTGCAACAACAGTTTTACCAATCAATGCTTCAGGACCTTTCACCACGATACCCTTCTCGTTGATACCTTCACCCTCAAACTTCAGTTCAATACCTGCATGTTTGAATGCCAACTCTGTAAATTCACGTACAGAATGCTGAACACCAGTAGCGATAACAAAGTCCTCAGGTGTGTCATTCTGCAGGATTAACCACATACATTCAACGTAGTCCTTTGCATATCCCCAGTCGCGGAGGCTGTCCATATTACCCAGATACAGGCAATCCTGCAAGCCCTGAGAAATGCGGGCTGCAGCCAATGTAATCTTACGGGTTACGAATGTCTCGCCTCTGCGCTCCGACTCATGGTTAAATAAGATGCCTGAGCAGCAATACATATTGTAGGCCTCACGGTATTCCTTAACAATCCAAAAGCCGTACTGCTTGGCGACAGCATAGGGGGAGTAAGGGTGGAATGGCGTATTCTCATTCTGAGGCACCTCCTCAACCTTTCCATAAAGTTCTGACGTAGAAGCCTGATAAATACGGCATGTCTCTGTCATGCCCAACTGACGAACAGCCTCGAGGATGCGAAGTACGCCTACGGCGTCCACATCAGCGGTGAACTCGGGAGAGTCGAAGCTCACCTGAACATGGCTCTGCGCAGCCAAGTTATATATTTCATCGGGCTTAACCTTACCGATGACGCCCAGCACACTCATCGAGTCGCCAAGATCTGCATAGTGCAGATGGAAGTGTGGAGTACCCTCCAAATGTGCTATACGCTCACGGAAGTCCACGGAACTACGACGGATTGTTCCGTGTACGTCGTAACCTTTTTCCAACAAAAACTCGGCCAGATAGCTGCCATCTTGGCCTGTAATTCCAGTAATAAGTGCTGTTTTCATTATTTGTGTGTAATTAATTACATTTTCTGATCCAAATTCTTCCCTTTCTCTTCATGCTCGAAATTCGGAATAAACTCCTTGATAGCCTCTACCACCTGCGCCTTGGTGAAGTTCTCCTTCTGGAAGATGCCTTCCAACTTCTCGAAGAATCCATTCACCTCAGCCATTTCATGGCGAGTGGTCTGGCAGACTACGCCCAGCGCAGCGAAGCGCTGCATGTCTATCTTCTCCCCAGGCACATAGAACTCCTCGTATGCCTTTTCGCCAGTAGTGTCCGAACCGAAGTACACCGTAGGATACTTGTTGTCATCCCAGCCCAGTGCTGCGGCCTTGCGCTTGGCTTCATCATCCGACGTGCAAGGATCTTTCTCCAGACCATTGGCGGTAACGAACTTATCACAGATTGAAGAGAACGTCAGCATCTGGTCTTCACCCAACTTCGGGAAGAACACCTCTCCCCCATTACCCAAGATACAAGCCAGCATACAAATCTGACCACTCTCCTCGGGCGAAACGAAGTAACGCTTCACATCACTTGGTGCAGCCAGCGGCTGCTTCTTCTGCAAGCGGTGAATCCAGCCGTCAGGTAGCGAACCGTTGCTGAAAGCCACGTTCGCAAAGCGAGCCGTCGTCACCTTAAAATATTTATTATACGCCATCACCAAGTCCTCCATGATGCGCTTCGAGGCGCCCATGATGTTCACAGGATTTGCCGCCTTGTCCGTCGAAACACAGAAGAAGTGCTTCGGTGGATATACCGTCAGCAAGTCCATCAGCTTCTTCGCCTTGATGTCGTTGTTCTCTATCAGCGCCTGCACACTATAGCGGTCCTTCTCCGAACGCACATGCTTGTGCGCACTGAAGTTCGCCACAATGTCAAAGCCCTTCTCCTCACGGAAGATGCGCTCAAAGATAGGGTCAGCAAAGTTCAACGTGTAGCAGCGGAACTCATCGGGAACGTAAAGCCCGTTGGTTGAGCGCACATCGCGCACCAGCTCAGCAAGGCCGTTCTCGTTAAGATCAACCACCACCACGCTCTTCGGCTCGAAGCGCAAAACGGCCTTGATGAAGCTGGAGCCAATGGAGCCAGCACCACCAATCACACATACTTTCTTACCCTTAATCTCCTGGGTGAGCTTATCGGCATTTGCCACGATGTCACCCTTAAACATGCTCTCCGGCCTGTAAGTAACCGAATCAGCAATAAACTTATCTAAGTTGAACATATATCGTATTTTCGTTAATATATTATTCGTTTTGTCTGAAGCCAGCCTTCTGTCATTGTAAACTCACTTCTTAATTACCTTTATAAATGCACTTGGTGAACCAATAAGATCACGATGATGGTACAATCCCATGATAATGACTGGTTGAATAACATCCGACCTTTTCTCGCCATGCCATAGCCCAAACAAGTTTGACTCTGGTCATCTGGCTTAACGAAAAGGTTCAATATCCTCCTTTGTGACTTCCAGCTGCGGGCGAAGAAGCTCTACTATCATATCCATATTGCTCATTTCATCACAAGAGACTTTACTCATCACGAATTCACGCAGGATAAAATTGATTAATCTTCTCTTGCTATCTTCTCTTTAAATTCGCGCATACATTCTTCACAATAACCGTCACTGTTGAGGACCTTCCATTCTCCACAACGGACGCAAGAATCGTGCTCTTGGATCTCTATCTTATCATCTAGTCGCATAGGACGAATAACATAACCATCTTTAGCTTCTATTTCTGTATCATTAACAGAACCAGCAGGATATTCATATACATGGAGATCTATATCTATTTCATTATCGCAATCAGGACACATAATATACTCATTAGAAGTGTATTCCACCTCCGTGCCCATATCGCGTTCTGTCCATCCATCATCCTCAAAATCAAGATTGAGATCATCTGCCCCTATTTTAAACAATTTGCCACATTTACCGCAACAAATAATCATCTCATCCTGAGTTAGCCCCCTCTCCAAAGCTCTAAGGTCAAGAGCATGTTTCACCTGATCCAAGCCTTTGAAGATTTCTTTCATATCAGGATCTATTATTCTCTTTTCCATTGCTTTGATAAAATCAAGCATCGGATAAATCCAAATGTCATATCCTGTTTCATCGATAAACTCGCGAATCATTTCATGACGAGGGGTATGACACCCACTCTTTTTATCATCTACATATATTTCTTTGAAATCATCGCAGACATATATGACTGGCTTTGAAACCGATTTAGCCTGTTGTAATATCTCCTTCCAAATTATCAGGTCACCATATTTTTGAGTTCCAGCCTTTGTCGGCGCATCCATGTAACCAGGAGGGATGAGATTTCTGTACCTTACCTCACCCTCTTCGATTATTGACATTACCTCATTAAAAGCATAAGGTTTACCAATAGACATTTGGGATAATTGGTTGAATAAGATATCATCATCTTTCACATGTTGGAGTTCTACCTTCCTTTTGTCATGTTGATCTTTTACTGTTTCCTTAATTTTTAGGAAAGCAGCTTCTATATCTTTTTTGCGAGTAGCGATTTCATCTGCAGCGTCCTTATCAAGATAAGGATGATAATAAGGAGCTTGAACATTCTTGGAAAGATAATTATCGATTTCCATCAAAATTCGATTTGAGGTAAAATCAGGATTCTGATATTTCTCTTCAATAGGATTTGTTATAAATTTAGCCCTATTCTTCTGATATTCAAACATCACCTGAGCAGGCAACCAACATCTATCACTAAGATGCTGAAATATTGCAACCATTGTTTCCTTAGCATCTTCTTTCAAAAAATAAAGATCGCCAATAGATGATGTATCAAACACGATAATAGCATCTTTCCATAGAGCTTCCTCGCGCTTGTCGGTCATACAGAATATATCATATATCTTCGAATCCATTTTGTCAACTATCTAAAAATGTATTATCTTAGAAACCAAAACTCTTTCTTATCTATTTATTCTAGGTTTACCAGAACTTGCATAATGTCCTCTTTCATATTGCACAGTATCAATTCTCTTTGATGATGATATCCATTCTGCAAAATCCCACTTTTCTTTGCCCAAATAGAACTTGCAGCTATCAGACCTGAACACATGACCTACGTAGGGTAGCTGTGCGACAACGTCTTCAGAGACTTTGGGATAAGCTACAAGCTGATAAACGCTAGAGAGATACCTGGCATTATACATATCTTGAGTTGAGTACTCCGTTAACCTATCGAATGACCAAAAACCTCTTCTTGCCATCTCTACAAAACTATAAGCATAAACTTTCAGATGGAATGGGAGATCGACTCTATCATTAAACTGGTTGTAATGCTCTGTTTGTAAGAAACCAGATTCCACTACATCCACCTCTTGAGGGAAATCTTCCGCATTAAGCAGGTTCAAATAGTCCATATTCAGTTCGTAATCAAACTGATATGGAAGATTGAAAGCTTCATTCTGAGATTTCTGAATGTATGCCATTGAGCCGAGTTTGTCTGGAAGTACTCCGCCATTGGAGGCTATATGAATCGGCCTCGCCTTCTCCATGGTTTGCATGACAAAGAAATAATCAATGTCATGAGTTACCTGATAGTCTATATCAAACATTACGGTTCAGTAAAGAGGGTTCTACACACTTCGCACATTCTTTCTCGCTTGAGGGTTCTTGGCCTAACTGGGTGTGCAAATGTCAATACCTTCAAATCATTTGGTTTATTAGGATTTCCTTTTAAACCATAGAGAATCTGGTTAGCTGCATTATCTTCTGCACAGGTGCCTACAAACCACTTGACCTCAGATGCTGTCTCGTATTGATTATTGGGTTTCCTGCGCTTTTTGAAAACTATACGTGGCAGTTTTTTGTTGCCTCGATTAAATGGTTTGAAAGCTGTAAGCAATAAGTCGTCAAATGGTTTAATAATGTCACTACGTCTTCTCCTACCTTTTTTACCGCTAAAACCAACTTTCATAAATCCAGCATACTCACAACCTGCTGCCATCGTAGGCAAATCATAGCCATTGCCTCTTAGCCCTATGGCCCAGTCTGCCTCTAAGTCAGATTTCAAGGTAACTATTGCCTTGTATAAACCAGTTTGCAAGTTATTTGCCATATTAATTAAACAGCTTTAGCATCTCCAATGTATTATCAACGTATTTTCGAGCATCACCAGAAGAATAGAATCGTTGATTTTCTACTTGCTCCTGGAAATCATAAGTTGTTGAACCTGCTATTCTGTAGTCAAGATTTAAATGGGTTCGTTTTCCATACTTGAATGGTGTAGGAACTTCCCTTATCCACTCTGACACCCTTTTGATATGAGTATCCGACAGTTTGAAATACTCATCCTCAAAAGTATGATGAAAGACAACACCCATGTACTGCAGATCCTCCTCTAACATATATGCATCAATAATTGGCTGTCCACAGAATACATTATGGTTCACATCTACCGCAATATTTCCAAAAGCAACTGCACCTTTCAATGGAATTCCCTTTCGGAGTGCCATGCGCATCACTCTTTTTACATATGTCAGAAAATGACGTAAGCTAGCAAATTCATCGTCCTTGGAAAATATAAAAATACTATCCGAAAAATTGTAGAATTTTATTCTCCTGCTTGTTTCTGATTCATAGTCTGGATCATCTTCTTCCGGACGCAATGCATTCAGCACTTTTAGCCGGCCATAGACCGCATGTATGCTATTTCTCATAACATAATCCTTAAAGCCCAATATGTCCAAGAAAGCCACATAGCGTTTGGTTTTTACCAACCAATCAGAACTCGTAGACATCGTTAATATATGAAATGCTTAACTGTTTATTAAAGCTACCTTCCATCTATTTTAGAGGCAGTCGTTGCAGGTTTTTGAGTTGTACAGTTGGAAACTGGCACATTCTTGTGAAAAATAAAATTCACCTTCTTTGTCACATATATCTTGGCCTGTGGTTTCAACTCCAGAATTTTGTTCATTAGCCTCCTAGAAGGATGCCCTTCACTCTCTCCATCTGGAGGACATGAAATAATAAACTCTGGAGTGCCAAAACGTCCTAAAATAGTTGGATCTATATTTTTCCTACTACCATGATGTGGTAACTGAACCACATTAAAGTCTTTTGAACTTCCAATATTAGCATCATAATAATCGAGTGCAGCTCTTAGCGCTTCTTTTCCAGCATCTCCTGTTAACAACATTTTATAATTACCAATATGTAGAGCCAACACTAAACTTGTCTGATTGACAGCAGCGGTATTTTCGTCATCATACCATTCTATCGGCTTATCTTTCACATAGTTTTCTTCTGTATATGTAGTCGGAACATAATCATCAAATCCATCTTCAATATAGGACTCCGGTGTCTTGTCTGAACTTAAAAGGCCTTTTTTATAAAGAGATTCAGAGGGACCGAGTACTGTAATTACATTATCATTCCAATTATCTCCAGCAAAACCTGAGTAGATATCAATTTCCCTTTCTTTTGCAATAGACACAATCTCATCAGCAATAGTAAAGGCATCTTTCAGTCTCTTTATCAGACTATTATCAGTTATCCTTTTGTCATTAAACATCTCTTTTGTGAACTTTGCATCCTTCCATGGTCTGTTCATGACTATAAAACCTACTGTAATATCATCATCACTTAGGACATTAACAAGTCCAGAGATATGATCTCTATCTGGGTGCGTATTAAATACGGCATCAATATGAAGTGTAGAACAATCGGATTTGATATACTTTATTATTCTGTCACCAGTATCCTTATATCCACCATCTATCAGCACAAGATGCTCTTTATCATTCTCATCGAACAATCGAATAAGAATGGCATCTCCACCTTTCGAGCCGGTGCCTACCTGAAAGAAACGAATCAAGTATTTATTTGTTTTCATACTTTATCGGTTAAATTTTTCCTTAGCTACTTTCAAAATTATTATCACGCTGCTCACCAAAGGGATAAAAGCTGAAAGTACTACCAATAAGTGATTGTCATACTTACACCATCTTAAAATAGAAAACATGAAAGTCCCTGCTATGACCATATTCAAGAAAATGAGCATGTAAAGACTCAGGAACTGAGTGCTATCATAGTCCTTAACCCTAGGATATTGAGGATTCTCCCAGAAATTAGTATCATTCTTGAAACAATAAGGTTGGCGTTGAAGTACATGATGCCGCAACTCGTTAATATGTCTAGATGTACGGACAAAATATACTCTGTTCTTAACAATGGTGAAGATAGATATGATACCGAACACCAAGCTTGCACCACAGATGATGGTCATTACTATCCATTTCAAGTTGGGTGTAGTTTCTTTCGCTAAGTCCCAATTAAAAACAGACCAACATGCACCAATAGCCACCAAAATCTCTCCAAAGGCAAACTTGGTGATTCCCCAATTCAAAGAATCATAATGGCGATGCATCTCCATACTTTGTGAAAAGTCTTCTATAAGAAGTTGTCCACAATAATCAAGTGGCGGCTCTGTTGGCTTAACAGGACCTTCTTCCCAAGATGCGAATCCTGTTATCTTCTCATAGGCTCCAGCCCAGTCGCCATCAAATTGAATTGCCCTGTCGTCCACATAAACATCTGCGATGGGCTTACCACCCTTTGCATTGTCTGGCTGATTTGGATTCTCATTGATTGCATCAAAAGGAATGTTATTAGCCTCCAGGAACTTACTTATCCTAAAATCCGCAGATAATTTTTCGCGTGTCTGATTTAGCCCTTGCTTGTGACGATTCTGTCTGACTCTGGGCTTAGAATCGCTTGACATGACTTGTAT
>Ga0310690_10002859_pt1 | contig 27209 bp, 20 predicted proteins | sample AusTroGonzalo_MG_2_FD_207661 | JGI IMG/M metagenome (GOLD analysis project Ga0310690, IMG submission 207661) | Bovine rumen microbial communities from tropical cattle in Woodstock, Queensland, Australia - Gonzalo_04 (v2) (version 2) | ecosystem: Host-associated > Mammals > Digestive system >...
CTTTATGGCGTGGGCGACCTCGCCGGCGATCGATGGATCTAGCGGCTTGCCGTCCTGGATCGTCGCCTGGAGCTTCTTAGCCGTATCCTTCGAGAGGTATGTCCTTATGGCCTCGTCGCCGAAAACATCGGCTCCGAACTCGGTCATGTTCTTTGCTTCTTCCATCATCGTCATTCTCCTTTGGCGGACGCGACCTTCGCGCCCGGCGAACGACAATAAGCAAGAGCCGTGCCAACGCCCCTGGAACGCATCTTGGCACCTTTATCTTTACATCGGCACGAAACACAGGCCGAAAACGCTTACAAGAATTGTAAGGGCACAACTATCCGCCAGCTGAGGCCCCGTCGTCATTGGCCGCCTGGGTCCGCTCGCAAATCGCCGCCGCCATGTCATTCATGGCCAGGCAATTCTGCCGGAAGATCGCGCCGGCATCTGCCACCGATTGAGGAAAGCCGCTCAGGATGAGCATCCGATCGGCCGCCAGCTCGCGCGAATCCTCAGCGGAAGGATCATATTCGGGCGGCAGGGCGCAGGGGCGCATCTTGATGAAACGGGCAATCGGCTCTTCCTTGAGACGGCGCAGCACCTCCTTCTCGCCTGGCGAGAGGAAGCCGGATACGGGAATCATGCCGTGCTGCGCCTTTTCGATGATCTCGTCGATGGCGGGCCGATGCTCCTCAAGGCTCATCTTGCGCGTGAGGCGCACGTGGAAGAGGAATGGCGAGGAGAGCAGAAGCGGATTGCCCACCGCATCCCATTGGCGCGAGGCATCGAGAATGGGATGGCGGATATTGGCGAGGCGCTTGAAGCGATTGGGATGGCGGGCTTTCCAGAGCGCACGCGCCGGATTGAGCTTGATATAGCGGCGGATGGCCTTCAGCTGGCGAGAGGAAAAGGAAAGCACCAGCCAGAAGCGGCGCTCCCAATGAAACGGGGCTGCCGCCCCGAACCCCGCCCCAGAGGCCCGGGGGCTTGCCGCTTCGGGGACTCGGGGGCTTGCCGCTTCGGGGGCTCGGGGGCTTGCCGCTTCGGGGGCTCGGGGGCTTGCCTTTTCGGGGGTTCGGGGGCTTGCCCACGTGTCATTGATAGCCGCTTCGCTCCGCCGCTGGAAATCCTTGATCCACCCGATCACATCAAAATTGGGATCGATATCATAATTGACGATGAGCAGAAGATGGATGTGATCCGGCATGATGATGAAATTGGATGCCGTGAGCGCCGGGTTGAGGCTGTGGGTGGCGCGCCATGCCGCCGCCACCGCCTCGCCCGCGGCGAGCAGAATCACCGTGGCATCGGGATTGATGCGCGAAAGCACCTTCGCCCGCCCCTCCACGCAAAGGGTGATGAAGAAGAACTTCCGCCCGAATCGCATTAGCCGCATTTTCATGGGGAGATTATAGCAAAATCAGGCGCGAAGCGCCTACCTTGGACGGGGTTCGGGGCCGCCAGAGAAAGAAGCCGTGGCGCGAAGCGCCTACCTTGGGCGGGGTTCGGGGCCGCCAGAGGCCCCGTTGTCATTGCATGAAAGTTCTTTCTTCCATTCTCCCAATCCCGCTGGGCCTCGAGAAGCTTGTGGTATAGGGCGGCCGCCCCGCGCCTTCGCCGTCGCAATCCCCTCGCACTGGCGCGCCCTGATGTACTCGCGCCCGCTTCTGACTGGGAACGCCGCCATCTTGGCGGCGCGTGGAAAGGCGCAGGCCCGTCTGTGGCTCATAAATTCCCTCGTTGCACTCGGCCATTTCTCTCGTTGTGGCTCACAAATCCCCTTCTAGTGGCTCAAAATCCCCCTCGCATGGGGGGCGCTAGACGGAAGTGGTTTGTTGCGCCCACACGAATTGTTGCGCAAGAGGCACGCCAAATGTGCTATACTACCCGCATCAAACACTACAGGAGAAAACCTAACAGCAGACTGAAACAGACATAGACCCGTCGCGGCACCTTGCGCGGCAGGTCGTTCCGGTAGCGGTCACGCGCCCCGCGCGCGCCGAGGAACAAGCCCCGGATGGGCAACCTACCCTGGGCAAGCGTACGCAACTTGCGTATCGAGCTCTGACCAGAAATCGCCAATTTCAAAATCCAAGAGCAAGATATGTGGGGGCGTTGCGCGGACAACCGCGCGACGTGCCTTTTATATTGTGTTTTTGGATTGGGCGTTTGGCGATGCCTTGGTCAGGACACAGTGATTGAAGGCACGCCGCGTTTTATTTTGTCCGCGCGGCACGGCGGGCCGGTCAGGAAGCGCGGCGAAATGAAGACGGGGATATCCCCAAGAGAGGCCCACGAGATGCCACAGAGCAGCTTGTACATTGTCGATAACGCCGACGAGACACGGAACGTCAAACGGTACTTGACAGAATGGTGCCCGATATCGAAGCAGTTGGATGTTGCGACGGGATATCTTGAAATCGGTGGTCTGCTTGCCTTGGATACGCAGTGGCAGAAGCTGGACAAGATACGCATCATCCTCGGAAACGAGGTGACGCCGCGCACGGCCGCCGTCCTCGGCAATGCCGCCGCGCAGGGTTTCCTCTCCCAGATGCAGGCAAGTCTGGACGCGGAACAGTCCAAGAACGATTTCCTGCTCGGAGTTCCCGCAATCGTTGAAGCACTCAAGAGCGGAAAGATCGAATGCCGCGTATATGAAAATGGCAAGTTCCACGCGAAAGCCTACATCACGCATTTCCGCGATGACGTGCGCGCGAACTTCCCCGCCGCGATGAATGTGCCAAGCGGTTATGCGCTCGTCGGTTCCAGCAACTTTACGACGGCCGGACTCACGAAGAACGTCGAGCTGAACGTCCAGATCAGGGACAACGTCGACGAGTTGCAGTCCTGGTACGAGGAGCGCTGGAACGAGAGCACGGACATCACGGACGCCGTCCTCAAGATCATCGAGAACCACGTCAAGGACTACTCGCCCTACGAAGTCTATCTGCGTTCCATGTACGAATACTTCAAGGGCAGGGAAGAGACGGTCTCCGAGTGGGAGCGAGAGTCGTCCGCCATGTACAACGTCCTCTCGCAATACCAGAGGGACGGGTACAACAACCTCGTCGAGATCGCCGACAAGTACTCGGGCGCGTTCCTCTGCGACGGCGTGGGACTCGGCAAGACGTTCGTCGGCCTCATGCTGATCGAGCGCTTCGTCAAGCGCGAGCGGCGGAACGTCGTCCTCGCCGTCCCGGCCGCCGCCCGCGTTTCCGTGTGGGAGACCGCCATCCGCAAGTACATGCCGGAGCTCCTTGACGGCTTCTTCACGTTCCGCATCGTCAACCATACGGACTTCATCCGCGAAAAGATGCAGAACCTCATGGGGCAGATCGCCGCGCAGGGGGAAGTCGTGATCATCGACGAGGCCCATCACTTCCGCAACCAGAGCGGCAAGGCGTATCGCAAGTTCTTCGACATGATGGGCGAAGGCCCCGCGAAGAAGCTGTTCATGCTCACGGCCACGCCGATCAACAACAGCTTCCTCGACCTGCAGCACCTGATCGAGCTGTTCACCCACCGCCAGGACGACTACTTCAAGGCTCTCGGCATCAACAGCCTCTCCGGGCACTTCAAGAAGCTGAGCGCGGAGATAGACACCTACTCCACCGAAGATGCCGCAGCCCATGCCCAGGCCATGTTCTCCGCCGACCCGCTCATCAAGGAACTCGTCGTGCAGCGCAGCCGCGCATACGTCAAGCAGAGCCTCGGCACGGAAGAAGGCGCAAAGGTTCTTTTCCCGAAGAGCAAGACGCCAGTTGTTGCAAACTACTCGCTTCGTAAGACGTGTGGCGCGCTCCTGGACCATTTCACGTCGCTCTTCGACCGCAAGGATTCCCATGGTCGGCCAATCCCGATCCTTTCCCTTGCCGTCTATTCCCCATACGAAAAGGCATACTTCAAGGGCGACCTGAGCAAGGTTGACCCGATGAAGATGGGCCGCCAGCAGCAGATCGTGGCGCTCATCCGCCAACTGCTCCTGAAGCGGTTCGAGAGCTCGGTCGCCGCGTTCCAGGACACCTGCGTGCGCATCTACGGCAGGCTAAGGAAATTTCTCGTCGATTATCACGACGAGAACGCCCACCTCGTCGACAAGACCCTTGAACAGCAGGCCGACGTGATCGAGTTCGTCGAGCAGTACATCAAGGACAACCTCGTCGGCGAGGACGAAGACATCGAGGACTTCGAAGACGACCTTCCGGAGTATGTCTGGGATGTTAAGGACAACGACCTTACGTCCGACGACTTCGACATCGGTGCGATGCTGGACGACACGGTCCTTGATCTCGCCAATCTCTCCCAGCTCATCCGCGACATGATCGACTTCGAGCCTTCGCAGGACGACAAGCTCAACGCCCTCAAGGAGCTGCTCGCCAAGGATGCCCGTCTCCAGAACCGCAAGGTGCTGATCTTCACCGAATACCGCGCCACGGCCAAGTATCTGGAAAGAGAGCTCGCGAAGGCCGGGCTTGCGGGCCTCTTTGAGATCGACGGGCAGAGCAAGGTGGATCGCCATGAGATGGTGAAGCGATTCGCCCCCTACTACAACGACACGTCGTCGGCCGAAGTCGGCGCGAACGAGATTCGGACGCTCATCGCGACAGACGTGCTGGCCGAAGGACTCAACCTCCAGGACGCCTCCCGCCTCATTAACTACGAACTGCATTGGAACCCCGTGCGCCTCATGCAGCGCATCGGCCGCGTCGACCGCCGCCGCAGCGCCGACGTGGAGGTCCGGCTTCTCGCCGACCATCCCGAAATCGCCGCAGACCGCGACGACGTGTTCTACTGGAACTTCCTTCCGCCAGAGGAACTGGAGGGCCTGCTCGCCCTCTACGAAACCGTCTCCCGCAAGACGCTGCGCATCTCCAAGATGTTCGGAATCGAGGGCAAGAGGCTTCTCACGCCCGACGACGACTACGCCGCGCTCAGGGATTTCAACGCCCAGTACGAGGGCTCTCCCTCCGAACTGGAGGAGATCGCGCTTGCCTACCAGCAGCTGATGAAGGACAATCCCGGCTACGCGGCGAACGCGAAGAACCTTCCCGCGAAAATGTTCAGCGGCAAGGCTTCGCAGACGCTGAAGGGCGTATTCTTCTGCTACGAACTGCCCGTCAAGCGGACAGACGGCACGATGGCGGACGAGGGAATGGTGCAATGGTACGTCCTTGATCCGAATACGAAGGCTGTCTCATCGGTCGTCGGCGGCATCTGGCGCGCGATACGCTGCGAGAAGCCGGAACCTCGTGCGCTCACGCTTGATTCCGCTGCGTTCCTCTCCGTCCGAAAGGATATGGAGAAGCACATCCGCAACAACTACCTGAAGAAGATTCAGGCGCCCCTCGGCGCAACACCTCGCCTCATCACCTGGATGCAGCTTGTCTGAAAGGAGAACGACAATGGAACAGGTTGAGAACGACATCATGAACATCCGGGACGTGACGGACATCGGCGGACTCCTCAGGTATTTCCGCGATCACCTGCACTGGAACTTCGGCGTTGAGGATTTTGACGACATTGAAGACTTCATGTACGGGTTCGACGCAAGCGACTTGGGGCTCAAGAAGGAGGAGTTCGCCAAGGTCAAGTCGCTCTGTCAGCTTCCGCCTTTGGAGGAGGACCAGCAATGGGGAATCTTCTGCGTGGAGTTCAACACGGAGAAATTCTCCGTCACGGCGCTCCGCAAGATCCTCTCGCGCCTCGTCCCCACGCGCCGAAACGCCACGATGCACTCGGTCTGGGACGAGAAGGACCTGCTCTTCCTATGCCTCTGGGGCACGGGCGGCAACCGCACGATCTGCGTCGCGCATTTCGAACAGCAGGCGAGCGCCCTCTCGCAGGTGCGCACGATCCACTGCTCTCCGGCGGGAGAAGACCCTGCCGTGCTCGCGCATTTCCAGCAAAAGCTCGCTCGGCTCGAATGGCCGATAGACAATTCCGACTACGAAAAGTGGCACAACTCGTGGGCGGCCGCTTTCGATACGTACTGGGGCGAGGTGATCAAGACCTCCGCCGCGCTCGCCGAACGCATGGCCAAGGTCGCCAAGGACATCAAGGATCGTATCCTTGAGGCGATGGACGTGGAGACCGCAAAAGGATTCATTCACCGTCTATTCGACAAGGTCAAGGCCACGCTCGTACACGACCTCGACGAATCCGACTTCGCCGACATGTACGCGCAGACAATCGTCTACGGACTCTTCTCCGCGCGCTGCCTCGACAAGACGCCTGACACGTTCAGCGTCGAAGAGGCGATCTCCCTCATCCCGAACACTAACCCGTTCCTCAAGAACATGATGCGCGACTGCTGTACCGTGAAACAGGGCGGCGGCATCTCGTTCGACGAACTGGGCGTCGCCGACGTGGTGGACATGTTCGCCAAGGTTGATGCCGCCAAGATCGCCGCCGACTTCGGGAAGCAGTCGGGCGGCGGACGCGAAGACCCCGTCATCTACTTCTACGAAGAATTCCTCAAGGCATATGACAAGGAGCAGAAGGTCAAGTGCGGCGAGTTCTACACCCCAATGCCGGTAGTCGGCTTCATGGTCCGCGCAGTCGATTACATTCTCCGTACGCAGTTCAACATGCCCGACGGCCTCGCCACCGAGGCGACGAAGAAAGTGAAAGGCTCGAGAGTTGGGAAGAACGGGAAAGCGAAAACCGTCACGGAAGATGCTCCCGCAATCCAGATTCTCGATCCCGCGCTCGGCACCGGCACCTTCCTCCGCGAGATCATCCTCAACATCTACGAAACCTTCAAGAAAAACTACGCCAAAACGGTAGGGTCACGCGTCCCGCGTGACCGCATCGGTAGGGCGGCATGTCCCCACGCCGCCGCAGATGACCGCGATTTCACCGAAGCCTGGAGCCGCTACGTCAACCGCAACGTCCTCCCGCGCCTCAACGGCTTCGAGCTGATGATGGCACCATACGCCATCGCGCACATGAAGCTTGCGATGGTCTTGCAAGACACGGGCTATAACTTCGATAGCGACAAGCGTCTTCAGGTGTATCTTACCAACTCGTTGGAGGAGCCGGGCGATTCTAATAGGCAAATGGAGCTTTTTGAAGAAGACCCTCTCGCCGCAGAATCTATCGCTGCTAACGCTGTCAAGAAGAACAGCGGCATCAACATCGTCATTGGCAATCCGCCGTATTCTGGCATCTCGCAGAATAACGGCGAATGGATCACGAAGATGGTCAATGAGTACAAGTACACAGATGGCGTCTATTTCGGCGAGAAAAAACACTGGTTGAATGACGACTACGTGAAGTTCATTCGGTTGGGGCAAGAGTTCGTTACGCGAGGTGGAAGCGGAGTGCTCGCTTTTATCACTAATCACAAGTTTCTCGACAATGTGACATTTCGCGCGATGCGTTGGAATCTTTTAAGGGCCTTTGATGAAATCTACATCTTGGATTTGCACGGAGACACTGAAGAAAATAAAACGCTAGATATAAAAGACGAGAATGTGTTCGACATCAAGAAAGGGGTTTCCATAAGTTTGTTTGTAAAAAATGCTTCGAAGAGGTCTGATGGATTAGCGAAAGTATTTCGTACAGACATGATTGGCATGCGTGATTTGAAGATGGATAAACTGTCGTCTTGGAACTTCACCGATATTAAATGGCAGGAGGTAATTTACTCGCATCCATACTATTTTTTCGTTCAAAGAACAGAGGCTGGACGTGAAGTATGGGAGGCGATGCCAAGCATCAAAGATTTATTCCCTCAAAACACTATGGGTGTCCTAACGGCTCGTGATTCCCTTGTTGTAGATATTGATAAGGTAAAATTGTTAGATCGTATTAAGACCTTCTGTTCGCCTAACTTTTCAGATCAAGACATCAGGAATATGTTTTATGGAACACGGAAAGAAGGGAAATATCCACCTGGAGACACGCGTGGTTGGAGTTTGTCTGCGGCAAGAATAAAAATACGATCATACGAGCACGGTACGATTATCAGAAAGATAGCCTATCGACCGTATGATATGCGTCATTTATATTATTCACCCGCTATGGTAGATTGGGGGCGCGAAAAAGGAATGAAACATTTGATGCACCCAAATATTGCACTCTTGACTTGTCGCCAGATATCCGAACAAAACTGGTATCATGTAAATGTGACGGATTGTATAGTAGATGATTGCTTCGTATCGAACAAGACAAAGGAGCGTGGTTACGGTTTTCCCCTCTACCTCTACGAGGAGTATCACGGCAAGATGCAGAAGGTGCCGAATCTTAATTCGGAGATCGTGAAGAAGATCGAGGCGGCGCTTGGCGAAACAACAACACCCGAAGACGTCTTCAACTACATCTACGCCGTGCTGCATTCGCCTACGTATCGCGTGAAGTACAAGGAGTTTCTGAAGATCGACTTCCCGCGTATCCCGTACCCGACATCCGCTGAGACGTTCCACGCGCTGGCAGCACTCGGCGCGCAGCTCGTCGCCATCCACACGATGAAGGATTTTGACGAGGCAGATGACGTGGCGTTCGACGACGCGGGCGGACGCGAAGTCGTCAAGGTGGCGTGGAAGGACGGCTCGGTGTACATCAACAAGGAGTCGCGTTTCACGGGCGTTGACGAGGCGACCTGGAGCCAGTACATCGGCGGCTACCAGCCGCTCCAGAAGTGGCTCAAGGATCGCAAGGGCCGCAAGCTCTCCGACGCCGACGTCTCGCACTACAAGCGCATCGTCCGCGCCCTCCGCCGCACCGCCGCGCTGATGGCGGAGATCGACAATCAAACGAAAGAAAGGTAAAAACATGAAACATGCAGAAGTACCCGAGGCACTTGAACTTGTTGTTGATGAGGTCGGCAAGGAGTCGCAACGCATTCGCGATGCTGGTAGTGTCGCCTTGAAGGAAGGTAAGCTCAAACCGGCTAAGAAGGCGATTGAATATGCCGAAAAGCTTTTGGGATTTGTGGAGAAGGTGCGAGAACTTGGTGATGAATGGGAAAGACTGCAACATGAAATCGACGGATTTACACCAGAAGTGCGAGAGATTGTCTTGCCCACGAAGATACGTAACCACAAGACGGGTTACACGATCAATGCCGGAAGCAAATCGCCAAAGACGACCTTCTCTGTGTCCTTCCCAGACGGAACCGTAATAGCAGACAATGGAGCAAAGGTTGTGTTCGGCAAGGCGATTTCAAAGTTGGGTACTTCGCGGGTGGCTGCGTTCGGCATCATGCTCGGTGGTGAGCCGCTACTTTCGCGCGACAAGTCCATATTCAAGAAAAACCCTGGGCAAGTTCATCCCATTGGTGATGGCTGGTACGTCAAGACCCACTGCTCCACAGCAGCGAAAATTGGCTTGCTGAAGAAGATTGCCGCCAAAATGAACGTGAGGATAGGTGCGATTGGCAAGGAATGGCAGACGGGCGGAACGAGTACTGAGAAGACCACGCCAGAGCCCCAGAAGATTGTGCAGAAGGCAGACGGAATGCGTAGTTCGCGGCCCAAGTCTGCCGCAAAAAAGTTCCCGTATGCGGTGGGCAAGGTTGTTCAGGCTGTTTTTCCAGCACTTCAGACAGACATGCGAATGACCGAAGCGCATGTGGCGACGCTTGTGGCGCAATCCTCATCAGCTCATTTCAAGACAGGTGGTTGGCCTGTGCTCAAGCCTAATACAGGTAAAGCTGATGAAATCAAGGACACCAAAGGTGTCAATAGATACTACAATAAAATCCCTCTCAATTTCTTTGGAAGAAAATATTGGCTGACGAGCCAGTTTGCGCCGCATGGTATAATGCCGATGCTGGAGTGGCTTGAAGGAATAGGACTCAAGAAGGATGAAATCCTTGCCATTTGCCAGGGGCGCTGGGGTTGAGATCGAATAAGAGGTGTAACAATGCGGCAATTAACTGAAAAGCAACTCGAAGAGTTCAATGATATCGTCGACAATGCCATGTTCGGCGTCGCCTATTCCAAACTGCGTTTTGAAGATAATCCATTTGCCTTTCGGGTGGAGATCATGGGCGATTGCGGCGAGCCATTTGCCATTGAGAAATGCAATGCGCTTTTCCATGAGCTGGGGTTAGTGGATAAAGCAAAGAATCTTGGCATCGGCGATGCGGATACGTATTGCGAATTGTCGAGCTATGTCAGTGCGGGCAAGCCATGCTACATTGCGTCTTTCAATCACCCCAAGGCCCTGAAATTCAAGCACGGAACGGGGGATGAGCGATTCGTCCTGTCGAAACAGAGACGGAATTTGGTTGTTGATGCCGAGTACAAGATGGAGGTCATGCAAATGATCAACGATCTGAATTCCGGGAAGATAAGAGGGAAGCTTTTTGAGGGGCGATTTGTGATGGAGGACTATCGTTATGACAGGATTGAGTCAGGGGAAGAAGATAAGGAATGGCTCTTGCTGTCGAGAGGGCAATTGAAGAGATCCATCGGGATTAAAACCGTACGGCTGTATAGAGATGACGGCACCATGAAACCCAAGACTTACATGCGGTGGGAGGTTAAGTCGGTCAATCTGGTGGATGCGAACGAGGATGAATGCGACGTCACAAACGTGCCGCCCGGTTTCTGGCCTGAAAACATACTAATCCATCTTGGTAAACGTCTTCCAAATGGACAATGAAAGGTTAGTGAAATGACCATCACCGTAAACCAACCGGAGAAGATCAACGCCGTGGAAGGACTGAAGGTCGAGTTCAAGACCTCCGCGTTCTACGCGCCCGGGGAGCACAACCCCGGCTTCAAGCAAATGCGCACGATTGCCGAAACAGTGGCGTCATTCATGAACGCCGATGGTGGCGTGTTGCTTATCGGCGTCAAGGATGACGGCACGATTGTCGGGATTGACGCGGATCTGGACGTTCTTGGCCTTCAACCGTCCAGCGTTGTCTTGCATCTGCCGCAAATGGATGACTCGACTTTTACATACGGGGCGTCTCATGACAAGTACCAATTGAAGTTACGGAACATTCTAAAGGCGTTTCTCGGACCAAACCACATGAAGTATCTTGGCGAAATCAAAATTGTCAAGGTGCCGATTCGCCCGTCGAAAGTCCCTTCCTCTAAGGTTTGCTGTATGATAGAGGCGAAGAAGTGCGATACGGACGATTTCGTCTATTGCAGCGAAAAGTATTCGGCAAATGGCCCTGTAATTGAGGAGATATTCGTGCGTAGCGGCAATCAGAAACGCAAATTGCAGGGTGCCGAGCGCGACGTTTTCGTAAAGGATAGAGTCATGGCTGGATTCAATGCCCAGAAAGAGGCCGTCCGCGCGGCCATGGCAGCGGTGGGTACGGGAACGGGGTATGCGGCAGTCATGGATTCCGTGCGCGAACTTCTTGAGCGACTTGACCGTCAGCGGCTGGTCGGCGCGGAAGTGGTCGTGACGGGTGCACAGCCGCTGGACGAGGAACATCTGAAGCCGATGGCTAAGCCGAAGGGTGTGGTGTTCGACGGCGCGCACCTCTGCGACGTGAAGAGCTGGAAGGAAGTGTTCGAGGTGATCTATTGTAAGCTGAATGAACTCAGCCCGGCGTCGTTCGATTCTCTGCCAGATGATGAGCCGAAGTGGTTCAAGAGGGGCAAGCGGTGCCCGGGCTGCTATACTCACAAGTTTGGAACTGCGAATGATGTCCGTGCGGCGGAACTTTCCACCAAGGCTTACCTCTGGAACGAGGGTTACTTCCTTCGCAGGCTGATGTCCGCGTGCGGCATCGATCCTTCGCGTTTCATGATTCGTGCCTAAAAGCAGGAGAAAGGCTGATGGAAGGACGGATTGACGGCGATGACGCGGATGCCTGCGTAAAGCTCTTCTTCAAGCTCGTGAAGACGGCTCGGTATGGGCGATGACGCCACGTTGAACGAGAAAGGCGAGCAAGAAACCCGGTAGCACGACTTGGAACAGGCAATAGAAAGCTATGGGGATTGAATACTACGAGACGTCAAATATTGAAGGCGATGTCAAATTTTGACGTGACCATAGCGAGTGCGCATGGGCACTGGCGGCGTGAAAATGGCCGTTTTGCGCCTTGGCACGGCATCTGCTCTTGCACGAGTCACAGCGCCAGAGCTCATCGAATAGAGAAAGGAACATCATGAGAGAACCGACAGATACAGAGGCCGCATTCGTGCGGGAGACCGTAGAGAAGGTGCTTGCGCGGAACGGGATAGAGCATTGGAACGGCGACATGCTCAATCCATACCTTATCGACATCATGATTCCCGCTTCGGTGGGCGCGGCAAAGGCGGCAAAGACGTTCAACGAACTGTTCCACGAGCTCGGCGTGCTGCCGAAGGATGACACCCTGCCAATGAGCCACGGGCGTGACTACTGCTCGTGCTGCGTGAACGAGGACGGCAATACTTTCAGCGCGATATTCAACGTCCCTTTCGCAAAGGAATTCAAGGAGGACGACGAGGAATTCCAGTTCACGCTCAAGGCGATCCATGCGGAGCAGGAGGCCGAAGCGATTGCCGAAGAGCAGGAGATGCTGGAGCTGGTGGATGGAATCAAGACCGGACGGATCAAGTCGAAGAGCCCGGATGGTTATCTAGTCCTCGCGGGGGAGTTCTACGACGCCATCGAGGCGGGCACGAAGACGATCGAGTACCGCGACTTCACGGAGTACAACCTCAAGCGCACGATCGGGATCAAGACCATTCGCTTCAATCGCGGCTACGTGAAAGGCGCGAAGCAGATGAGGTGGGAGGTTGTGAAGGTCGTGCTTCTCGACGGCGAGGACAACGAATGCGATCCGTTCAACGTGCCCGACGACTTCTGGCCCGTGACGATTGCGATACACCTAGGAAAGAGAATAGCATAGGATTATACTGGTCATGTCGTGGAATTGCAAAAAAGAGAAGGAATTCATCTTGGAGTGCCTGGGGGCTCCAGGGTTTCGGGATGTTTTCATGTGGGAAGTGTCGAAAGGACGTCCCCTGCAATGGGATGGATATAGGATTGTTAAGTTTTTTAACACGGATAAATGCATTTCTAATGAGAAGTTTGGCGATGGAAGCTTTATGTATGATTTCCTTGATCGTAAACTTTACGATCTTGCTAGGACAATGCGATTTCCAATTAATCCCATTCATGAGGCGGCACTATATTTCTGGCTGTGGAGAAGATATGTGAAGAGTGGTGGTATGCAATGCTTCCCTGAATCGCCAGCCGATGATTCATTGCGACCGAACTACGACGACTACGACAACGGGACATCGTGCGTAGGGCAGTGGACTATATTTTACTTGATGTATCTTGATTCGCTGACATGGCGCTTTCCTGATGCGTTCAAACTTGAACCGTTCGAGAAGAACAAAGAAACGACACCGCGAGAAAAATATATCTTTAGCGAGGTTTGCCGTCAGCTTTGCGGGGTGAGGACAAGTTCCGCGAGGATATTTCATGATCGAACAGGAAGCGAAGCGGAATACCGGAACATCTGTTCGCATTGCGCAAAGAAGTATTGGGCAGAACGGTTCCGGAAGGTGGAAAAGCATCCTGCGCTCGTATTGGCGCTTTCTTTCTATGCCAACGGCTTCGCATCCTTCAAGACCGAATCGAATCATAAGTCCGATGCCGATTCCCTAAATGCTGATTACTTGTATGACCTTGTCAACCGCACGACTGACTACAAGTTTTTTATTCCAGAAGAGGACTGGGAAGCCCGCGCCATGTTCTTTATCTTGGCACAGTGGTTGTTCCTTTCCGACAGACGGATTACAGAGCCGACACTTGAAGAGCACATCTTCGGAATCTTGTACCTTCGCTTTTACCGTCAAGGAGCAGACGAATATTTCAAGCGCGAATCCATGTCCGTGATATGGGATAGAATCCCTTGCGAGAAGAAGGAGGATGCCGCCGTATACTACCGTCGGCTTCTTGCAAATACGCGGAACAAGGCGGCAGAGTTATGGCCGGATGCAATGATATCGGACTATCCAGAAATAGCGGAAGACGGTATAGCAATCGGTATGGTGTTTCAGGAATTTGTCAGAGGAGAACAATACGAGAAACTGGATGTCCTGTTCAGCAAGCATTCTCAAATTCTTAGGCCTTATAGGTGGAGGGAGTCGCTATGGGCAGCTTCCCATTCCAAGAAGATGTATTCTTATCTGAACGAGAGGCATTTCGATTTTGAGCTATTACTCAATAATAAGAAGAGTGCAGAGTGCGACTATTATTCCATGGTAACAGAAGGCTGGTCGAATATGCCTGTCGAGGATTTGCAGTGGTCTTGTGATGCCGTAAAAAAGGAGCTCCATCCCAAGGCATACCAATCGCTCATTGGATACGCCTCACTGGTCATGTTTGCAGATGTAATACCCTCTGGCTACAAGCCGGTGCAATTTGCTCGCTTGAAGGCTTATGTTGAGGTGCTAAAACTAGACCCTAACGCCGGTGATACGGGCGAATATACATACAATGCCTCACATCCGATCCTTTATAGGTTAATGGAGTCATACCGTTCTGGCCGCGAGAATGCAATTGCATATCTATTGATGCACGGCGCCAATCCAGATTGCGGGGGGCATCGTTGTACATGCCTTGGGCTTGCTGTTGCCGGAAATAGATTGCGCTTGATTAAAATGCTTATAGATTCGGGTGCCGATGTAAACCTCCCATCTACAACCGGTCGTACCCCCGTAAGAATAGCAATTGATCATAAGCACGCAAAGGCACTTGTGATGCTTATCAAAGCTGGCGCACAGCCGGTTGCCATTGAAGACTCGTATTTTAACGGTGAGAATGGCGTGTTCTGGCTTAAGCAGAATAAGCAGATTCGCAAATTCCTTGGTATTGACGGTGGGCGAATGGTCAAAGTAGAAAACATCGATTGGCCCTTGTTCAAGAGATATTGATTGGGGAGATGGTAAGTTCTGGCGTGAGGAAGAGGAAACGAAATGAAAAAGATCTTTATGCTGGTTGTGCTCATCGCTGCGATGGCGGCAAAGGCGGACTACTGGATGACGTTCTGCAAGACGCCAGGCGGACAGCAGTATTCGCAGATCGGGTATGTGAAGCCCGATGCGGACGGGTTCGTGACGATTAAGGTGGGGCCTGTTACGGTCATCGTGTACAAGACACAGGTGTGGTATCAAAAGATGCCCAGCGAAGCGCTGAGAATGCCGTAAAAGGATATTCCATGGCCGAACAATACCATGCAAAGAGGCTTGACTTCAATGGAGAAATGACAATGACGCGAAAAGAAACAGACAACAGTAGGAATGACGGTAACAGCTTGACAAGAAAGAGCTTGTCGTTCTACAAGAAACGGACATGTTGGTATGCCGAGGTGCCTGAGCACACCGAAGCGCAGAACCAGATGGTGTCAGGCGCGGACGTGATGTGCGAGACGATGGCTTGCGGACACAAGAGGGTCACGATTGACTTCCTCTATGGAGAAGAGGGCAAGCCGTCATCGGTCAAGTGCCTGGCCAGTCTTGACAAGATTGGACAGACCGCCTATGGAGCCACCTATCGGTTGAGTTCGGAATCTGGTGGTGTCCCTCTTCCCGATACGGCTTGGCTCTGCAACGTCACAAAGACTGTCTGCGACGGCCACCATCCCACCCACATCTACATTACTGACGTGAGGCCCAACGACGAACCGCCATACGGCAGGGCGACGAGACGTTCTGCATGTAAACGTGTACATCTTCCATGGGAAGGACGAACCGACCTTATAATGTCCAATGACGAGTATTGGAGGGAACTGCATAAGGCATGTCCTCCAAGTAAGGAAGAAAGGGAAGAAAAGCCACTGGACGATATGACAGAGGAAGAACTGGAGGAAGCGGCCAACCGCTATTTCGGGCGGATTAATTCCAAGGAGGCGGATAAGGTTTTTGAGCGCAGGCAACTTGGGGCCTTGAAAGCCGAGTACGAGTGGGAGCAGAATGGGTGCAAGGGCGAGCGTCCAGAAAATATTGGTTCCATAATTGCCGCGTCATACAACCCATTCTGGAGCGATGCCCATTAGCTCCTGGGCGCGGGTTCGGCCAACGGCATGACGTGCCGCGACGGATATTCCATTGAACGATGCGGTTAAATCGGTAAACAATAGGAAAGGAATGGTGCAAAGAGTCATGTGTTCTGAGGACCTTCTTTTTCTAGCCGCTCATAAGGTCGATTGGAGAAAGGTAGGCAAGTTCCTTACCTATCCGAAGCTATTTGATGAAGAAATGTTCCGCCAAGATCTACTTTCGTGGGTCAGGTCCTTGAAGTTCTACGATCAAGGGATGTCGGAGGAGAGGCGACGGTTGAAGATGCTCGCATTATTCAACTATCTTTGGGAGTCGAATTGCATTGTATTGAAGTTGGCTAGCATCGGCACATGGCCATTGGACACGAACACAAATTCAAATGTCGGCTTCTATTCTATCTTGCCACTACTGTTCTATGAAACATCCATGTGGAGCGCGCCGGAATTCTTTTGGGGGAATGATGGACAGGAAGCCGACACCTTGAGGTTGCGAACGCCTGGCGAACAGGATCACGAAATGTTGGGTATTATGAGCAACCTCTTGAAGATGCACAACGATTACGGTACGTTTGACATCTCTTCTCCCGACAATTCGGACGTCCTTGCACATCTACACAAGCACCAGTGGATAAGACCATGCCCATTGGAACCCGCACCGGTTCTTGGATTGTCCTTCCATGCGCAAGGATTGAAGAATGTCTTCAGGGACACGTCTTGTTTTATCGGGAGAGAGCAGTTGGCAGATCTTTCGGGATGGGCGGTCTGGTACTTGCACGACCAGGAATACAACGATTGGCCGAAGCGCTACTTGATGTTCATTCTTGCTCAAAGGCTCTACATCTACCGAAATGTCCCTAACATGGAGACAAGCCTTGAACGGTGGCTTTTTGCAGTGCTTTATCTTCGCTATTACAGAATGGGGCCAGACGGCCTTCTTGGACGACCAAGCCTTCTAAAGGAATGGCAGGCAATCAGCGATGAGAAGAAGGAGAACGAGGCGGCGGCTTGTCGCCGGATCTTGATTGAGACCTGCAAGAGAAGAACAGAATAGCGATGCTGTTCTCTATGAGATTCTCTAAACGACAAGAAAGAAGGAACAAACGATGAAAGACATCAAGGGCATCGAAACGCTCGAAGAGTGCATCAGGATGTGGCGGCCAAATCGAACTTCCCCCGCCCAACGACGAGAACAACGAATGCGATCCGTTCAACGTGCCCGACGATTTCTGGCCCGTGACGATTGCGATACACCTTGGGAAGCGGATATGACCATGCCGAGGGATTGAACGCAGCCAAGAAACGATGAGGAATGAATTGCTGTGTCGATAAAAGCCTATTTTAGCATTCGCTTGAACGGCGATAGCGAATACACGTGGCCAGAGCCGCTTGAGGACAAGGGTGAGGCTGCCGTTGTCATTGAGGATGTCGGGGAATCCCTTGAATGCGGGAGGCTGCTTGCCGATACTGATAATTACCCATACATCGTACTTGAGTTCTTCTGTTGTAATAGGTATTTTGCAGTAGAACACAGGCACTCTCGTCTCTATTGGGATGGTTGTGTATGGACGTGCTCTTCACTTGAGGACATCCGTAACACGCTGCCTGATCGGGTGCGTCTGTGTATCAATGGACAGTTTCGACAGGAGGTTGACTACGAACAGTTCGCCCGTGTTGTTCGGAACACGAAATCAGGTGAACGTGAGCCACAATACAAGTGTTCGGTGGCAATCACCGATCCGCGAGTCCGCTTCCTCGCCCTTGCCTCGCTTTCCTATCTTGACGAGAAAGGTGCGAAGGCGAAATGCGCACTCTACAAGCAGTTGAATCCTACGCGGGAGGAATCGTTAGCAGTCTTGCGGCGATTCGGCCTTGATGTCGGGTTCGGCCCGAATAAGGCAGACGAAGCCACCGTCTATAGACATCTTAATGACTTCTTTGCCGCAAGCAAGAGCGAGACACCGGCGCAGATTCTTGGGCGGACAATTCCTCTTCGGGTGGAATGTCGCGAGCCTGTGGAACATGGCAATTTGGATGCGGGGTCGCTGACGTTGAGCTTGGGGAACGAGCAGACGGGCGTTGTGTTGCGAGGCATTGAGACCATAGGAACCGTTCGCAAGACTTATGCTTTCAGAGTTCAAACGGAATGGGCACAAAAGAATGTCGTAAACGTCATTGAGAGAATGTCCGTATCCCCAACAATGCCAACGGATCGCGAAGGATGTCCGAACCTAAACGAAATCCGCATCATCAAGGGCGACGGAGTTTTTTCTTTGGTATGGGGTGGCGCGATTGGCGTAACTTGGCATCCACTTCACCGCATGGCCAAGAAGCTTCGCCTCGTTTACGATATGCTAAAGGAGGATGCCGTCGCAGGCATAGATGAATCTGAACCCCGTCTGCTGGGCGAGTTCAAGATTGCAAATACGCGCATGGATCACATAGTTGCCTCTTTGGTTCTCCAGGTCGGAATGGAGGTATTCCTTTGTCGCGGTCCAAATGAAGAGAAGAAGGCTGTTTTGGTACAGAAAAGTGAAGGCGGAGACGTTCTTGGAATAGTCTCGCCGTCGTTTGGGAGAATTATGGATAGACTTTGGGATAACTACCACGGCATAAGGGCGAGGATCGAATCGCCATGCTCGCATCAAGGGAAGCCGTCGGCTTGTGTAGTGGTTGTCAGCAAGGAGTAGAGCGTGAGAAATCATGCGGGATGTCAAATGAAAACAACAAACGTTATGATTGCCATGATGATTGTCGTTGCCGTATCTTTGACCGCAATGGTGGACGCTAGGTTCATTTTAGGGATACTAAAATCTTCCGATGCTTTGCTTCGTTAAACATGACTAGACAAGAAACCCATTTTGACAAGAGAGGTTATAATGAAAGACTCTATGATAGAACGAGAAGGCAAACTAATAGTTGAGTTCAATGGGAGACAGTATCGAATGGTGCATGACGAGGCATCAGGGATATACAAGTTCATTGGAGATAGTGAGAAGGATTTGGAGGAATTGAGGTTGTCTTATGCGAAAGAACATAGCAAAGAATGGAAGGAAGCGGACGACGGGGGTGACTACTGGTATGAGCGCCCCTATCACATTGGTAAGAAAGCAGCAGAGGCATTGGGTGCGAAGATAATAGAATATGAAGATGAAGAATATAGGACATTTTATGACGATGGCACTCCAATTCTTTATTAGAAGATGAAAATGAAAACAATCTTTTCCTTTGTTGTAGTTTTCATATCGGTCATGGCAAAGGCCGACTATTGGATGACGTTCTGCAAGACGCCGGGCGGCAAGCAATATTCGCAGGTCGGGTACGTGAAGCCAGATGTGGACGGATTCGTGACGATCAAGGTTGGGTCGGTTACAATCGTCGTGTACAAGACGCAGGTGTGGTATCAGAAGATGCCCGGCGAAGCGCCGAGTATGCCGTAAAAGGAGGCACAATGTCCGAAAGACACCTGTACGGAAGCGACGGCCAACACGTTGGTAGCATTGACGATGACGACCGCATCTACGACGACCGCCATTCGTTCATTGGAAGAATCGAGAACGGGACTATCTACGACAACTGTAACATACCGCAGGGGCGTATAACAGATAGCGGGATGGTGCTGGACAACCACCGGCAGGAGATCGGGCAGGAGTACGGGACGGGATTTTGTTCGCCAGGCCCGAGGCGGGAGATGGGGCGCGTAAGGGCCGACATCTTGAGCGACGGCCACGGTAGCGACTACGGGGCTTTCCATCTGCTCGACCGCAACCAACGACACAGATACGATACATACCCATATGATGAAGACGACGGAGAATCCGACGACGATGACGACTATGGGGATGACGATAGCGACGATGACGTATATGTTCCGCCGTCTCGGTCAAAGCGCCGTTCCGGGCGAGGAAAGAATGGCGAAGCAATATCGCACGACGATCCAGAGGCAAGTTGCGCCGGGTGCGGGTGTCTAGTGCTTTTCGTCATAGGTATCTTAATTGTGCTTCGGCTATATTCCGGTGTCCCGTTTTCGCAATGGTGATTGCGGCAATCGTGAAATTTTCAGAAATTGCGCACACCCCGTTGACAGCCGCCGCCGATGTGTGGTAACATGTGTGCCGACGAAGCATCAAGAGGTTCTTGCGAAAGCAAGGCGCCAACCGAGCAGGGGAGAAATCCTGCCACGGTGGACTCTGCGAAGCGGCGCGAGCCGCCAGCAGGATGTGCCCTTCGGGTGAAGGGAAAACATCTTAGGTAAAGAGCCATCCGATTGATGTAGATCGGGTGGCTTCGTTGTTTGCGGGGAATAGTCCCACCTCCGGCGTGCTTCATCAAGGAAGACACGATGAACAGTTGGAACACACGAAACCGCCAAGAGCCGATCCGGATCCTCGGACACTCCATTGTCATACTCCACAAAGTCCTCAAAGAGGAGGACAAGTTCCGGGCGATGCGCAAGCAGGAGAAGTACGGCGAGGCCGCGAACACGGAACCGGCCATGGCGATAGACCTCACCTCCGTGACCTGCATACAGGAGGACTACAAGTACGGCGGAACCGTCATCATCGACAAGAAGACGGCTGTTATCGTCAAGGAGGCGTTCGCCGACGTGCTTGCCGTCTGGGTCGAGGCCCAGAACCGAATGGAACACATGCAATCGCTCTAAAGGAAGCGACGAAAGGAAACGAAACCATGAAACAAGAAGGAAAGTTTAACGCCCTCTATGCATCATTGGCAAAAGGGCAACCACAGGAAGCGGGGGCAACTTTCCGCGACAGAGCCAAGGGTTCCCTATGGGGATTGATCGTGGGCGATTGCCTCGGCTCCCCCATACAGTTCAGCGGGAAGGACTCGCACCCGTGGATTGCGGACATGGTAGCGTGTCCCGTGTTCGGGCTCCCGCCCGGCTACTGGACGGATGACGGATCGATGGCGATGTGCATCATGAATAGCTATGCGTCGCTTGAGGAGTACGACCTTGCGGACATCGCGAAGAGCTTTCAGCGGTGGCTCAAGGACGGTTTCATGTCGTCTATCGCATGTCGTGCTTTCGATGTTGGCGGTGCAACATACGATTCGGTGATGGCGTTTGCCCGCACCGGCTCGCTCGTCAACGGGCACGAGGAGTCGCAAGGAAACGGCTCGATTATGCGCTTTACGCCCTCGTACCTTATCGCGAGGAAGGAAGGCAACCCGAAGGTCATGCACGAGATCAGCGACCTCACCCATTGCTCAAAGCGAGTGCGAGAGGTGGTCGATAGGTTTGCCGCAATTCTCGACGAACACATGGCAGGGCGGCGTACGGCGGAAGTCTCCGCCTACAAGACCCGCGATGAAGCGAACAACTCCGGGTGGGCCGTTTCCACTCTTGAATCTGCCCTATGGGCCTTCAACCTCACAAACAACTTCCGTGATGCCCTCGTCGCCGCCGTCAATCTTGGCGGGGATTCGGACACCATCGGCGCCGTGTGCGGGCAAATCGCGGGCGCATACTACGGCTACTCGGCCATCCCGAAGGAATGGCTCGCCGCCATCAAGGATTGGACGTTGGTTGATGTCCTCATCGACCGCTTCCTCGATGCGGCTATCTATAAGATTCTCTAAACGACAAGAAAGAAGGAGCAAACGATGAAAGGCATTAGGGGCGTCGAAGCACTTGAAGAGTGCATCAAGATGTGGCGGCTCAATCGGACTACCCCCGTGCAACGGCGGGAACGGGGGAGGATCCAAGAGCCGCCTGGCGGCTTCTGCTCAATGGACGACGAGACATGGGATCATGTCATTTCCACCCAAGGATGCGGGGCGGCGATATGCGGCTACGGTCAACAACGGGCATACGTGCAGTTCATGCCCAAAGGCACGAAGTGGCTCTATATGCGAGAGAAGGAATTGATTGCCGCGAAGAATGCCCTTCCGAAGGACATGACGAACGTCGCCAAATCGCGGGTGGCGGAGTTTTGTCGCACGAAGCGCGGGCGAGCGATTTATGAGAATGCCCCAAAGGGTGCAAAGCTCTTCTACCAACGGGGACTCAATGGAATAGAATATAGCGAGAAGCCCGTCTATGACCACTATCGCATTATGGACGATGCTTCATGGGACTACATCATAGCCCATGCCGAGACTGAACCCCTCAAGGCAGACCTCGCCGACATTCGGGAGCACATGCAGGGCCAACCCGAAGGCACGAACATGTTCTGGTGGCGGGGACGGCATCGCCCGATGAATGCGGATTCGTTCGACGAGGCGAAGATGCGGGAGATCGCCACCGAACTCGCACTAGCCAAGATGGGCTACGACGATGGGCGGATGTGGTACACGGACGAGTGCCGTGACATGACATTGGAGGCTATGCGTCTAAGCGGCCTCAAGGCGCTCTGTCTCGACTTGCCGAAGGATGGCTATGGAAGCACCAACTTCTTCTTCCGGGGGCCGTTCTGGGACTTGCACTATTGGGATCAAACATCCCGAAAGAGATTTGTCGATGTCGTCCATAAGATGTGGGAAGGAAGATGAAAGGAGGTGTCCTATGACTATTTACGAGAACATGCAGGCAATGGCGGAAAGCCTTGCCAAAGACCCAGAGACAAAAGACCGCTATGACAAGGCCACAAACGGCGGCAAGGAGTGGTTTTGCTTCTCAAGGTGGATAATGGGAAGCATGGCAAGGTGGAACGATGCCGAGACTGTGGAGTATCGTGATGCCCTTGTCGGCAGGCTCGTCTCTACCGATATCGCCTATGTTCTCCAATACGAAACCGCCCCCGATGTGGTCGCCTACTTAAAGGGCAAGCTCATCGCCGCCGTAGGGCGGGAGACCTCCCCCGAACAACTCGCGAAGCGAGTCGATTGGACTGCAAACGCACGAATGCGATGGAGGCACATCACTGCAAATCCCCCACAGGAGGCGGAGAGTTGGGCCGGTCGCAAGATTCAGATTGGCGCTTGTTTCTACTCGAAGATGTTGCCAATCAAAGAGGCATTGTCAAAGGATTTGGACACAAAGCAGCATTACGAGTTCCTAAGGGACGGCGGCAAGGAATGGCTTTGCTACTCATGGTGGATTTCTGAAGACCGCACACGATGGAACGACCCGAAAGCGGCAGAATACCGCGGTTCGCTCACCTCGTGGCTAGGCTCTATCGACATCGTGGATGTCCTCCAGTTTGAGACGGATGCAAATGTCGTTGAATACCTCACGAAGCAACTCGTCGTGACGATTGAGAGAGAAACGACTCCAAAGCGACTAGGGATCAAAGCACGTATTCTTGAAGACGGTCTTGACAAAAGGCCAGTCTATCAAAAGAACACGACAAGGCAACTTGCCGCAAATCATGGAGGTGGTGCCGGAACGATATGCCGGATATACAGTGCCATGAAAGGCTATGCGGACTATCTCCGGGGCAATTCGCCCGGCCCCAGTTTCTGGACCCACCCCGATTGCCAGCTCTATCTCGAGTGGTTCAACAAGTATTATACTCCTACATGCGGTCTTTACCGTGTGCAATGATGCCGCCTCGTGTAGGATTGCAGGGGCTTGACAAAGCAACAAAATCTCATCGCCCGCGCGCATGTGCACGCGCGGGTATTATTTTTGCCATTGGCCCGTACCGATGATCGTGCTATACTATTCGCCACTTGGAACACGAGGTGCCGAAAGGTTCTTCGGTCTAGGAGAGCAGAAGATTGTTCGTACTTTTGTACATACTGCCGCCAAGGAACACCACCTTGCACGAACGGACACGAAGAACGGGCAAGGGCTTCGGGCTTGAGGCGAGAAGAGGCGGAATGTTCGCAGAAAAGCGAAAAGTCCGCCAAACTTGCGGACTTTGGATGTGCTTTGAATGGTGGGCGCGACTGGACTCGGACCAGTGACCCCTACCGTGTGAAGGTAGTGCTCTAACCAACTGAGCTACGCGCCCGCGTTTTCGCGGTGAAAACGGGTGTAGTATATCAAATGCCCCCCGCCGAAGCAAGGGCAAATTTACCTCAACGGAAGATGACGGTCAATCCCGAGACCTTCGAGACGAGCAGGAAGGTCGTCGTGTCTTCTCCCGGGTTGGCACGCGGCACCACCGTGGACGTCAGGCCAGAGGGCTTCCAAGGATGAATGGCGGGCAACATCGCGCGCACCGCCGCAGCCGAAGAATCCTTCACCGTAACGAGCGCGTTGGTAATGGCGTGGCAATCCTCGGGCAGCGCGTAATCCTCCGTGGCGAGGGTCAACGGCAACTTGCCGCCGAACGACGCGGCCAGCGTGAACGGCGTGTCCACGGTCGTGTTCCGGATGCCGTAGGCCGTTAGGTCGGCGTTCGACGGATCAATCGCGAGCTTGAGCGACGCCCCGGAGTCGATCGTGGTCTCCACGCCCGCGAGCGCGTCGGCGTGGGCGATCTTCACCGTACCGTTGACGACCTCGAAGAGGTTGGAACCCGCGCGCGGCACGTCGGTGAGGGTGCCGCCGTCCGTCTCCTCGTGCTTCGTCTCGCCGCCGAGGACGAGCGTACCGGCGCCCTCTTTCCACATCTTGCCGCTCAGCAGCAGCGGCCACTTCACGTCAAGCGTGCCCGCGCCCGTCACGTGGAAGCGTCCGGACACCTTGATGTACACGCCCCGGTTCAACCCGTCCGCCAGCGTCACCGTGTTGCCGTTCGTCATCGAGAGACGCGCCAGCGTCGTCAACGTGAGCGCGCGCGGGTTGAACGTCGGCATGCGTCCGCCCAGGTTGCGTCCGTCAAGGACGTACAGCGTCGGGAAGAGGTTGTCGAAGTTGTGGTACGCCGGCCGCACTTCGCCCGTCGAGACGGTAATGGCACCCGTGAAGTTCGTGTTCGGACCGTCCAGCATATATTGAACCTTCGGCGCTCCCGTACCGCCCCACCCCAGCAACCGGATTGAATGCGAGCCGTCAATTTCACCTTTTAAGACAAAAGTCTGTCCTTCATAAGCGCGTATGTACAAGGCTGAAGCCTCATCGCCAAAGAAATGTATTTTGGGCGCAATCAAGCTGACGATATTGTCAACGCCCCAATGTCCCTGCCCGGCACCAAACGTTCCGCCATTGCACCAGAACTCGGGAACCTCGAACGTATGCGTCTGGATGATCAGCGTCCCCTTGTTAACCCAAAAGCCGGCACACGGGAACGAAAACGCCTCTCCCGGCGCATAGAGGGTACGGAGATTCACTGCCGTGCGGTAGAGCGCCCCCGTGGTGTCGGGCCCCGGAATCCAACTCTGCCACCAAGCTACAGCATTCGTGAGCGAAGATGGCGCGCCCCGATTGCCGTCGCGGATACCCTCGTCCGTGTAATTGGTTTGCTGGATCACGAATCCATGCGTGGAGACGTAGAGCGTACGGTCGCCCGTCTCCGGATCGTTATCCACCTCAAAGTGCATGTCCAGATTGTACTGGGTAGCGCAGAAGGTCAACTTGAAGTCGTCCGCCGTGAATGTGGAATTGGCCGGACCCGACAGGATCGGAATGCGGAAATGCGTTGCGCCGCGGACGATCGGTTTCCACAGGATCTCGACCTTCTCCGCACCCTTCTCCACGATCAGCGCGTCCGTCGCGCGCACGTGCCAAGTCGTACCGTCGGAGAATTCCGAAGTGTGGTCGAACCAGAGGCGCGAGCCGCCCGCAAGCGACAGTTCCTTCACCGTCACCACATCGCTGCGGTTCGCGAGCTTGAGCGAGCCGCCGCGCAGGATATTCAACTTCGCCGGACTCGTCGTCGTGCCGGTATCAAGCCACAGGCGCGTACCGTAGTTATTGGCATCGCCAAGGAAATTCGTGTAGTACGAGTGTGCCGCGACCGTGATCGTGCCTGCGTACTCCGAAATGTCGGACAGACGGAATGTCGAGTTGCAGGCACACAACGGCTTGGTGTCCCCGAGCTTGGAGTCCCAGGGCCCAAACCTGATCTGGGCGTTGACACCTCCCTTCAACTTACCGATGATCCGGCCGACTCCGTTGGAATATTGGTGCTGTCCCCAGTGCAGCACAAACGGCTTCGTCGCGTCTTCGGCCAAAACGGTCACGTCGCAGGTAATCCGCCGGTCGGCGCCCGGCCCGGAATTGAACCACCAGTGGCCGTGCTTGAGCTTCAGTCCCTCGTTGGCGCAGGCGAACGGCGTGCTGTCAAACACCACCGTGCTGCTCCGGGCGTCCGTGCCGATTTGGAGCGAATTGCCGGTAAAATCGACTTTCGAGAACCGCAAACGCAGCGGGAGGCTTCCCGAAGTGGCATTGTTGTCGAAGACGAGGTCGTCGCTCGCCGTCGGCGCGCCCGAGCCGACGTTTCCGTTCCCGTCCTTCCAATACACCATGTTCGTCAGCGCCTCGTTGCCCTCGACTTGCAAGCCGGTGTGCTTCGCGGTATTGGAATGCCACTCGGTGTTGCCGTATGACGCGGCGGCGGCAAACACGAAGAAGGATGTCGCGATGCTTTTCAGCCTTTTCCCTAAAACAGGCATTGTCACGTCACGGCTCATGGCAGTCTGTCCTTTCCAGCAGGAGAGACAGGGCGTGCGCCCTGTCTCTCCGTCATTTGCGTTTTTCTGTCACGACTTCTTCAGTCCGCGCCACGGCTGGCCCGGACGGGAGAACTCGTTGTCGCCGAGCGCAGGCATCGGCACGTCGCCATCCTTCTCGAAGTCCTCGGGCGTGGGCGTGCACGCGAGGTTGTAGAACGGGGAGTTCGTGCTCTTGATGATGTCGTTCATCGTCACGAGCTGGCCCGTGTAGGCGGAGATGCGGATCATCACGCCGCATGCGGTGGACATCGCGCACGCCTCGCCCTCGTTCAGGTACGGACCCTTCCCGAGGATGGACTTGAGCATGTCCACGTGCTCCTGCACGTACGCGTTCACCTCCGGGAAGTCGCCGGCCAGCTCGACCTTCGTGCCGTCGAGCCGCTTCACGCTCTGCCCGCCGGCGATGATCTCCTTGGCGGTGCGGAAGTATTCGCGCACGTCGTTCTTGCAGCCGTCGATCTGGCGGCACATCGAGTGGATGTGCACCCCGTCGCCGTAGTCGAAGTCGCCGGAGAAGAAGTCGTACTGGTTGCCCGAGACGCGGCGCATCCGCGCGCCGAACGCGACGACGCTCTTCGGGTAGCGGCCGATGAACCAGTTTGCCACGTCGATGTTGTGGACGTGCTGCTCGCAGATGTGGTCGCCGGAAAGCTCGGTGAAGTTGAGCCAGTTGTTGCAGAGGTAGTCCTTGTTGGACTGCTCCGGCGTGCGCTCGCGCACCCAC
>Ga0310690_10002862_pt1 | contig 27174 bp, 21 predicted proteins | sample AusTroGonzalo_MG_2_FD_207661 | JGI IMG/M metagenome (GOLD analysis project Ga0310690, IMG submission 207661) | Bovine rumen microbial communities from tropical cattle in Woodstock, Queensland, Australia - Gonzalo_04 (v2) (version 2) | ecosystem: Host-associated > Mammals > Digestive system >...
CTCTCACACCCCCAAAAATGCACCGTTTCGCGCAATGGCGCTCACGCCCTCGCTGACGCTCGGGGTTCCGTACATTTTCGGGGGAACCCCCGCTCTCACACCCCCAAAAATGCGGCGCTGTCGCCGTTTGAGGCTCCGCGCCCTCCGCTTCGCTCCGGGTTGCACCGCATTTTCGGGGGAACCCCCGCTCTCCGTCATTCCGTGCACCGCTTCGCGGTGTACTCATGACTGCGAGTATGGTCGGTTTGGGATTGATTATCCCCCGCACCCCCAAAAATGCACCGTTTCGCGCTAGGTATTTGCGCCTGCAATCAACTGTGTTTCTCGAGCGCAAATCGGGCGTTGGCAGCTTCGCCGAAAGGCAGTGGAATGGGCGGGTGAATTTTTGCGACCGCGATTTGGCGCGGAGTAATGGTCGGGTGAATTTTTGCGACCGCGATTTGGCGCGGAGTAATGTGCGGGTGAACTTTTACCCGCGACACCCCCTTCAAACGGATGAGGATCACTTGTACTTCTCGGCTGCGATGGCGGACCGATGAAGTGAGCGCCCGCGGTCGTGGAGCGCGCACTCCGCACCTTGCGGAGCAAGTGGGGCGGAGGCGGCGCTCCCGGCGAAGACGGACGCCTGCATTACCCACTGGAGACTTACGTTCGGCGCGGGACGCACCGAACAAATAGTCGACGGGTGCGCGGAACAAGCGTCGGCAACCGAAACGCGGCCACCGCGTTTGCGCACGCGAAGCGCGCGCAAACGCAATCGCGCCGGCGGGCGCAGCCCGCCAAGCAGGGGTGCAGGGTCAACCGACCCTGCCGGGGGAGTTCGAGGGGCAAGGAGCCCCTCGAACACCGGTGCGCGGTCCGCCGGTTGCATTGATCTGTCCCCCGATCCCATTGGTGCGCGGTCTGCCGAGTGTTACTGATAGGCCGGATAGGCAAGGAGGAAATGAAACCGGCGCACCGGGGCGAAGCGAAGAAAACGCCGGTGCGCGGAACTTCCCCGCACGCGAACGTGGAGGAGGGGCGGGCGGCGGTGATGCTTCAGAACTTGAAGATCGCGCCGATTTTGCGGCCGAGGAGCGCCGACGCCGCGCCGAGGGTCGCTGCGAGGAAGAGCATCGCCCAGACTCCGAAGGCGCATGCCGCGCCGGGACCGCTGCCGAGGATCTGAGCGAGTTCATAGAGGGCGCGGGTGATCGGGAAGAATTCGCTTTTCTGGGCGAGGATCAGCGAATCGGAGACTTCGAGCATGGAGAAGCTGAAGGCGAAGAGCCCTCCGACCAGCACGTTGGCGGCGATGAGCGGCAGGGTCACCCGGCGGATCACCAGCCACGGACCCGCACCGAAGTTGCGGGCGGCGTTTTCGAGTTCCTCGGGGGTCTGTTCGAGACCGGCGCTGACGCTCCGCACCACATAGGGGATGCGGCGTACCGCGTAGGCGAGGCCGAGAAGCCACAGCGGATTCTCGACCGGGTTGAAATATCGTGCCGCCCAGTCGAAGCGCACCGACATCCCGAGGTATCCGAAGGCGATCACCACACCGGGGACGGCCAGCGGCAGCATCGAAAGCAGATCCGCCGCGCGTGCGCCGTGCAGTTTCCAGCGCACCGTCGCCAGCGCCGTCACGACGCCGATCACCACCGCGAGCCCCATCGCCAGGAACGAATACTGCAAACTGTTGGCGATCGAGGGGAGCACGAGTTCGTTGGAGAGCGCGTTCCGGAAGTTCTCCAGCGTGAAGACCTCCGGCAGCAGCGTGCCGCTGTAGCGGCGGAAAAAGGCGCACAGGGTGAGCGCGATATGCGGCATCGCGCCGAAGAGCGTCACCAGAGCGAAAAGAGCCGGCGGCAGCCACTTCCGCCAGCCGTGAAGTCGTCGCGCCGAGGCGCCGAGGGTCCCTTTGGCGGAAGCGGCGGGAGCGCCGCCGAGGGAGATCCGCGCGCCGAGGTAGAGGAGTGCCGAGACGAGCAGCATCAGCAGCACGAGGGTATAGGGCAGCGGATTGGTTTCGAGTTCGGTGAGTCCGTTGAAGACCTGTACCGGCGTCACCCGGTTGAAGCCGAACATCAGCGGCGTGCCGAGTTCGGTGAAGCTCCACACCAGCACCAGACTGCCGCCCGCCAGCACTCCCGGCCGGATCAGCGGCAGCGTGATCGTGAAGAAGCGGCGCATTTTGCCGCAGCCGAGGTTCGCCGCCGCCTCGTCGAGAGCGGGATCGAGGTTGCCGAGGGCGGTGACGAGGTTCAGGTAGAAGATCGGGTAGAGGTGCAGCGCCTCGATGAAGCAGACCGAGAAGAAGCGTCCGTCGCCGCCGAGGAAGTCCGCGGCGGGCAGTCCGCAGCGGCGCAGCAGCGAATTGACCACGCCGTAGTGGCCGAGGATCGTCTGGAATCCGAGCGCGCCGACGAAGGGCGGCAGGATCATCGGCAGCATCATCGCGAGATTGCACAGTTCCTTGCCGGGGAAGTCCCAGCGGTTGTAGACCACCGCGAGCGCGAGCGAGATCGCGAAGACGATCGCGGTGGTGCAGAAAGCGATCCGCAGGCTGTTCCAGAGTCCTTCGAGGTAGACCGGATTGCGGAAGATCTCGGTGAAGAAGCGCCAGTCGCAGCCGACTTCGACGACCGTGTAGACCGGCAGCAGCAAAAAGACTCCGAGAAAGGCGACGAGCGCCGCGAGCGCGGAATATTGCCGGAAACGACGCATGATCGAGTCACCTTCCTTCCTTTGCGAGACGCTCCGCCTCATGGTAGTTGCGCCGCGCGAAATCGCTCCACGAACGGACCGTAGCCGCGATCTCCGCCGCGCTTTCACCGCCCGCGCCCCTCAGCATCGCGGCGGCGCGGGCGGCTCCGGCGTAATCGAAGGGCAGCGCGTCGAAGCGCTTCATCGCTTCGGGGACCCGCTCCGGACCGCCCGCCGCGAGGATCGCCCGCCACGCCGCCCGCAGTTCGGGATGGGGATCGAGGGCGATCGCCTTGAGCAGCACCCGCAGCAGGCTGTAATAGCGTCCGGTCCATTCGGCGCGGTAGACGAAATCCGCTCCGGAACGGTAGGGGTCGTAACCGGGCAGGAAAAAGTGCTTCTGTTCTTCGGCGGTGTAGAGATCGCGCCGTACCGGCGGGCGGTTCAGTGAATGTTCCTCCGGTCCGCCGGGAGCGCCGGGCACGAAACAGTGGAGCCGCTGACCTTCCTTGCTGAGCAAAAAGTCGATGAAGTGTTCGGCGAGTTCGCGGTGGGGCGCGCCGCGGAGCAGCTGCACCGGATCGGCGCCGACCGCGGTCCCGCCGCGCGGCGTCACATAGAAGCAGTGCGGCGTACCGTCGAAGATCCGGGCGCTCCACTTCGATTCGCTGATGCCGTAGGTGTCGATCGCCATGCCCGCCGCCGCGTCTCCGGTGCCGACGTCGCGGACCACCTTGCTCGCGGAGTCGGTGAGGTCGCGCGCATTGGCGAAGATGCGTTTGATGAGGCTGAATCCGGGTCCCCAGCCCGCATCGGGGGAACCCGCCTCCGCCATCGCCTGCTGGAGCACGATCTCGAAGCACTTGTTCGCCGAACCGGATTTCGACGGATCGGCGACCGCGAGGGTATTGAAGAAGCGACCGTCGCCGAGATCGCGCCAGCGGCGGGGCGGCGTCGCGTCGCGGAACTCCTTCACCCGGTCGGCGTTGTAGGCGATGCCGAAGGTGGAAAGCACCACTCCGTAGTAGCGTCCGCGCGGATCGTAGAGCAGATCTCCGCCGAATTTCGGGGGGATCACCGCCGGATCGAAGTATTCCGGATGGCGGCGGCGCACGCCGCCGTCGACGCCGAAGCCGCGCGCCGCCTGACGCGCGTGGTCGAAGGTGCCGCCGCCCGCGAAAATGTCGATGCCGATGCCGACGTCGGAGTCGAGAAAGAGTTTCCGCGCCCGCTTCGCTTCGGGGGAGGCCTTCGGGTCGCGGTCGACCGCGGGATCGGAGAAGGATCTCCGCACGACGTCGTTCCAGACGCAGCCGCGTTTCTCGCAATAGCGGCGGAACTCCGCCTCGTAGCGGTCGGCGATGTAGCGCACGATATCCGAGGTGCCGCCGGGGGAGCGGAAATCGAGTTCGACCTCGCGGCGGAACTTTTCGCGGCAGTAGCGGCGGAAGGCGCGGCTGTATTCGTCGCGGACCGCCTTGTTGTGCGCCGAGATGATGACGAGTTTTTCCGCGGTCCCGCGCCCCGCCTCTCCGGCGGGGGGGAGGTGCGTCCGGGGGGATGCCTCCCTGTGACGGAGCGCGAAGGGCAGCGCGAGAAGCGCGAGCCAGAGGGTGCCGAAGCAGCAGAGTTTCTTCCACATGATGCCGGTCCTGCCGTTTTGCCGTCACTCGCCGAGGATCAGCAGATGACCGGGTTCGCAGAGGAGGCGGTATTCGCCGCCGACGGTGCGCGGCGGCGGCGCGTTTTCGCTGACGACCAGCCGGATCCCCGCCGCCTCGAAGGTCCATTCGCAGCGGTCGCCGAAGTAGCAGCGGTCGACGAGCCGGGCGGGGAAACCTCCCGCGTCGCCGGCGGGCAGGATGCGGATCCGCTCCGGACGGATCGCCGCGGTCGCGGCGGAACCGGGCGCGGGCGGATCGCCGGAGATCCCGAAGTCGCCGACCGGGGTCGAAACCGAACCGGGGCGGAGCGCGGTGACGGGCAGCAGGTTGATGTCACCGAGGAACTCCGCGGTGAAGCGGTCCGCGGGGTAGTTGTAGACCGTCTCGGGGACACCGAGCTGCCGGATCGCTCCTTTGTGCATCACCGCGATCCGGTCGCCCATGCTGAGCGCCTCCTGCCGGTCGTGGGTGACGTAAAGCGCGGTGAGACCGCGTTCGCGGCAGATGCGCCTGATCTCGCCGCGCATCGTGTCGCGGAGCCGGGCGTCGAGGTTCGACAGCGGTTCGTCGAGGAGCAGCAGCGCGGGATCGACCGCCAGCGCCCGCGCGAGCGCAACCCGCTGCTGCTGACCGCCGGAGAGCGAGGGGATCTTGCGGTCGGCGCAGTCGGCGAGGCGGACGACTTCGAGGCATTCCCGGACGATCCGGCGGATCTCCTCCCGGGAACGGCGGGCGACGCGCAGACCGAAGGCGACGTTCTCGAAGACGGAGAGATGGGGCCACAGCGCGTAGTTCTGGAAGACCATCGGAGCGCGGCGCTTCTCGGCGGGGAGTCCGGAGATCTCCTCGCCGTCGAAGCGGATCGAACCGCGGTCGGGTTCGACCAGTCCGGCGAGGATCCTCAGCAGCGTCGATTTGCCGCACCCCGAGGGTCCGAGCAGAAAAAAAAGTTCTCCCGCGCGGATCTCCAGATCCAGATCGCGCAAAACCGGCACTCCCGGCGAATACGCCTTGGAGATGCCGCGGATCGAGATGGCAGCCATCGTTTCCGGTCTCCCGTACCATGCAGATCGCCGCGGCGCGCCGCCGATCCCGTTTCGCCGACGGGAAAGGGCGCCTTCACTGCATGCAGTTGTCGATGAATTTCAACCGCGTCGGCGAACGCAGTTTGCTCAAAATCTTCTGTTCCAGCTGGCGCACCCGTTCCCGGGTGAGATTCAGCCGGCGGCTGATCTCGACCAGCGGCTGCCGCTCCTGTCCGAAAAGACCGAAGCGCAGCACGATGATCTGCCGTTCCCGTTCGGAAAGGGTGCCGAGCATCTCTCCGATCTGCTTGCGGAGGATCCCGAAGGCGTATTCGCGCACCGGATCGTCGTTGTCGTCGGCGATGAGGTCCTCCAGCGATCCGCTGTCGGCATCGCCGGAGAGCGGAGCCTGCAGCGAGATCGACTGGCACGCCATCTTGCGGAGCGCGCTCACGCGGGCGACGGGCAGTTCGAGCAGGGCGGCGAGTTCGCCGTTTTCCGGTTCGCGCCCGTTGATCTGCACGAAACGCTGTTCCGCCCGGCGCATCGCGCCGATCGCGCCGATCATGTGGTTCGGGATCCGGATCACCCGCGACTGTTCCGCGACCGCCCGCGAGATGTTGTGACGGATCCACCAGCTCGCATAGGTGCTGAATTTGTTGCCGAGCCGGAAATCGAAGCGCTCCAGCGCGCGGAGCAGCCCGAGGTTGCCCTCCTGGATGATGTCGCCGAGCGGGAGTCCGCGCCCACGGTATTTGCGGGCGATGCTGACGACCAGCCGGAGGTTCGCTTCGATCATGCGTTCGCGCGTACGACCGAGTTTCGCGGAGACGGCGGCGATGCGGCGCATCTCCTCCGCCGCCTCCTCCAGCGGCATCAGCAGCCGTTCCTCGGCGAGTGCACGGCGTTCCGGGGCGACCGCGGCGGGATCGAAGGGATGCTCCTTCGCGTCGAACTCGGGCTGAAGCATCCGCAGATATCCGGCGACGACGCCGGTGTATTCCCCGATGATGTCCCCGGTGACGGCGAAGCGGTCGAGGGCTTCGACGAAGGCTTCGCGCGCTTGTTCGGCGTCGGCGCCGCCGTTCCTGAAGCGGGCTGCCAGTTCGCCGCGGCGGCGTTCGATCTCCCGCCGCCATTCGGCGAATTCCGCGAGCAGCGCACCGGAGGTCTCGCGCAGCGCGGCGGCGCCGCCGCCCTCGGCGACGAAGGGGGCGAGACTGCTCGGCATGAAGAAATCCGCCGGAAGCGCGCGGAAAGCGAGGCAGTCGTCGATGACCCGCAGATATTCGTCGGCGACGAAACCGAAGCGGCAGACGCGGCGGCGGAGTTCGCCCGCGGCGGCATCCAGTTCGCCGCCGATCCGCGACTGTTCCTCTCCGTTCAGCACCGGCATGGAGCCGATCTGCTGAAAATAGCGGGCGAGGGCATCGCCGCCGCTCTCGGAGGCGGCGGGACCCGCGATCCGTTCCTCCCCGTCGGGGAACGGGGTTTCGGTTCCATCGACATCCATCATGTTTCTTCCGGCACCTGACGCTCCTGACCCAGATCCCCCGGGAGCGCGCGGGCGGCGGGGGAGAAACGCCCTGTCGGCGCCGGAGACCCTCCGTTCCCTCCCGTCACTGTTCTATAAAGTAACCCGGTTCCCGTCAATATTCAAGCGACTTTCGACGAAAGCCGGGATGCGGCACGGCGAAAAAAGGCTCCGGAACCTCCGACGGAACGCCCGGCGGGGACGCCGCAGGGGAGATTTCGCGGGAAATGTCGAAGGAGCACTTGACAAATGCGCAATCGCGTCCTAAATTATACACCGCGCGGCATCCATTCGCCGCGGCCATTCGGGCGCGGAAGCGCCGGGCGCATCGATTCGGAGTACAATTCCAGAGAAGTGTGCGTTCCCCTTGAATCCATTCCGGGTTCCGTTCCGCCGGTTCCTCCTCCGTTCCGGGATCGGCGTTCCGCCCGGAAACACGACATCCGGCGGCGGCAGGGTCCCCCGTATGGAGAAGCGGAAGGGGTATGCCGACTTGCCAACTCGACTGCGAGCGTGAAAAAGTGATCTGTGCTGTCACCGGTACCATCGGCTGCGGGAAGAGCACCTTCTTCGGGTTTTTCCGGCGGCACGGCTGGGCGACCTTCGACGCGGACGGCTTCTGCCGTTCGCTCTACGCGGAAAACGATCCGGAACTTGCCGCGTTTCTGCGCCGCCGCCTCGGTGACGGAGGCTTCGCGGAGGACGGCGTCACCATCGACCGGCGGCGCGTCGGCGAAGCGGCGTTCGCCGATCCGGAGTTTCTGGAGGAACTCGCCGCGGAGATCTATCCGCGCCTCGACGCCGCGCTCGACCGGGCGATCGCGGAGGTCCGCGCCGGAGACGGAGATCTGGCGGCTGAGATTCCGCTGCTCTTTGAAAAAGGTTATGCGCCGCGTTTCGACAAAGTGATCGCGGTGTGGTGCGACGATGCGGTCCGCCGCCGTCGGCTGCGGGAATCGCGCGGCATGAGCGACGAAGAGATCCTTCGCCGGGAGGCGTGCCAGTGGTCCTCCGAACGCAAGCTGGAGGAGGCGGACTTCGCGGTCATCAACCACGGGAGCGTGGAGGACCTCGAAGAACAGTTCCGCCGCCTGCTCGTCAAACTTCACGGGAAATGACAAAACGAAATACGAAAATACAACAACGAACCCCTTTCAACACGAGGTCTGAAGATGATGGAGAACGACATTCCCGCTCCGCAGAGCAATCCCGCGCCGGTCGCCGCGCCTGCGGCGCCTCCGAGCAATCCCGCGCCGGTCGCCGCGCCTGCGGCGCCTCCGAGCAATCCCGCGCCGGCCGCCGCGCCTGCGGCTCCCCAGAACAATCCGAACGGCAGCGCGCCCCGCGGCAACGGCGGTCCGCAGCAGAACGGCAACAACGGCAACGGGCATCAGAAGCGCCGTCCGGGGCGTCCGCGCAAGAACAACAACAATAATAACAACAACAACGGCAACCGGCAGAACCGCCGCCAGCAGCAGCAGTACCGTCAGGACCCCGCCTCCCTCTACGACGACGACCTCTTCGGCAGCGCGCCGGTACCGCTTACCGCGTCGGGAGAACACTACCGCCGGGAGGAGCTTCCCCCCGACGAACCGGATCCCGAAGATCTCGCCGCGGGCGACGCCTCCGCCCCCAGTCTGAACATCACCGATCTCCAGCAGAAGCCGATGCAGGAACTCGCCGAAATGGGCAAGGCGCTGGGCATCGAGGGGATCGGCGCGCTGGAGAAATCCACGCTGATCTTCGAGATTTTGCGCGCCAACGCGGAAAAGAGCGGACGGCTCTACGGCAGCGGATACCTCGAGGTCCTCGCGGACGGCTTCGGCTTTCTGCGTTCGCCGAGTTACAGCTACCTGCCCTGTCCCGAGGACATCTACCTCAGTCCCTCGCAGATCAAGCGCTTCTCGCTCAAGACCGGCGATTTCGTCGCCGGTCAGATCCGCACCCCCCGCGAGAAGGAACGCTTCTTCGCCATGCTCAAGGTCGAGAGCATCAACCACGACAATCCCGAACGCCGCAAGAGCATCATCCCCTTCACCAGCCTCGAACCCTACTTCCCGACCTCGCGGCTGGTGCTGGAGCGGGATCCGGCTGATTACTCCACCCGCGTCGTCGATCTCGTTTCGCCGATCGGCAAGGGGCAGCGCGGTCTGATCGTCGCGCCGCCGCGCACCGGCAAAACCGTGCTGCTCCAGAAGATCGCCAAGAGCATCCGCGCCAACAATCCCGAGGTCACGCTGATCATCCTGCTGATCGACGAACGCCCCGAGGAAGTGACCGACATGAAGCGCAGCATCGACTGCGAAGTGGTGAGTTCGACCTTCGACGAACCTCCGGAACGTCACGCGCAGGTCGCCGAAATGGTGGTCGAAAAGGCGAAACGCATGGTGGAATACGGCGGCGACGTGGTGATCCTGCTCGACAGCATCACCCGCCTCGCCCGCGCCTACAACACGCTGCAGCCCCACAGCGGCAAGATCCTCACCGGCGGCGTGGACGCCGCCGCGCTCCACAAGCCCAAGCGCTTCTTCGGCGCCGCGCGCAACATCGAGAACCACGGCAGCCTCACCATCATCGCCACCGCGCTGATCGAAACCGGCAGCCGCATGGACGACGTGATCTTCGAGGAGTTCAAGGGAACCGGCAACATGGAACTCGTGCTCGACCGCAATCTCTCCGACCGCCGCATCTACCCGGCGATCAACGTCGAGAAGTCCGGCACCCGCAAGGAGGAGCTGCTGCTCCATCCCGACGAACTGAGCAAGGTCTGGATCCTCCGCAAGGCGATCAACGGAGTGCCCCCCGCCGAAGCGATGGAGCTCCTGCTCGGCAGATTGAAGAAGGTCAAGACCAACATCGAATTTCTGATCAAACTGCAGCCCGGCAACAACTGATTCCGACCCGGGAGGTCCCCGAATGACAAAAGGCAGACACGAGGCGAAATTTTTCGCGTGGTTCGCGGCGGTGATGCTGCTGATCGCCCTCGCGGTGCTGCTGCTGCTGCCCGTCTGGCGCGAATACCGCGGACGCAGCAAGGAGCTTGCCGCCCGCGAAAAAGAGGCGGCGGCGCTGAAGGAGGAGCTGAAAACCAAGCTTGCCGAAACCGACGCCCTCGAACACTCCCCCGCGGCGGTGGAGAAGGTCGCCCGCGAGAAGTTCCATCAGGTGCGGGAAGGCGAAACGGTGTTGACCTATCCCGTTCCTCAGCGCAGGAAAAGCCGCTGACCCGGCGTCGCCGACGGACGCCGGGCGACCGGTTGGCGCGCGAACGCTCCGGGAACGGGCGCGGACGCGCCCGCCGCGCTCCGTTTTCTGAAAGGGCAAACGCATCGCCCGCCCCCCCGCCGGTCTTCCGCGGGAGGCGGGAAAGGCGGCGTCGGAAGGTCCGGCAGCGGCGTGCTTCCCCACGACGGCAAAAAAAATCCGCTTTTTTTGTCATGTCGGCGTTTTTGTTTTTGCAATTCTCGAATCGGCTCTCTATATTATAGAGAATTCCGGCTTCAGAAAGCGATTTCCCGATTCACGATACAACCGCAACCCCGAGGAGAAAAAAGAAATGAAGGTCAAACATCTGGTTCTCGCTGTGATCGGTGCGGCAGCCCTGACCGGCTGCCAGAACAATGTGATGGAGAGCCGCGGTTACGTTCCCGCTCCCGCCGCCGACGACCCCGCCCCGATGGCGCCCCGCGAAACTCCGGCGGCGCCCGCGCACGACCTTCCGCCGCAGACTCCCGCGGCTCATGCGGAACCCGCTCCCGCCCGCGTCAGCGCGGCTCCCCGCTTCGAACCGATGACCGGCGTCGTCTCCTCCGGCGGCGTGGATTCCGCCAGGGCCGCCGTGAAACCGGCCGCCAAAGGTTCCGCCGTTCAGGGCGGAGTCTACGTCGTCCAGCCCGGCGACTACCCCGAGAAGATCGCCCGCAAACTCCATGTGAAGCTCGGCGACCTCATGAAGGCGAACGATCTCACTCCCGCGAAGGCGAAGCGGCTCCGCGTCGGGCAGAAGCTGACGATCCCCGCCGGGAACGGCAAGGCGGCGGAGCCCCGGAAGAAGGGATCCAAGTCCGGTGCAAAGGCGAAAGCGACCGGCGAAAAGACTCCCGCCGCCGAAGTCAAAGACGGCATCTACGTCGTCCAGCCCGGCGATTTCCCCGAGAAGATCGCCCGCAAGCTCCATGTGAAGCTCGGCGATCTCATGAAGGCGAACGATCTCACTCCCGCGAAGGCGTCCCGTTTGCAGGTCGGGCAGAAACTGGTCGTTCCCGGCAAGAGCGCGGTCGCTGCGGCGTCCGCGCCGAAGCAGGCTGCCGCCCCCGCCCCCGCGGCCGATTCGTCGGATGACCTCAATCAGGTGCTCCGGCAGGCGGAGGGCACCGCCGTCAAGAATGGTTCCGGGAACGCCGCCGCCGGAATCGATGCCGACAAGGATGTGGTCGTCAGCGATGGCGGACAGGTCGAGACCATCGAAACCGAGATCTCCATCGACGAGTTCGCCCGCCTCCACAACACGACGGCCGAAGCCCTGCGCAAGGTGAACCCCGGTCTGATGCCCGACACCCTCGTGCTCAAGAAGGGCGAAACCCTCTTCGTTCCCGGCAAGTAAGGGAACCCGGCGGGAAGCGCGATGAGCCTCTTCAGCATCATCGGCACGGTCCGACTGCTCTTCTGGATCCTCTGCGGCTTCTGGGCGCTGCGGCTCCTTGAACCGGAGGTCGAACTCCAGAGGAGCAAGGCGCTTCCCGTCGTCAACACGATCGCGCTCCTCGCCGGACCCGCCGTTCTGCTCTTTCTGCTGCTCCGGCGCTTTCTCCGGCGTCCGTTCCGGCTCCTCGCGGAACGTCTGCGCCTCGAGGACGGGATCCCGATGGTCTTTTCGCGCGACGGATCGGAGATCCCCAACGCGGCGCTGGAAACCGCCGCCGCCCGCGCGGTCCGGCGCTTCTTCAAGCAGGCGCTCGAACGCGCCGTCGCGCTCCGCGCCGCCGATCTTCTCTCGGAACCGCTGCCCGGCGGCGGCGCCGCGCTCCGGATCCGCGTCGAAGGATCGCTGAGAACGCTGCGGAAACTCTCTCCCGCCGAAGCGGGGGAGCTGCTCCGGCTGATCGAATTTCTCACAGGAAACGACCCCGAACTCAATCCCCACGCCGAAAGCACCGTGGAATTCCGGGGCAGGCGGGGCGGCGCTGCACTCCGGATCGGTACGCTCAAAGTCGCCGGGGGGACCCGGATCTGCCTGCACCTTCTCCGGCCGGAACGCTCCCTCGAAACCGCCGCCGACCTCGGGCTGGATGCGGAACAGACCGCCGCGCTGCGCGGCTTTTTCGCGCTCCGCGGCGGCATGATCGTCATCGCGGGCGAAGGCGGCAGCGGACGTTCGCTCGCACTGGAACGGCTCCTCGATCTCGCCGATCTCGCCGACCGCAGCGCGATCCTCGTCTCGCGTGCGACGCCGGTCGGACTCCGCCCCGAAGTGATGCGGATCGGCGGCGGAGACGGCGGCGAGGCGGCGACGGGCGACGCCGCGCTCACCGCGCTCCAGCAGTCCCCGGATCTTCTCGCCGTCGATGAAGTGAGCGACCGGAGACTCCTTGCCGCACTGCTGAAAGCGGCGGGCGAAAACCGGCTGACCGTCGCCGTGATCCGCTCCCGGAGCCTCGTCGAGACGTTGTCGCGGCTCCTCGCGCTCGGAGCCTCCGGCGCCGATCTTGCCGCCTCGCTCCGGCTGGTGGTCCAGCTCCATCCGCTCCGCGGGCTCTGCCGGTGCGCGAAACCGGCGCTGCCGACGCCGGAGGAAAGCGCCTTTCTGAACGCCGCCGGACTGCCGGAGAATCGGCTCCGCGACGCGGCGGGCTGTCCGGAATGCGCTTCGAGCGGCTACCGCGGCAGGACCGCGGCATTCGAGCTCTACACCCCCGGGAAAGCCATGTGCGAAGCGCTCCGCGCCCCGCAGCCGCCTTCCCCCGCCGCGATCCGGGCGGTTCTGGAGCGGGAACTCGGTCCCGTCTCCGCCTACACCGCCGGCTGCCGGACCGCGGCGCTCGGGCTCACCTCTCTCGCCGAAGCCGCCACGCTGCGGCAGCCGCCCACACAGGAGTTTCGAGGATGATCACCGCCGCCGCCTGCCTCTTCGTCGCGCTTTACGTCTTTTGCAGCATGCACCGGGATTTCTACCGCGCATGGCGGCATCTCGTCGCCGCCGCCGCCGCCTTCTACCTCGCGCTTTGGAGCATGCCGGAGGTCGCCGATCTGCTGCAGCGCGGCGCGGAAACGGGGGGAGTGCGGCTCCTCGTCCCCTTCTGCAGCAGCGCGGCGATCCTGCTGGTCGGGATTGTCGTACTGATCGCGGTGCGGATCGCCCTCGGCAAACTCGCTCCCTGCTGCGATCCCGAATTTCCCCAGTGGCTCGACCGCCCCGCGTCGTTCGCCGCGCGCGCCGTCACCGCGGCATTCCTGGCTCTGCTCCTGATCCAGAGCGCGCTCGTGCTGCCCGAAGCGGGGACCTTCTCCGGCTTCCGGAGCACGGCGCGGAATGCCGACGCCGCCGCGCTCTTCGCCAGCCGCCTGCTCAACCGCCTGAGCGGGCAGAGTTCCTTCGACGCGAAACAGCGCAAGGCGCTGGAGGAGTGGCGGGCGTCGTCGCTCCGGGAAGCGGAGCGCATCGCCGAACGCGAAAGGGAAGAACGGGAACGGAACGCGGCACCGACGCAAGCCGCCGACGGGCGGCAGCCGACGGAGAACCCGGCGGGTTCGGAAGCCCTTCCCGGGAAGACGGCGGAAGCGGCGCCGGGCTCCGGCGAAACGGCGGTACCGAAGGACGGCGCTCCCGCCCCCGCGACCCCCGGGATCTTGCTCGACCGCACGAAAAAGCGGCTTCAGAGGATCTACGACAACCACAACCGGGGGATGAACTCCTCCGGTGAAGCGGCTCCGGGCGCGGAAGCGGCTCCGGGCGCGGAAGCGGCTCCGGGCGCGGAAGCGGCGACACAACGCTGACGGGGTCCGAGCGAATGGAAAGCATGGGGATCTATTCCGAACGCACGCCTTCCCGCGCGGAGAGCATCGCGGTCATCGCCGTCGCCGTACTGCTCATCCTCGCGCCGGGGATCTCCCCGCTCCGGGAGCTTTTCCGCGGCGAAATGCTTTTTGCGGCGGCGGCAGCCTCGCCCGCCGCGTTTCCGAATGCGATCATCCACGGCGTTCCCTCTCCGCAGGTGATGCCGCTCTTCCCGGCGGCGGCGCGGCTGTTGCATCTCGCCTCGGGGATCTCCCTCGTCGCCGCGCTGCGCTCCCTCTCGCTGCTGATGCTCTGCGCGACGGCGGTCGTCGTCTACTTCGCCGCCGTCGGCGGACGCGGACGCGCCGCGGGCTTCGCCGCCGCCGCGATGTATCTCTCCTCGGCGCTGTCGCTCGAAAAGGGCATCGACGGCACGCCGATCACCACGGGAGCCTTCTTCCTGCTGAGCGCCCAGATGGTGTTTTTCCACTTCGGGCTGCGCCATTACGAATGGGACCGCGCGTGGCTCTTCGCCGGACTGCTGCTGCTCGCGGGGCTGCTCACCGGCGGCTTCCCGGTGATCTTCTTCTTCGCCGTGCCGCTCTTCTTCTTCCGGAGACCGCTCTCGGTGCGGTCGAAATTCCGCAAGCCGGGCTTCGCGGTCGCGGTGGTGCTGACGGCGGCGATGCTTCTCTGGTGGCTCCACGCGCTCTTCCCGAACGGTCTGATCGAACCGGAATTCATCGACTGGAGCCGCTTCTCCTTCGGGCGCTACCTTCTCGAACTCGTCACCTTCCTGCCCCAGCTCGTGCTGCGGCTGATGCCGTGGAGCCTGATCGCGTGGATGCCCTTCTGCGTAGCGCTTCAGGCGCTCGACTCCACCCCGCTGCTCGGCCGCTATCTCGCCACGCTCTTCTGGGTGACGCTGGGGGCGCTGTGGCTGCTGCCCTTCATCGAACCGGAATACATCTTTTATCTTCTCGGTCCGCTGGCGATCCAGGTCGGCCGCACCTACGAGCTCGGGCTCCGCCGCTACGGGCGGACGCTGCGCCGGATCCTCGTCTTCGCCCCCGCCGTCGCCATGGTGTCGATCCTGCTCATCGCGCTGGCGCGGTTCGCTCCGGACTCCCTGCTCTCCAAGTTCGTCAGTCTCCACCACTCGCTCGGGTTCCGGAGCGATCCGGCGTTTCCGGCGCTCGCGCTCGCGGCGGCGGCGGCGCTCGCGCTGCTGACCCTCTACCTCCGCCTCGGGATCCGGCGCGAACCGATGTGGATGATGCTCCTCGGAGTCGCCTCCGCGATCGGGATATTCCACTCCGCGGTGATGCTTCCCTATCAGGCGCAGGACTGCGGCAAGCGCGCCTTCGGCGCCGCGCTCCGCGATGCGCTGGCGCAGGAGCCGCGGGGCGAACGCCGGATCCTGACGCTGAACGTGCGCGACCTCTACGGCGGACTCTTCTACTCGGGATATCCGGTCACGGCGCTGCGTTCCGCGGCGGAACTGCCGCAGTCGGAAGAAACGACGGTCTATCTGCTCTCTCCGAACTTTCCGGCCGCTCCCGAACGCAGCTGGAGCAACCTGCTGCCGCTCGACTTCTCCTACCGCAAGCGCAAGATCAATCTGTGGCGCGGCGTCTGGCGTCAGCGCGAGACCGCCGCATTCGATCCGGAGCTGGAAAATCTGAAGTACGACTCCGGGCCCGGACGTTCCCTGTGACCGTCGGATCTCAACCAAAAAAAACGACAACATACGAGGTGAACCACATGGATTCCAAAACCTTCTGGGTCTTTTCCGGTCAGGGCGCGCAGCATCCCGGCATGGGACGCGATCTCTGCGACGCCTTTCCGACGGCGAAACGCCGTTTCGACGCCGCCGCCGCGCTGCTCGGCGACGAGTTCCTCGCCGCCGTCTTCGATGGTCCCGCCGAAAAGCTCACCGAAACCCGCTTCTGCCAGCCCGCGATCTACACGATGAGCTGCGCCGTCTTCGACCTCTTCCGCGAGAGATTCCCCGAGGCGGGGAATGCCGTCGCCGCCGCCGGACTGAGCCTCGGCGAATACGCCGCCCTCTACGCCGCCGGAGCGATCGACTTCGGGACCGGGCTCCGGCTTCTCCGCCGCCGCGCCGCCGCGATGGAGGAGGCGTGCCGCGAATTTCCCGGCGGCATGGCTTCGGTGCTGAAGGCGGATCCCGGAACGATCCGCGCCGCCTGCGAAGAGGCGGGGATCGACGTCGCCAACTACAATTCTCCGGGGCAGATCGTGATCTCCGGCGAACACGCCAAACTCGCGTACGCGATCGAACTGCTCAAGGCGCGCGGCGTGAGCCGGATCGTCGAACTCCAGGTCGCCGGAGCCTTCCATTCGCGGCTGATGAGCGAGGCGGGACGCCGCTTCGCGCCGGCGCTGGCGGAAGCGGAGATCCGCATGCCCGCGATCCCGGTCTACCACAACTTCACCGCCGCCCCGGCCGGCTCCGTCGCGGAGATCCGCGAGCTGCTCGAGAAACAGGTTTCCGGCAGCGTCCGCTGGGAGGAGTCGCTGCGCCGCGCCGCCGCGCAGGGCGCGCTCAACGTCATCGAATTCGGACCGGGGAACGTGCTGACGGGGCTCGCCCGCCGCACGCTGCCCGAATTGAAACTTTTCAACCTCAACACCAAAGAAAGCATCGACAACTTCAACATGGAGGATCTCGCACGATGAGCAATGCAAAACGTCTCGAAGGAAAAGTCGCACTGATCACCGGAGGCGCCCGCGGCATCGGCAAGGCGATCGCCCTCCGCCTCGCCGCCGAAGGCGCGGCGCTGGCGCTGGTCGACGTGCGCCTCGAAGCGGCGCAGGAGACCGCGGCGGAATTCGCGGCGCAGGGGATCAATGCCCGCGCCTACGCCGCCAACGTCGCCAAGTTCGAGGAAGCGGAGGCGACGGTCGCGGCGGTGGTCGCCGATTTCGGCCGCCTCGACATTCTCGTCAACAACGCCGGAATCACCAAGGACAACCTGATCCTGCGGATGACCGAGCAGGAATGGGACGCGGTCCTGACCGTCAACCTCAAGGGCGCCTTCAACTTCACCAAGGCGGCGGTCCGCCCGATGATGAAGCAGCGCGCCGGCAAGATCGTCAACATCGCCTCGGTGGTCGGACGCATGGGCAACGTCGGTCAGGCGAACTACTCCGCGAGCAAAGCGGGGGTGATCGCCCTCGCCAAGACGACGGCGAAGGAGTTCGCGGCGCGCAACATCCAGGCGAACGCGGTGGCTCCCGGCTTCATCCAGACCGACATGACGGCGCAGCTGCCGCAGGCGGTCCGCGACGCCTTCATGACGGTGATCCCCGCGAAGCGCCCCGGCACGCCGGAGGATGTCGCCGACGTGGTCTGTTTCCTCGCCTCGCCCGACTCCGATTATGTGACCGGACAGGTGATCAACGTGGACGGCGGAATGCTGATGTAAGCATTTCGTTTCATAAAATCCGCGATCCGGCTTGACTTTTGGCGGTTTGCGGGTAATATTATATGCGACGCCATCCTCGTGATGCGTCCGGAACAACGAAATCGAACCAACCCATAAGCATCATCAAGGGAAAGAGGTACAGAAATGTCCGCGGTTGCTGAAAAAATCAAGAAAATCGTCGCCGAGAACCTCAACGTCTCCGAAGATCAGGTCAAACCCGAAGCCAAGTTCATCGAAGACCTCGGCGCCGACTCCCTCGACCTCGTCGAGCTGGTCATGGCGCTCGAAGAGGAATTCGGCGAGAGCATTCCCGATGACGCCGCCGAGAAGCTGACCACGGTCGGCAGCGCGATCGAGTACATCGAGAGCAAGCAGAAGTAATTTCCGCTCTCTCCGACAACGCGATGTGTCCCGTGCGGGATCTGAAATAGAGAAAAGCACGCAACGGCGCATCCTTGCAGCAAGGCCGCCCTGCATGCGAATGTGGGCGGTCTGTTGTTTTCGGCGCGGTCCCGCGGCGCGTTTCGCGCGCGAGACGGCGCTTCACGAGTGGAAGGCAGGAGTTTCATGAAAGAAAAACGGGTCGTTGTTACCGGTTACGGAGCCTTGAGCTGCGTCGGCAATGGAGTGGAGGCGCTGTGGAGCGCGGTGACCGAAGGCCGCTGCGGTCTCGGAGCCATCACTCGCTTCGACACCTCCGCATACCGCACCCGGATCGCCGGGGAGATCAAGGATTTCGACGTCACGCAGTACCTCTCCCCCAAAGATGCGAAACGGTTGGACCTCTTCTGCCAGTACGCCATCGCCGCCGCCGATCAGGCGCTCTCCGATGCGGGCCTGCCGGTCGATCTGCGTACCGCGGAGGGGATCGACCCCAACCGCGTCGGCGTTCTCGTCTCCAGCGGCATCGGCGGACTCGGCACCATCACCGAACAGATCCGCATCCTGACCGATCGCGGTCCCGGGCGCGTTTCTCCGCTGCTGATCCCGATGATGATCAGCGACCTCGCCTCCGGCAACATCTCGATCAGAACCGGCGCGGGCGGTCCGAACCTCTGTGTCGTCACCGCATGCAGCACCGGATGCCACTCGATCGGCGAATCCATGTGGGCGATCAAGCGCGGCGACGCCGACATCATGATCTGCGGCGGCGCGGAAGCCTCGGTCACCGAAGTCGGTCTGGCGGGGTTCTGCGCGATGAAGGCGATGAGCGCCCGCAACGACGATCCGCTTCATGCGAGCCGTCCCTTCGACCTCAACCGCGACGGCTTCGTGATGTCGGAGGGCGCGGGCGTGCTGCTCCTCGAAGAGCTGGAGCACGCGAAACGCCGCGGCGCCCGGATCCACGCCGAAGTGATCGGCTACGGAGCCACCGGCGACGCCTACCACATCACCAGTCCCGCTCCCGACGGAAGCGGCGCGGCGCGGGCGATGCTGATGGCGCTCGGGCACGCGGGGATCGCCCCCGCCGAGGTGGACTACATCAACGCCCACGGCACCAGCACCCATCTGAACGACAAATTCGAAACGATGGCGATCAAGGGCGCCTTCGGCGCTGCGGCGAAAAAAGTTTCGGTGAGCAGCACCAAGGGAGTGATCGGTCACGCGCTCGGCGCCGCGGGCGGCTTGGAGTCGATCATCTGCATCCGCGCCATCGAATCCGGCATCGTGCCGCCGACGATCAACTACGAAACCCCCGATCCCGAATGCGATCTCGACGTGACGCCGAACCGGGCGATCAAACGCGACATCCGGGTTGCGCTCAACAGCAACCTCGGCTTCGGCGGTCACAACGGCGCGCTGCTTTTCCGCCGTTATGAAGAGTGACATGCGATTTCGAAAGAGACACTGAATAAAACACGAACCCCGAGCGGGGAGAAAGAGACGGAAAAATGGTGAAGGCTTGGATCGTTGGCGCAGGAACCTCGAGTGTGTTGCTTCTCCTTGCCGGATGCGCTCCGGAACTGGCGCAGACTCCGATCGGGCAGGAAGAAGCCGCCTGGCAGCAGAGCTTCCGCCAGACCTACTCCAACTACCGTCCGCCCCGCACGGCGCCGCCCGCGACGGTGGACAACGTCTCCGAGAAGCTGCGCGAGAAGGAGCAGGTGGCGCAGAAGGAAGAAGCGCCCGCCGAGATCCCGCAGCCGACGGAAGACGATCCCGCCCGGCTCGTCGACGCCGCCGCCGACGGCGGGAAGGCGCCCGCCGCGAAGGAAGAGAAGCCTGCCGCGGCGGCTGTTGCGAAGTCCGAGGCAAAACCCGAAGCGAAGCCAGAGGCGAAATCCGAGGCGGGAGCCGCCGCCGGCAAGAAGAATTCGTTCACCGCGACGCCTCCCGAACCGACCAACGGAACCGTCTACGAAGTGAAGGCGGGCGACACGCTGAGCGGCATCGCCAAGCGTTTCTACGGCGATGCGAGCGCCGCCGGAGTGATCGAACGGGCGAATGTCGATCTCGTCAAAAACCCGAACCGTCTGCGTCCGGGGATGAAGCTCATCATTCCGAAGCTCTGAAGGATCTGCAGCAGCAGTCCGAGCGTCGTTCCGCGCCGCGGAGCGTGAGAATGTTCTTCGCGGCTCCTCCTCCATCGGGGAGGATCGGGAGCGGCTCTCCTCCGGGCAGCTTTCTCCGGCGGACGGCGGAACGGCAGGAGATCTTCCGACGATGCCTCCTTTTCTGAAAAAACTCTTCGGACGCGCACCGGGCAGCGGGCTCGGTGCCGAGCGTTCATGGATCGACTGGGCGGCGTTTGACTCCGCGGTCGAGCGTTCCCCCGTACCCACGATTTTCGTGATGGTGATGGTCTGGGCGGTTTCCGCCGTGGTCCTGATTCTCTCGGGGCAGCAGCAGCGCGAGCCGCTCGACTGGCTGGTGGGGCAGCAGGCTCCCTACACGATCCTCGCGGGCACCAATTTCAGCTATGTGGACCGCGCCGCGACCGACAAGGCGCGCGACGCCGCCGAGGCGGAGGCTTCGGAGTATTTCAAGCTCGATTCGGAGCGCTCCAACAAGATCACTCGGAATTTCGCCGATTTCGTCGCCTACGTCGAAACGCGGCTCGACGACCGGGAGACGAAGCGCCAGCACGGCGTGGTGCAGGATTCGCTCCCGGCGAAACTCGCCTCGGAGATCTCGCCGACGCTCTGCGAAGCGATCCGCCGCGAATACCGCCGGGGGACCACCTATGCCGCCTTCCACGACCAGTTGAATCGCATCGTCAAACGGGGGATCCTCGGCAGCGATGTGCAGAGGAGCAAGGGCAAGGATGATGCGCAGAGGAATATCCGGATCGTCGACAACAGCGGCAGGATCAGCCTGCAGCTGCGGAAGTTCAGCGACTTTCACACTCCGGCGACCGCCGCGGAGCTGCTGGCGAATTCGCTTTTCCCCACCGACAAGAACTGCGGCGCCGAATTCAGGAGGGCGGCGCTCAAACTGATCGGCGACAACGGCAACCTCAATTGCGACCACGAGCTTACCACCGAATCCAGGGAACAGGCGAGAAAGAAGATCCCCGACGTCATCAAAGAGAAGCAGAAGGGCGAAGTGCTGATCGCCAAGGGGACCCTCTTCGACGCGGCGAAAAAAGAAATCATCGCCGCCGAACGTGAAGCGCTCCCCCCCGTCGGAGACCTCTGGAGGACCGCCGCGACGGTGCTGATCTGGAGCCTGCTGCTGCTGGGCGCCGCCATCGCCTTCCAGTATTGGCTGGATCCCTGCTGTTTCGGCGACAACCGCCGGATCATCGTTCTCGGGCTGACGGTCATCGCCGCGCTGGTGCTGAACGATCAGACACTGGGCTACTTCGAGTATCTGCTCCGTCAGGACAAGATCAAATCCGATGATCTGCTGGTCGCCGCGGTGCCGATCGCGCTGGCTCCCGCGATGATCTCGGTGCTGCTCGACCGCCGCGCGGCGATCGGCGCGGGCGCTTATGTCGCCGCCATCACGGCGATGATGATCATGCCGGAGCGCTCCTTCGAGCTGGCGCTGCGGTGGACCGCGGTCACCACCGTGACCGCGCTGCTGGTCAGCCGGGTGGACAATTACCGGGCGTTCTTTCTCCACACGCTGGTCGCCTCGATCGGCGCGACGTGGCTGATCTGCCTCGATCGGCTCTTTCTGACGAACAATTGTAAAGATTTCCTGCAGAACGCCGTCTGGGTGATCTTCTGTTCCGGTTTTGCGGCGGCGGTACTGTCGCTGGCGCTGATCTTCTTTCTCGAAGTGGTCGGCAATTTCAGCACACGGATGTCCCTGATGGTGCTCTGCGACTGCAACCATCCGCTGCTTGAGCGCATGAAGCGCGAAGCGCCCGGCACGATGGCGCATTCGATGGCGGTCGCCACCCTCTCCGAGGATGCGGCGCGGGCGATCGGGGCGAATCCGCTGATCGCCAAGGCGGGCGCCCTCTTCCACGACGTGGGGAAACTGACGATGCCGCAGTACTTCACCGAAAACAATCCCGACAGCGCGCTCCAGCACCTCAACCTGAATCCGCAGATGAGCAGCATCATCATCCGGGATCACGTCAAGGAGGGGCTGCTGTTGGCGCGGCGCTACCGGCTCTGCCGCGAAGTGCGCGACATCATCGCCACTCATCACGGCGACGATCTGGTGCGTTATTTCTACAACAAGATGCTCGAAAACGCCAAAAACGACACTTCGGCGCCGCCGGTGCTGGAAAGCCAGTTCCGCTACGGCGGCGAACCGCCGCGCGGGATCGAGGCGACGATCGTCAGTCTGGCGGATGCCTGCGAAGCGGCGAGCCGTTCGCTGGAGCATCCGACGCCGGAGCGGATCCGCGATCTGGTGGGGAAGATCTTCCTCGGACGCTTCCAGGGCGGTCAGCTGCGGCGCAGTCTTCTGCCGCTCGCCGATCTGGAGAAGGTCCGCGAAAGTTTCATCGCGACCCTGAGCAGTGCGCGCCACGGCAGGGTCTCCTACGACACGCCCGCCGCCGCGGAACAGAAGGGAACCCGAAGTGAAACTGCGTTACCGGTGGCGCAATCGGCGCCTTCCGCATCCCCCAAGAAGTGAACTGAGCGTCTTCGCCGCCGCCGCCGCCCGCGCCGCCGGACTTGACGAACTCCGGGAGTGGTATCTCGAGATCGACTTCGTCGGCGACCGGAGCATGACGCGGCTGAACCGCGAGATCGTCGGACACCTCGGGACGACCGACGTCATCACCGTAAGCTACTTCGACGACCCGGAGTCCTTCTTCCCCGGCGACACGGGAGTGGAACTCTTCGTCAACGCCGACATCGCGGCGCGCGAAGGGACGAAGCGCGGCACGGGTTATTCCTATGAAATGGCGCTTTACGTCGTTCACGGACTGCTGCACTCCGCAGGCGAGGACGATCTCGCGCCGGAACCCCGGCGCCGGATGCGCCGCCGGGAGCGGGAAGTGCTCGCGGCTGTCCGCGCGGCGGGAATCGACTTCACCCGCGTCTTTCCTTCCGCCCGCAAACCGACGCACCGGTAACCCCCGGCAACGTCTCCGCGCTGCGCCTGGCAGACCGCCGTTTGCAGACCTGTACAACGAAAGTCATGGACCTCGCCGAGGCAAGTACGGCATCTTGTCACGGCGCAGCCGGACGAACCGGTGCAGGTCCATCGCCCTGCCGGGGAGGTTCGAGGGGCGAGGAGCCCTTGCTTCTTTTTAAATTTTTTTTGTTTTTTCATTGCTTTTTTCTGAAATTATGCTATAATTTAAATTAGCAAAACAGGTTAACCGTTTAACAAACAGGGGGGGCTCTCGCGGTGGTGAAACTTGTCGATATCGCCCGGGCTACGAATGTCAGCAATGCGGCGGTGAGCTATGCCTTCTCCTCCGATCCGGCGAAGCGGGCAAAACTCTCGCCCGCGACGCGGGAGCGCATTCTGCGGACCGCCGAACGATTCAACTACCGCCCCAGTCTGACCGGGCGCGGATTCGCGCTGCGCCGCAGTTACAACATCGCTCTTCTGATGCCGCTGAGCTGTACGCGGAACATGTCCGCCCATTACCTCGGGATGTTCCACGGCGTCAGTGCGGGGATCGCCGGGAGCGATTACAATCTTTCGGTCTTTTTCGGCTGCGACGAAAAATTTCTCGGCAGCGTGAGGAACGGCAGGATCGACGCCGTCGCGGTGCTCGCCCGCGGACAGAATCCCGAAGTCTTCAAGACGCTGGCGGCATTGGAGATCCCGATCGTGTTTCTCAACCGCCCGGCGCCTCCGGAATGCGCCGATGCCGCGAGCTGTTCCAGCGATTACCGGAGCTGGCTGACCGGCGTGCTCGACGATTTCGAGGGGAACGGCATCCGAAGCTGCACCCTCTATTACCGGGCGGACCGCTTCGGCGACAGGGAGGTGAAAACGCTGCTCGAAGAACTGTGCGCCGCAAAGTCGATCTCCTGCCGGAGCTTTTCGCGCGAAGAGTTTTCCGCGCCTGCGAAAACGAGCCCGGTGGAGGGTTTCGTTTTCTGCGGAAGCTCCCCGGCGATCCTCGATTTTCTCCGCCGCTCCGGGGAGATCCCTTATGTGATCCTTTCGGAAATGGGGAGCGCCCGCCGCCGCGGTCTCACGGGGGGGACGGTCTTCTCCCACGATTCGGAGACGATCGGCCGCAGCGGGGTCGAAATGCTGCTTGCCGAACTCGATCGCGGCGGACATCCGGAGGAAAAGCGCATCCCGCTGCTCCGGGATGACGGAACGGCAAAAGCATCGATGATCCCGGAGTTTTGACGGCGGCGCGGCTCCCCGCTCGGGAAAAACCGCCGCCCCGACAGCAAAGAAGGAGTTTCGAATCTTGGACGAAACCGTGAAAATCGTGACGCTCGGCACCTCGCACGGGGACCCGACCGAAGAAAGATTCAACGTCTCGACCCTGATGGATATCCCGGGGTACGGGGGGATCCTGATCGACGCCGGCACCCCGGTACTGGGTCTCGCGATCCGGAAAAAGTATCCGCTGGAGCGGCTGCGCGCGCTTTTCATCACCCACATGCATCAGGATCACTTCGGCGGAGTGCCGGATCTCCTCAAATTCTGGGTCAAGCGGCTGCCGGAGGAGCGGCGGCTCCGGATCTTTCTGCCGGAGAGAGCCGCCATGGAGACGATCTTCGCCTTCACCGAGCTGGCGCACCGCCCGATCGACCGGAGCCGCTTCGAAGTCTCCGAACTTGCCCGCGGCGGCGCGATGCTGGCGGAAGAGCTCCGCTTCGAGGCGGTACCGACGGATCACTTCAGCAACGAAAACCGGGTCTTCCCCAGCTGGGCGCTCCGCTTCGGGATCGCGGGGAAGCGGGTGCTCTTCACCGGGGACCTCGCCCGCGATCTCCATGATTTCCCGCGCGGGAACGCATGCGACATCGCCTTCTGCGAACTGACCCACTTCGCACTGCGCGATGCTCTGGAAATACTGAAACAGGAACATTTCGGCAGACTCGTCTTCACCCACATCGGCAACGAGTGGCACGGCGCGGCTGCCGAAGCGAGGTTCCGCAAAGAGACGGGGGTCCTGCCCTACCCGGCGGAGATCGCCCATGACGGAGATGAATTCGAGTTATGAAAACGGTCGTTCTCGCCGATCTGCATCTTACGGATGATCTCGGCACCGTAAAAACGCAGGTGCTGACCTGGGCGCTCGCCGCGGCGGAGCGCGCGGGCGCGGAACTGCTCTGCTGCATCGGCGACCTCACCGCGCAGGGCAGCGACCGGCAGACCGCCGAAGTGCTGCGCCGACTGCGGAGCGCCGCCATCCCCTGCTGCTCGACGCCCGGCAACGCGGAACTCCGGATGTTTCCCGACGGGAGGAACGCGGTCCGTTTCGCCATCCCCCCGGCGGCGGGGATCCCGGTCGTCATGATCGACACCGCCGCAAACGAACCGCCGCCGGAGGAACTTGCAAAACTGGAGTCGCTGCCGGACCGGAGCGGTTTTCTGCTTGCGACCCACAACCCGACGGAGAACTGGAGCGAAAGCGCCCGGCGGGTTTTTCAGGACGCGCTCCGGCGCGGCGCGGTCACCGCGGTCATCGCCGGGCATTCACACCACGATGCGGAGGGGATCCTGCGCGGACTCGATCCCGACAAGGCATCCGGAGGGCCGCCGATGGCGGCGCTTCTGGAGCAGCTTCCCGACCGCAGCTGGAAGCGGAGCGATCTGGTCATGCCGGGCGTCGATCCCTCGGAGTGGGAGGAACGGGAACGCTCGGAGTTCCGGCGCAGCCTCGGGGTCTCCTCGATGGGTAAGACCGCGGAGGCGCTGGAGTTCGCCGTGCGGCACGGCATCGAAAACGTGGAATTGCGTCCCCCCGTGGAGGAGTGTCCCGCGACGACGGAGGCGATCTGCAAATGGCGCGGGCGCGGCGGCAGGATCCTCTCGCTGCACCTGCCGGATCTCGACCCCCGCAATGACGGGAGCGAACTGCGCCGCCACGTCGCGCTGGCGCATCGGCTCGGCTGCGACCGGGTGACGCTGCATGTGCCGCGGATCACCGCCGCCCGGTTCGCCGAAGCCGAAGAAGCGCTGCTGGAGCGCTTCGGGCGGGACCTGCGGCTCCTGCTGGAGAACGGGGTGACCGTCGGGATCGAAAACCTGCACACCCGCCGCGGCGAAACCGCGTTCGAGACCCGCAACTTCGGCTGTACCATAGAAGAGTGCCGCGGGTGGATCCTGAAACTGCGGGAGCGCTTCGGCACGGACCGCATCGGATTCCATCTGGATATCGGGCACGCCCGCAACAACGCGCCGATCTCCCAGGGGGAGAATCTCTCCGACTGGTATGCCGCATTGGGGGATTTCCTCAACGGCTGGCATCTGCATCAGGTGAAGCCCGACGCGGGAAGCTTTCTCAATCACCACCCGCTGACGGGGTTTTACGACAAGCTGATCTCGCTGGGCGGCATGTTTCTCGCCTTGAACTCGGGGCAGCTGCCCCGGCGTGCGCCGATGTTTCTGGAGTCGCGCGAATGGGAGGGCAATGTCAAGGCGTATGCGGCGCTGACGGCGCTGCTGTCGCAGAGTGAAGTCGCGCAGGAAAAACGAAGCGGATCCGATCGGGGGGGGATACCCCGTTGAAAACCACAGGATAAGGAAAGGAACATGCGATGAAGAAATTGTTATGGCTGCTGATGCTGATGCCGCTCGCGCTCCGCGCCGTCTCTCTGCCGGACGAGGTGGCGCACTACCCGCTGCACGACGGCAGCGGCACGGTGGCGAAGGAGGCGCAGGACCGGCTGCCGCCGGCGAAGATCACCGGTTCGGCATGGATGACCCGCGACGGGCTCCCGCTGATCGACTTCGGCGGCATGAAGGTCTATCGGATGGCGCAGGTCAAGCTGCCGCCGGTGGAGTTCGACGGCGAATTCACGATCGCGATATGGGTGTCGGCGTACTGGTGGAACGAAAACTGGGGCGCGATCTGCTTCCGCAGCGACGCCACCTACGGGATCCGCAACAACCGGAACCACCCCGGGCAGATCCATTTCAAGGTCAAGGACAAAAACGCCAAGCGCGGGGTGAATCTCTTCAGCAACACCGTGCTGAGCAAGGGCGGTCCCTGGCATCATGTCGCGGCGACCTTCGTGCCGGGAAAGTCCATGCGGATCTACATCGACGGCAAACTCGACGCCGAATGCACCGCGAACATCCCGAAAGAGCTGGATCATGACAAAAATGTTTTCTGTCTCGGCCGCACCGGCAATACCAACTGCTATTCGGGGGTGCTCTCCAATCTGCACCTCTACCGGCGGGCGCTGACCGAGGAGGAGGTGAAGACCCTCTACAAGAGCGAAAACCGCTTCGGGCTGCCCGCTCCGGAAGGGGGGCTCCTCCC
>Ga0310690_10002863_pt1 | contig 27172 bp, 25 predicted proteins | sample AusTroGonzalo_MG_2_FD_207661 | JGI IMG/M metagenome (GOLD analysis project Ga0310690, IMG submission 207661) | Bovine rumen microbial communities from tropical cattle in Woodstock, Queensland, Australia - Gonzalo_04 (v2) (version 2) | ecosystem: Host-associated > Mammals > Digestive system >...
TTCACGATGGTCAACGCGCCCGAAATGTCTTCGAGGTTGGTCTGCGAGAGACCGTTCTTGCCGTTCTTGAGCACCTCCATGCCGCTCACCGGACCGTCGAGATCGGCGGGACGGTACCACGCCGCGGGCTGGTGCGGATTGGTCCCGTAGCGCAGATCGTCGATCTTGACGTACCGGCGGCCGCCGATGACGACTTCGGGTGCGAAATCACCGACGTTTTTCTCCAAGTAGGTCGAACGCGAAAGTTTTTCAGCCATGATGCCTCCCTGCGGGGGCGCCGGAACGCGCCTCCCGCCAAAAAAAAAGACCGTTGAATCTCTCCGTAAATAAAATATATCACCGGTTGAACTTTACGGCAAATGGAACTATCTTTAACAAGAGCAGATTTTCCAACTATTTTTTGGCGGATTGACATGGAAACGACCCGACAAGCGCCCTGCCGCGGACTTTTCATCACCTTCGAGGGACCCGAAGGCAGCGGCAAAACGACCCAGATCCGGCTTCTCGGCGAATACCTCGCCGCCCAGGGCAAAGAGGTGCTTCTCACCCGCGAACCCGGCGGCACCCCGCTCGCCGAACAGCTCCGAGGCGTGCTCAAGAACCACCGCGGAGAGGAGAAACTTCAGCCGGGGACCGAGCTTTTGCTCATGGAGGCGGCGCGCCACCAGCATGTGATGAATGTGATCGCCCCCGCCCTCGCCGCCGGCAAGATCGTACTCTGCGACCGCTTCTTCGATTCGACCACCGCCTATCAGGGCGGCGCGCGCGGCATCGAGGGCAAGGTGATCGACACCCTCAACGGGTTCGCGGTCGGCGGCTGCCGTCCGCAGCTCACCTTTCTGCTCGACCTGCCCCCCGAAGCAGGGTTCCGCCGCACCGGGAAACGTCCGGAGACCCTCGGCGAATACGACCGCTTCGAGGAGGAGGATCTCGCCTTCCACCGCCGGGTGCGCGAGAGCTTTCTCGAGATCGCCCGTCTCCATCCGGAGCGGGTGCGGCTGATCGACGCCGACCGCGGGGTCGACGAGATCCAACTCGAAATCCGCCGGATCGTCCATGAGTATCTTGTTGCGTGAATATTCCGGCATCTGCGGAGCCCTCATCGCGGCGCTCGGCAACGCGCGGCGTGCCGGGCGTCTCGCCCACGCCTTTCTGATCTCCTCCGCCGACGCCGACGCGCGGCGCGGCTTCGCGGTCGCGCTCGCCCAGCTCGCCGTCTGCCCCCGCAGCGCCGAAACCGGAGAGCCGGACGGCGAATGTCTCCACTGTCTCCGCCTCGAACGAGGCGTCTATCCCGCCTTCTACGAACTGTCGCCGGTCGGCAGGATGTATCAGATCCGCGTCGGCGAACGCGGCAATCCGGAGCCGAATACGATCCGCTCCTTCATCGACCGCTTCGGCTACACCGGCGACGCCGACGCTCCGCTCAAGATCGGCGTCATCCACGACGCCGACCGCATGAATGCCGAAGCCCAGAACGCGCTGCTCAAGACCCTCGAGGAACCGCCCCGCGACACCATGTTGATCCTCGAGACCGGCAATCCCGGCTCGCTGCTGCCGACGATCCGTTCGCGCTGCCAGCCGCTGGCGCTGCCGCAGAATTCGGTCGCCTACCGCTTCGAAGGCGCCGACCGCCTCTTCTCCGCGCTCGGAGAATGCTGCTTCGAGGCGGATTCCCTCGCCCGGGCGGAACGCGCCGCGCAGGAGATCATCGCCGTCGCGGGCGGTCTCGCCGCCGCCGCGGAGGGCAAGACCGACGAAGCCTTCCGCAAGGAGACGGAACTCGCCGCCTCGCTGGAGGACCGCGCCTTTCAGAAGCGCCTCGAGGAACGGGTCGCCGCCGCCGCAAGCGGCGAATACATGCGGGAACGGCGCGCGTTTCTGAGCGCGATCGGCGCCTTCGCCTCGCAGGTGTTTTTGCTCTCTCTCGGAGTGCCGCCGTCGGAACTGGCGAATCCGGAGCTTTTCGCCGGGACGCGGCTCCCGGCGCGGATCGCCCCGGAGGAGGGCGACCGGATCCTGCGCGAAGCGGAGGAGCTTCAGCGGACCCTGCGCTTCCCCGTCAACGAGGAGCTCGCGCTGCGGAGTTTCGCGATCAACCTCGCGCTGCCGCGGATGGCGCGCGGTTCCCGCTGAGGCGGCATCGCCGCGCGATCCGGCGGGAAAGGCTTGCAAACGGGGGGCGGAGGAGATATATTAAACGCCGTCCGGAGCGCCTCCGGCAGCACACGCGTCCGCTCCCTGCGCTCCGCATCGGGAGCGGCACAACAACCGAAACACAAGGTGAAACATGTCCAGAACATTGCTTTTTCAGGGAGACTCCATCACCGACTGCGGCCGTACCGGCGCCGCCGACAACGAATGGGGCAGCGGTTATCCGCGGCTGATCGGTTCGTTCCTCACCGGGAACTTCCCCGAAACGGGCTGGGAGGTCGTCAACCGGGGGATCAGCGGCAACCGGGTCGTCGATCTCTACGCGCGCTGGAAGCTCGACGCGCTCAACCTCAAACCGGATTTCATCAGCATCCTGATCGGCATCAACGACACCTGGCACGAAAAGGCGCGCCAGAACGGCGTCGAAGTCCCGCGCTACGAGCAGTTTTACCGGATGCTTCTCGACTGGAGCATCGAAGCGCTGCCCGAAGTCCGCTTCATCCTGATGGAGCCCTTCGCGCTTTGCTTCGGCGCGGTCGGCGAGGATTGGATCCCCGAAGTCGATGCCCGCCGCGAAGCGGTCCGCCGGATCGCCGCGGACTACCGCGACCGTTCGGTCTTCGTGCCGCTCCAGCAGCCGCTGCTCGACGCCTGCCGCCGCGCGCCGCAGGAGCACTGGCTGCGCGACGGAGTGCATCCCAAGCCCGCCGGACATCAGCTCATCATGAATGAGTGGATGAAGGCGGCGGCGCCCCTCCTCGGTCTGTAAGGACGGCGAAACCTCCCCGCCGCCGCGTTTTTCAGAAGCGCCAAAAGACGATCCTGCCCAGCGGGACCGCGTCGGCGGGAGCGGTGACTTCGAGGTAGTTGTCGCTCCAGCCGCGGGCGGTCCCGTCGGCGTCGACGCTCTCGAAGATCACCGGGAGTTCGCATCCTCGCTGCGAGAGGGCGAAGGCCTGCTTCGATCCCTCCGCCGCCGCGTGCAGGGCGGCGAGCCGCCGCCGCACGACGTCGGCGCCGGGGCGTCCGGGCATGACCGCCGCGGCGGTACCGGGACGCGGCGAGAAGGGGAAGATGTGCAGATTGGCGAAGGCGCATCGGCGCACGAACTCCAGCCCCTCCTCGAACTCCGCGTCGCTCTCTCCCGGAAATCCGACGATGAAATCGCTCCCGATGTGGATCCCGGGAACGCGGCGGCGCGCCTCGTCGACGAATGCCGCGAACTCCTCCGCGGTGTAACGGCGGTTCATCCGGCGCAGCACCGCATTGCTTCCGTGCTGGAGCGAGAGGTGCAGAAAGCGGCACATCCGGGGCTCCTCCGCGATCGCGTCGAGCAGTCCGGCGGAGCCGGAGAGTCTTCCCGGTTCGGTCGATCCGAGGCGGATCCTGAACTCTCCCGGCAGCGCGGCGACCGCGCGGATCAGTTCCGCCAGCCCGCGACCGTCGGGGGTCCGATAGGCGCAGCTGTTGACTCCGGTCAGGACCAGTTCGGGAAATCCCGCCGCCGCCGCCTGACGGCACTCCGCCAGCGTTTCGTCGAAATCCCGCGAGCGTTCCGGGCCCCGGAGCAGCGGGACCAGACAGTAGGTGCAGAAGTTGTCGCACCCCTCCTGGATCTTGATGAAGGCGCGGGTGCGGCGGGGAAATTCGGCGGCGACCCCTTCCCGGAAACTCCGCTCCGTTCCGGTCCCCCGGCCGGTGCGCAGCGGGAACGCCGACTTCGCCGCCCCTTCCCGGAGCAGCGCGTCGAGATCGCGTTTGCCGGGATTCCCGGCGACGAGATCCGCTCCGGCGCGGCGCAGCGCCTCCGCCGATTCGGCGGAGGCGGCGGAAGCGCAGCCGAGGACCGCGATCCGGGCGGCAGGGAAGCGTCGGCGGAGCTTCCGCACCGTCTGGCGGCTCTTGCGTTCAGCCTCGGCGGTGACGGCGCAGCTGTTGACGACGACCAGCGCCGGAGAACGGAATGCCGTTTCGTCTTCCGCAACGATTTCGCATCCCGCCCGCCGGAGCCGCGCGGTCAGCAGCGCGGTGTCGGCGGTGTTGAGCCGACATCCGTGGGTGACGATCAGCACCCGGGTTGGTTTTGGCTCTGCGGACGCCACGGACTGACTGGATCCTTCCCCGAAAAAGACGGAACGGGTCTTACTTTTTGTTCCGCCACGAAAGCGCGCCGGTCGGACAAGCCATGACGCATTCGCCGCACTCGACGCACGAGGAGGGGAATCCGGCATCGAAGGCGGTGCTGATGCGGGTGTTGAAGCCGCGGCTCTGATGAGAGAGCAGCGTTTTGCCCACCACCTCCTTGCAGACTTTGACGCAGACGCCGCACTTGATGCACTTGCCGCGGTCCTGGAAGATCGCCGGATGGCGGTCGTCGATGCTCTTCGCAAGGCGCGCCCCCGGGATCGCGGTCGGCGAACAGTGGTAGGCGCAGCCGTGTTCCCGCAGCTTGCAGTCGTGCTTGTCGGCGCAGCTGCACTCGATGCAGCGTTCGCCTTCGGCGCGGACGACTTCCGGCGGCAGGGTCTGCGCGACCTCCTTGAAGGTGTGCTTGCGCTCCTCCAGCGGGATCAGGATCTGCTGCGCGCGGTCGGCTTCGGAGACCCCCTTGCGCAGGAAGACCAGATCCTCCTTGCGGAGCGACTGCCACTTGCCGCGCGAAACGTTGACGGTCGGTTCGGCGGGATATTCGACTCCGGCGAGATCGCGCAGCACCGCGAGCGCGGCACGGCGTCCCGAAGCGACTCCCTCGACGACCGTCGCCGCGCCCGAAACGCAGTCGCCCGCCGCATAGCAGCGCTCGGCGAAGCGGGGTTCGGTCTCGCTTTCGACTTCGATCTCGCCGAAACGGGTGGTCGGGATCCCCGCGGGAGCGGCGGTGCGCTGCCCGATCGCGGCGATCACGGTGTCGGCGACGGTCTCGAACTCGCTGCCCGGAACCGCGACCGGCTTGCGGCGTCCCGAGGCGTCGGGTTCGCCGAGTTCCATGCGGCAGCAGGTCAGGACGAATTCGCCGCCGCGTTTTTCGAGTTTGACCGGAGCGACGAGGAAGACGAAATCGACGCCCTCTTCGCGCGCTTCGGCGATCTCGCCCTTTTCGGCGGGCATCTCGTTTTCGGTCCGGCGGTAGAAGCACTGCACCGTGCCGCCGAGCCGCACCGCGGTACGGAGGCAGTCCATCGCGGTGTTGCCGCCGCCGACGACCACCGTTCTGCCGGGATTGGCGCGCTGCCGGCACTTCTCGGCGACTTCGCGGAGGAAGCCGATGCCGGGGAGCGCCAGCTCCTCGCCCTCGCAGCGCAGTCCGGAGCTCTTCCAGCACCCGCAGGCGACGACGACCGCGTCGAATTTCGATTTGAGTTCGTCGAGCGAAAGATTGTCGCCGAGACGGCGGCTGAATTCGAAGTTCACCCCGAGTTTGCGGTAGTGGGCGATCTCGCGGTCGAGGATCGCCTTCGGCAGGCGGTATTCGGGGATCCCGTAACGGAGCATCCCGCCCGGCTGCGGCATCGCCTCGAAGACCGTGACCGCGACTCCTTCCATCCGCAGATAGTAGGCCGCCGAAAGTCCGGCTGGACCGGCGCCGACCACCGCGACGGAGATCCCGCGTTCCGGCGCGGTCTCCTCCTGATAGCTGTCGTAGAAGAGATCGGCGGCAAGGCGCTTGAAGTCGTTGATCGAAACGGGCTTGCCGTAGACGTTGCGGCGGCAGTCCTTCTCGCAGAAGCGGGGGCAGACGCGCCCGATCGACATCGGCAGCGGGATCCGTTTCTTGATGATCTTGAGGCTTTCGAGGAAGTCCCCCTTGCGTCCGGCGCGCACATACTCCTCGACCGAGGCGTGGGCGGGACAGGCGAGGGTGCAGGGCGCTTCGCAGTCGCCCGCGTGCTCGCTCAGCAGCAGATTGAGCGCGGTGCGGCGCATTTCGAGGACCGCGGGCGAGGAGGCTTCGATCTCCTGACCGGGGGCGGGCATCGAGGCGCACGAAGGCATGAATTTGCCGGTTTTGACGTCGCGGACCACGCAGACGAAACAGCTCGTCGTCTTGGTGATGCGGTTTTCGCGGCAGAGGGTCGGGATCTCGATCCCGTTGGCGCGGGCGACTTCGAGGATCGTCTGCCCGGGTTCGGCGGAGACCTTCCGCCCGTCGAGGATGAATTCAATGCTCATGATGGTTTACTCTCCCTCGGAGATGCGGCTGATCGCGTGTTTCGGACACTGCTCCAGACAGGTGTTGCAGCGGGTGCATTTCGCGCTGTCGATCGTGAAGTCGTCGGCGATCGCGCCGACCGGACACGACCGGATGCACTTGCGGCACTTGATGCACTTGGCAAGGTCCACCTTGAGCTGCACCAGAGCGTTGCACTGCAGCGCGGGACAGCGGTGATGCTTCACATGCTCCTCGTATTCGTTGCGGAAGTAGCGCAGCGTCGCCAGCACCGGGTTCGGCGCGGTCTGCCCGAGTCCGCAGAGCGCGCCCGCGCGCACCTTGGGACCGAGGTCGGCAAGCAGGTCGAGGTCCGCCTCGGACCCCTTGCCGGCGGTGATCCGCTCCAGCGCCTCGAACATCCGCATCGTGCCGACGCGGCAGAAGGTGCACTTGCCGCAGCTCTCTCGGTGGGTGAAGTCGAGGAAATAGCGGGCGGTTTCGACCATGCAGCGGTCCTTGCCGATCACGATCATGCCGCCGGAACCCATGATCGCCCCGAGGGCGCGGAGCGAGTCGTAATCGACCGGCGTATCGAAGAGTTCGACCGGGATGCAGCCGCCGGAGGGTCCGCCGGTCTGCACCGCCTTGACCGAGGCGCGGTCGGCGCCCCCGATCTCGAAGACGATGTCGTTGAGCGTCGCTCCCATCGGGACTTCGACCAGCCCGGGATATTTGAGGTCTCCGGCGAGCGCGAAGAGCTTGGTCCCCTTGCTCCCCTCGGTGCCGATCGCGGCGAATGCCTCGGCTCCGTCGCGCAGGATCAGCGGCACGTTGCCGAAGGTCTCGACGTTGTTGATCATCGAGGGATGTCCCTCGAATCCGCTGTCGGTCGGGAAGGGCGGCCGGAAACGCGGCGTACCCCGTTTGCCCTCCAGCGACGCGATGAGCGCGGTCTCCTCGCCGCAGACGAAGGCGCCCGCGCCTTCCTTGATCTCGATGGCGAGCTCGCGGCCGCCGACGATGTTGAGACGGTGCCGGTAGATCTGCTCGATGGCGATCTTGAGGTGCTTGATCGCCAGCGGATACTCCGCGCGGCAGTAGATGAAGAGGCGGGTCGCGCCGGTCGCATAGGCGGCGATCAGCATGCCTTCGAGCATCTGGTGCGGCACGCTTTCCATCAGCGAACGGTCCATGAAGGCGCCGGGGTCTCCCTCGTCGGCGTTGCAGATCAGGATCTTCTCCGGATTGCTCTTGGCGGCGAGGAAACTCCACTTCCGGCCGGTCGGGAAACCGCCGCCGCCGCGTCCGCGCAACCCGGATTTGAGCACTTCGTCGACCACCTCGGCGGGAGTCATCGACAGCGCGCGCTTGAGTCCTTCGTAGCCGCCCGCGGCGGTGTAGGCCTCGAAGCAGGTGGGGTCGATGCGGCCGGCGAGCGCCATCACCTTGACGAGTTCGCGCTTGCGGCGCGCTTCGGGGATCTCGAAGCGATGCTCCGGACCGAGTTCGAGGATGTTGTCGATCGCGGCATCGCTCGCATCGACATCGCGGTAGATCACCGAGGAGCCGTCGTCGAGCACGGCTTCGACCATCGGTTCGGCATAGCAGTGACCGAGACAGCCGACTCCGGTCACCGGGAGGGCTCCGGCGCGGCGGAGCAGCGCTTCGCGGACCGCTTCGGCGCCCGCGGCGATGCCGCAGCTGGCGACGCCGACGCGGAGTTCTTTGATCTTCTGATTCATTTTTCGCGGTACTCCTTCAGGATTCCGACAAGTTTCTTGCGGTCGAGTTTGCCGTAGACGGTGCCGTCGATGCTGATGACGGGGGCGAGGCTGCAGCAGCCGAGGCAGGCGACGGTATTGAGCGAGAAGACGCCGTCGTCGGTGGTCTCGCCGGAGTCGATGCCGAGTTCCTGCCGGAGCCACTCGCGGACCTGCCCGGATCCTTTGATGTGGCAGGCGGTGCCGTCACAGGCGGCGATCTGATGGCGTCCGGGTCTCACCCGTTTGAACTGCGCGTAAAAGGTGACGACGCCTTCGACTTCGACGACGGGGATCTTGAAATACTCCGCCGCGGCGCGGATCCCCGCGTCGGGCAGGTAGCCGGCTTTGCTCTGGATGAGCTGCAGCCCCTTGATGAGGTTCCCCGGAACGCATTCGATGCCGGAGAGGTAGGAGAATTCTGCTTCCATGGCGAAAACAATTCCTTCGATGACTGTGGACGAATTTGTATAATATACATCCTGACAGCACGATTTACAATGCTGCGCCGCAAGGCGGGGGGGCGGCGGCGGAGCTTTCGCAGGGCCGCAGACGGCGGGGACACCTTTACTGCTGGAATCCGCATCCGACGATCGCCGGCTTCCCCTCGAGGATCCCCATGCGGACCAGATAGATCACCTCGTTTTTCTGCGGCGCGGCGGGAGGAGCGGCGGGCTTCTCGAAGGTGAACTTCCAGAGATAATCGCGCACGATCCCCTGGTCGAGCACGGTGACGAACCCGGTTCCGACGAGGACTCCGCGGCGTTTGCCGAAGGAGTCGCACATCCGCCGGAACATCGCCTCGGAGACCTTCGGCCGCAGTTCCGCCGGCAGCCGGTTCCATTCGCCCGCCCTGAGCGCGTCGGCGAAGGCGCCGACGAAAACTCCGGCGGCGGCGCGGGCGGCCTCACCGTCTTTTTCGGTGAAGGCGGCGGGGACCGGAGCCTTCGGCTGCTTGCGGGCGGCGTCCTTTGCGGCGGAGGCGCAGCCGGAGCTCACGGCGAGGATCGCGGCGGCGGCGAGAAGAGCGGAGAGTTGCTGAGAACGGAGCGTCATGGGTGGGTCCCTCCTGTCGATGTTGTCGGTCAATGCATACAGCGGGGACAGAAGAAGGCGCTTCTGCCTCCGAGAACACAGCGTTCGATCGTCGCGCCGCAGCGGGGACAGGCTTCGCCGTCGCGCCCGTAGACCCGCAGCTCCTGCGCGAACTTCCCCTCGGAGCCGTCGACGTTGAGAAAATCCGAAACGGTGGTGCCCCCCGCGTCGATGGCGCGAGAGAGGATGTCCCGGATCGCGGCGGCGAGGGTCCGGCATTCGCGCCGCGAGAGCGATCCCGCCGGACGGCGCGGATCGATCCCCGCCGCGAAGAGGCTTTCGGCGGAGTAGATGTTGCCGACGCCGACGACGACGGAGTTCTCCATGATGAAGTTCTTGATGCAGCCGCGACGTCCCTTCGCGGCGGCGAAGAGCGACTCGCCCGAGAAATCGTCCCCGAGCGGTTCGACGCCGAGGCGGTCGAGGCAGGCGGGGAATCCCGATCCGGTGAGCGGATGCACTTCGCATACGCTGAAGCGGCGGGTGCATTCGAAGCGGAACGCCCTGCCGTCGTCGAGGTGGATGAAGAGGTGTTCGTGCTTCCGTTTCGGGACCTCTGCCGGTTCGACCCGGACCACTCCCGACATGCCGAAGTGCATCAGGATCCCGCGCCCGTCGTCGAGCGCCGCCACCACATAGCGGGCACGGCGGCGCACCGCGGTGAAACGGCGGCCGGGGAGTCCGGCGGCGGCGAGCGGCTCGAGCGGAGTGCGCATTGCGGGCGAGAATATCTCGACCCGGGTGATGCGCCTGCCGGGGAGCACGCGGGCAAGCGCGCGAGCGATGTTTTCCGCTTCGGGGAGTTCCGGCATGGCGGCGGAGGTCCTTCCTTGTCGGCGGGCGGTCAGCAGCGGACCGCCCAGAGGATCCCGATGGCGAGGGCGGTCCACTCGGTGAGCGTTCCCGCCATCGTGATCGCGTCGGGATTCATGCCGCCGCATTCGCGCTCCATCATCCGGGCGTAACCGCCCGCGAGGATCCATGCGACGGTCCCGGTCGCGACCGCCGCGAGCGGGAAGCCGGGCAGCATCAGCGCCGCCAGCAGCACCGCTGCGAAGATCCGGTGGCAACGGCGCTGTTCCGGAGTCACCGCGAGGAGCGGAGCTTCGCCGCCCGCTCCGCCGCAGGTCGCCAGATCGCCCTGCAGCGAGAAGGAGGCGATCAGGATCCCGACGAGCCAGAAACGCGCGCCGCAGTATCCGAGCAGGCAGAAGAGCGCGAAGCGCACCGTCCGCAGCAGAAGCATCATCATCTGCGCCGGCGGCGCATAGAGGATCCCGCGTTCCGCGCGCAGACGCGGCAGCGTGTCGGAAAAGGCTTCGCCGTCCAGCCGGGCGAGAAGCAGCGCGCAGAGCATGGAGGTGCCGCGTCCGGAGTCCTTGAGTTCGAAGAAGGCGAGGGAAAGGGCGCCGAAGATCAGCGCTCCGGCGATCCGGTTCGAGATCCCCGCGGCGAAGGCGCCGAGCAACGCAAGCGAGACGCCCGCCAGCGCTCCGATCACCGGGAACCAGTACAGAACCGCCGCCGGAGGAGGTTCACGGAACGGCTTTTTCCGCTCCGGCAGCCGCGGAAAATCCGACAGCATTTCCCACGCCGCCGCGAAAGAACGACGCCACAGCCTGAAGTCGAACATCTCATACCTCCCATGCCCGTCTCGTTTGCGGCATTCCGCCGCATCACGAACGGAATATAGCACCACGGAGACGAAGTTTCAAATCGGATTTCTCCGCCGCTTCGGCAAGATGGTCGGCGACCGCCAGCGCCGCCGCCGCCGCGAGCAGGATCCCGGCGACGGCGGGAACGCCGAGTTCCCAGTAGAGGGCGAGGAAGAGGAGCAGGCTCCCGGCGCGGCGGCGTCCCGCGCGGAATTCCAGCGCGGCGAAGAACGCGACGGCGAGCGGCAGCAGCACCGCCGCCGCGAGGGAGACGGCGGCTCCGATCCTCCCGAAGTTCTCGGCGATCAGCCACGGCGTCGCGCCCCGGCGCATCATCAGCGGCTGCGCGAAGAGGATCATCGCCGCGACCGAGGCGAGGACGGCGTTGCGGCGCTTCGGGGGCAGTTCGCTCCACACCTCCAGTCCGGCGAAGGCGCCGAGAAAGATCACGAAGGAGACGAAGATGAAGCGCCGCGCGTCGCAGAAGGTGTGGCTGTAGCCGAGGAAGAAGAGGATCAGCGGCACTCCTGCCCAGATCAGCAGGTCGCGCCGTTTCCGGTCGCGCATGAAGAGAAGTCCGGCGAGACCGAGCGTCCACCACGGATGGTTCGAGAGCGCCAGATGACGGAGGTTGGTCCATTTGAGGAGCGTGTGGAAGGTGAATCCCGCCGCCGGACGGTCGAGCGGCGCGAAGTCGAGGTAGTGACGCGAATAGCCGAAGACGAAGGGCGAACCGAACTGGTGCCGGTTCACGAAAAACTGGAATCCGAAGACCGCCAGAAATCCGACGGCGGCGAGGATCCCGGCGGCGATCCCCCGTTTCGCCCCGCCGAATTCCGGCATCCGGAAGTGCGCGGCGCAGAGGAAGAAGGGCAGCAGCAGAATGTAGTTGATCCGGATCAGACAGGCGAATCCCCACAGCGCTCCGACGGCGGCGGCGGAACTCCGGCGCGCCGGGAGCGCCAGCACCGCCAGCATCGCCGCCAGCGCCGCCGCCAGCCCCGGAGTGTCGCTCATCGCGTTGAAACCGGCGTTGATGAAGCTCGCGTAACACCGCCACCACATCCACGGCGAATCCGGATCGACGGGCGGGAACGCGAAGAAGGAATGGAACCATCTGCCCTCCCAGTCTTCGAGATGCCAGGCGAAAAAGGGCCAGACCGCCCAGATCAGAAGCACCGCGAAGGAGCCGCGGGCTCCTACCCCCATGCGGCGCAGCAGACGGAATCCGAGGATCATCGCCAGCGGCGCGACGAAAAATCCGGCGAAGTAATCGAAGGCGAGCGCGATGTCGTAGAACTCCGTCGCCCCCGTCAGCCCCGCGAAGGGCAGATAACAGAGCGGCAGACCGACGGTGTAGTTCCACGGTCCCGCGAGAGAACCGCGGAGCAGATCGTATGCGACCTCGAAGTAGCCGTTGTCGTCGGCGGCGGCGGGAACGAGGTTGCACCACCAGTTCACCGTGAAGGAGAGCAATGCGAGGCGCAGCAGCAGCGCCGCGAGAACGAAGTCGCGCTCCTCCGCCGGAGTGCCGGGGGCGGCGGGCTCCCGGAGCAGACGCGCCATCCACAGGAGACACCCGGCGGCAAGCGCGCCGGTGAGGATCCAGCGCCACGGCGCGGCGCGGCGCTCCTGCCAGACCGTGATTTTACCGGCGGCGTTCCTTCCGCCCGAAATCGTCGGCGACGCCTGATATTCGCTGCCCCCGACCCGAACCGGGAAGAAATCGTTGTACCACGCCAGCGGATGGTCCGCGGAGAAGACGCGCTTCGCCGGTCCCGCCGGAAACGTCGGAACGACGAGCAGCCCGGCGGGCGCGGAAAAGTAATCGGGCTTCCCGAAACAGGGGATCCCCGGGGGAAGCGGCTCCGCCGCCCGCGTTTCCCCGCGGAGCGCCGCCGGCATCAGCGCCGGGAGCAGGAAAAGAAGGAAAAGGAGGAGAAGCCGCCGGTTCATGGCTCGATGGCGCCGATGTCGGGCAGGTTGCGGAATTCCTCGTGGGAATCCATCCCGTAGCCGATGAGATAGCGGTCGGGAGCGTCGAAGCCGCTCCAGTCGGCGCGCGAGATCCCGTCCGGACGCGAACGCCGTTTCGTGATCATCACCGCGCTGCGGACGCTCAGCGCGCCCGATTCTCCGAAGTGTTCCGCGAGCGCCCGCAGCGTCACTCCGGTATCGAGGACTTCGTCGACCAGCAGCAGATGCCGTCCTTCGACCGGCAGCTTCGGTTCGCCGCGCAGCCGCACCTTGCCGGTGCTGCGGTGCCCCGCATAACTCCCCGCGGGCAGCACGTCGATCCACAGCGGCAGCCGGATCGCCCGCGCGAGATCGGCTCCGAAAAAAAGCGCGCCGTTGGCGATCACCAGCAGCGTGAGCGGTTTCGCCTGATAGAAATCGCCGATCTCGCGCCCCATCGCCGCGACCCGTTCCGCGATCTGCGCCGCCGTAAACAGGACTTCCATTGGTACAACCCCCCTTTGATATGGCGTTCCAGCCGGAACGCCCCGCCTGATTTTGCTTTCGGAAAATATACTCCCTCGACGCGCTTAAAGCAAGGAGGATCCGCCGCCGAAGTCGAATTCCAGCTGTTCGGACCGGGGCGCGTCGGGATCGCTCAGCGCGCCGATCCCGACCCCGACGAGCCGCACCGGACGCTTTCCCGCTTCGCTTTTCGCCGCCAGCCGCACCGCGGCTTCGCCGATCGCCTCGCCGTCATCGGTGGGGCGGGGCAGCGCGGCGGTGCGGGTGATCTGCTGAAAGTCGGCATACTTGATCTTCAGCGTCACCGATCCCCCGGCGAGATGGTGTCTCCGGGCGCGGCGGGCGACCTGACGGGCGAGGGTGCGCATCGTGATCCGGAGCCGACGCCGGTCGGTCAGGTCGTCGGAGAAGGTGACTTCGCGGCTGATCGTCTTGGGGTCTCCCGGCTCCTCGACCGGACGTTCGTCGATCCCGCGCACGCAGTGATAGTAGAATTCCCCCGCTTTGCCGAAAAGCGCGCGCAGCGTTTCCAGCGGCAGGCGCATCAGATCGGCGCCGGTCCGCACGTTCATCGCGATGAGCCGCGCCGCCGAGACTTCGCCGATGCCGTGAAAACGCCGGATCGGGAGCGCCGCGAGAAATTCCTGCGCCGCTTCGGGCGGGATCACGGTGATCCCCGCCGGTTTGCGGAAATCCGAGGCGACCTTCGCCAGAAACTTGTTGCAGGAGACCCCCGCGCTCGCGGTGAGTCCCGTCTCTTCCAGAATCCTGCGCTGCAGGTGGCGGGCGACCTTCTCCGCCGAAGGTTCGCCGAGCAGATTTTCGGTGACGTCGAGGTAGGCTTCGTCGATCGACACCGCTTCGATCCGGTCGGTCGCTTCGCGGAGGATCCGCCGGATCGCCAGCGACACCGCCCGGTACTTCCGGAAATCCGGCCGCAGCAGCTCCGCTTCGGGACAAAGCGCAAGCGCGGTCCGGGTCGGCATCGCCGAACGGACCCCGAAACGCCGCGCCTCATAAGAACAGGTCGAGACCACGCCGCGCTGATCCGGACGCCCTCCGACGATCACCGGACGTCCGCGCAGTTCGGGCCGGTCCCGCTGCTCGATGGAGGCAAAGAAAGCATCCATGTCGAGGTGGATGATCTTGCGCATCGTCTTGCCGCTCTCTTCTTCCGCCGCACGGCGGATCTTCCCGACGTTTCCGCGCCCCCGGCGCGCCCGCCTGCGGGACCGGGACGGCGGAGGACCTCCCGAGGCTCCTATTTCGCGGGCATCGGCGGCGGGGTGTGCGGATCGCCCGGTTTCGCCGCCGGAGTCTTCGGCTTTGCCGGTTTCGCGGCGGGCTTCACCGGGGCTTTCTTCGGCTTCACCGGCTTTTTCGCGGCGGGCTTCGGCTTCGCCGGTTTCGCGGGTTTCGCCGGCGCGGGGCGTCCCGGCGGCGGCGGATTGCCGTGAGGATGATGATGCTGGTGGTGCGGCGGCGGCGGCGGACGGTCGTCCGAAACGCAGCCCGTAAGCAGCATGACGACGGCGGAGATGAGAGCGATCCCGAATTTCATATCTTCCTCCGGTTTGATCTGATCCCGGAGCGGAGCCCGCTCCGGAGGGGTTCGGCGATGCCGATCCGCCGCTCTCCGGTTCGACCCGTTGGAAAGATGCTCCCGGCAAGACGGCGCGGCAACGCGCAAATATAGCCTTTTCCGGCGCTTTTGTCAACCGCGGGAGCGCGTCCTCAGCGCCGCTCGACCGTGAGCGCCGCCCGGAAGCTCCGCGCCGGCGGCGCGCCTTTCTCCCACGGCCGCACATAAACCAGCCGCAGCGTCGTTTCGCCCGGCGCCGCCGCGGTGAAACTCAGCCGCTGGCGGCCGGGAGCTCCGCAGCGGTCGCCCGCCGGCGCGACGAACTCGTCGCCCGTCGCCTTCAGCACCTCCGGCGATCCCGGTTCGGCGACCTGCCAGCGGTAGCCGGTGGTCGGGTTGCTCGCGAGCTCCACGGTCAGCGTATCGCCCGCGAAGAGCCGCAGCCGCCCGCCGTCATCTCCGGCGGTGAGTTCGCGGTGCGCGGGCGATCCCGAAGCGCACCCCGCCGCGGTCAGCAGCGCCGCCGCCGCGATGGAAACGATCCCGAATTTCATGAAATCCTCCCTGAGCTTGTCCCGGATCCGGAAACGGAGTCCGCCCGTCGCCTCAGTAGCGGTAGCTCTCCTTCTTGTAGGGACCGTCCGGATCGACTCCGATGTACGCCGCCTGTTCGGGGGTCAGCCGCGAAAGTTTCGCGCCGAGCTTGTCGAGATGGAGCCGCGCCACCTCCTCGTCGAGGATCTTCGGCAGGATGCGCACCGCCGGAGTCCCGCCGGGATTCCGGGCGATGTCGAGCTGCGCCAGCACCTGATTGGCGAAACTGCACGACATCACGAAAGAGGGATGCCCCGTCGCGCAGCCGAGATTGACCAGTCTGCCCTCGGCGAGCAGGAAGATCGAGTGACCGTCGGGGAAGGTGAAGCGGGAGACCGGACACTCGCTGCCCTTGATGACCGTCTTGACCACGCCCGGCGCGGATTCGAGCCGCGCCACCTCGATCTCGTCGTCGAAGTGACCGATGTTGCAGACGATCGCCTGATCCTTCATCTTCTCCATGTGCTCGAAGGTGATGATCCGGCAGTTGCCGGTCGTGGTCACGAAGCAGTCGGCACGCCGGAGCGCATCCTCGATCGTCGTCACCTCGAACCCCGCCATGCACGCCTGCAGCGCGCAGATCGGGTCGATCTCGCACACCAGCACCCGGGCGCGTTCGTTGCGCATCGCTTCGGCGCATCCCTTGCCGACGTCGCCGTAACCGCAGACCATCACCGTCTTGCCCGCGAGCATCACGTCGAGCGCCCGCTTGATCCCGTCGGTGAGGCTGTGGCGGCAGCCGTAGATGTTGTCGAACTTGCTCTTGGTGACCGAATCGTTGACGTTGATCGCCGGGAAGAGCAGCGTCCCCTTTTTCTCCATCTGTTCGAGACGGAGCACTCCGGTCGTGGTCTCCTCCGAAACGCCGCGCACCCGGGCGGCGATCCGGCGCCAGTGCCCCGGATCCTCCTCGAGCACCCGGCGGAGCAGGGCGTTGAGTTCGCGCAGATCCTCGGGATCGCCTTCGCGGTCCTCGACGACCGAGGGATCCTTTTCCGCGGCGACCCCGCGGTGGATCATCAGCGTCGCGTCGCCGCCGTCGTCGACGATCTGGTCCGGTCCGGAGCCGTCGGGCCACGTCAGCGCCCGGTAGGTGCATTCCCAGTATTCGCGGAGCGTCTCGCCCTTCCATGCGAAGACCGGGATCCCCCGCGCGGCGATCGCCGCCGCCGCGTGGTCCTGCGTCGAGAAGATGTTGCAGCTCGCCCAGCGGATGTCGGCGCCGAGCGCGGCGAGACTTTCGATCAGCACCGCGGTCTGGATCGTCATGTGGAGACTGCCGGAGATCTTCACTCCCTTGAGCGGCTGCGCGGCTCCGTATTTCGCCCGCGTCGCCATCAGACCGGGCATCTCCGCCTCGGCGATGGTGATTTCCTTGCGTCCGAAGTCGGCGAGACCGATGTCCTTCACCTTGTATTCCATTGCATCATTCCCTTCCGGTTGCAGTTGTGTTCTTTTCGGCGGAGAGTTCTTCGATCCCCGCGGCGATGCGGCGCCACGCCGCTTCATCCATGTCGGCGCCGCGGCTGCGAACCACTTCGCCCGCGAAGAGCGCGCCGTATGCTCCGGACCGCTCCGGAGTCTCTCCCCGGCTCCATCCGGCGAGGAACCCCGCCGCCCACAGATCCCCCGCTCCGGTGGTGTCGACCGGATCGGAGACCCTTCGCGCCGCGACCCGCCGGACCCCGTCCGCTCCCGCTACCAGCGCGCCATCCGCGCCGAGCTTGACCGAGGCGAACTCCGCCGTTGCGGCGATCCTCCGCAGCGCGGCGGCGGGATCGCTCTCGCCGGTCAGCGCCGCCGCTTCTTCGCGGTTGGCGAAGAGAAAATCGATCATCCCGTCGCGGAGCAGCCCCGAGAAAAACGGGTGAAAACGCTTCACCACTTCGAAACTCGCCAGATCGAGCGCGACGCGGCATCCGGCGCTCCGGGCGGCGGCGATCGCTTCGCGGCAGCGGGGCGCGAACGCCATGAATCCCTCGACGTAGAAGAGGTCGAAACGGCTGAAATCGACCGCCGCGATCTCGGCTTCGGAGAATTCGAGCGAGACCCCGAGATCGGAACGCATCGTGCGTTCGGCGTCGGGCGTCACCAGCACGAGACAGCGCGCCGTCGCGCGCCCCGGCACGATCACGAAATCGGCATCGTCCCCTCCCGCGTCGCGCCAGCGCCGCAGAAAGAACTCCCCCGCCCCGTCGTCGCCGACCCTGCCGAAAAACGAGGCTTCCGCTCCGGTGCGCAGCAGCGCGAAAACGGTGTTGGCGGCGGCTCCCCCGGCACAGAGGGCCGGCGGCTCGAGAAGTTTCGCGGTGAGGAGGTCGAGTTCGCGCGACGAGACCGGCTCCATGCCGCCCTTGCCGCCGCGGACCTCCCGCCGCAGAAAATCCTCGCCGACCCGGGCGGTGAGATCGACGATCGGCGAACCGAAGCCGAGGACCCTGAGCGGAGCGCGTTCAGCGGCGGACATACCCGGCTGCCGCCGCGGTCAGCGCCTCGGCGCGGTCCACCCGCTCCCACGGGAACTCCGCACGCCCGAAGTGACCGTAGCTCGAGGTGTCCTTGTAGCACCATCCGCAGCCCGGATGCTTGAGGCCGAGCGATTCGACGATCGCCGCCGGACGCATGTCGAAGACCGCGCGCACCACCTTCTCCAGATCGGAGTCGTCGCGGAGGCTCCCGGTCCCGTAAGTATCGACGTTGATCGAAAGCGGCTGGGCGACGCCGATCGCGTAGGCGACCTGGATCTCGCACTTGCGGGCGAGCCCGGCGGCGACGATGTTCTTCGCCATGTAGCGGCAGAAGTACGCCGCCGAACGGTCCACCTTGGAGGGATCCTTCCCGGAGAAGGCGCCGCCGCCGTGGGAACCGACGCCGCCGTAGGTGTCGACGATGATCTTGCGCCCGGTCAGCCCCGTGTCGCCGTGGGGTCCGCCGATCTCGAAGCGGCCGGTCGGATTGACGAAGTAACGGAGATCCTTCGCCAGAAGTTCGGCGGGGATCACCCGGGCGGCGACTTCGCGGGTCAGCGCTTCGAGCCACTCGGAAGGCATGTCGCCGGTGTGCTGGTGCGAAAGCACGATCGTTTCGACGGAGACGGGCACTCCGTCGCGGTAGCGGATCGACACCTGACTTTTGGCGTCGGGACGCAGATAGCGGTATTTCACCGGATCGCTCTTGCGGAGCCGGGCGAATTCCCGGACGAGCTTGTGGGCGTAGCAGATGGTCGCCGGCATCAGTTCGGGGGTCTCGTCGCTGGCATAGCCGAACATCATGCCCTGATCGCCCGCGCCCTGCTCGGTGAAACGCCCCTCTCCCTCGGTGACGCCCTGCGAGATGTCGGGCGACTGGCGGTGGATCGCCACCAGCACCTTCGCGTCGTCGGCGCTGAAACCGACGTTGGGATCGGTGTAGCCGATCTCGCGGACCGCGTCGAGGGCGGTGCGCTGCCAGTCGACGCGGGCGTTGGTGGTGATCTCGCCGGAGATCACCACCAGATTGGTGGTCGCCAGCGATTCGCAGGCGACACGGCTTTCGGGGTCCTGAGCGAGACAGGCGTCGAGAACGGCATCCGAGATGCGGTCGCAGACCTTGTCGGGATGTCCTTCCGAAACCGATTCGCTGGTGAAAACGTGTTCGGCGCGTACTTTGCTCATGTTGAAGAAATCCTGTTTTGCGTGATGGATCGGGAACAAATCGCCTTGCTCAGCGCCCCGGAATGATCATCGGGACCAGAACCCCGCGGCGGTTCTGCCGCCAGATCGACTCTCCGGAACCGGAAACGGCGGGCTTGTCCTTGCCGAAGCTCATGGTCTTCATGCGGCTGTCGGCGACGTTGCGGCCGGCGAGATAGGCGCGGATCGCATTGGCGCGGCGTTCGCCGAGGGCGCGGTTGTACTCCTCGGTGCCGCGGGCGTCGCAGTGCCCCTGGACCACCAGCCCGAGCGCGGCGTTCTTGTTGAGGTATTCGGCGACCTTGTCGAGGTTGGCGGTCTCGCTCGGGACCAGGAGATCGGAGTCGTAGGCGAAGTAGATCACCGGCATTCCGAGATTGTTCGCGGGATCGGCGGGGACCCAGCCGTCGGCGTCGGCGTCGGTCGCCCGGGCGACTTCGTTCTGGGCGGAGAAGCCGCGCTTGGAGTCGTCGAAGCGGCCTCCGGGACCGAATCCGCCGGTCTCGCCGCCCGTCCCGCCGCCGAGTCCGCTGGGATCGAGCGAGGCTTCGGGCACCGGACGGAGATCCTCGGGCTGATGGGTGGATTCGCAGCCGATGAGGAAGAGGCTGAGCGCGAGCGCGGGGATGAGGACGGGAAGCGTTTTCGACATGGTATTTTCTCCTTGGCTTGTAGGTTGAAGGTCGAATTTCGGGCGACTTCTCTTAACATACACGCATGCGCGTGGAATTTCCACCCCGCAATCGGAGATTTCCTCGCTTTTTTTTGGGGATTGCCGACGAAAAGATCCGCCGCGGCTTGACTTTTTGCAAAGCGGTGATATATTAATGGTTCTGTCATCGGAATCGAAGAAAAATCAACCATCGTCTGCGAGGTTTCATCATGGCTCATAAAAAAGGACAGTCCAGCAGTCGCAACGGTCGCGACAGCAAGCCGAAATTTCTCGGCATCAAGGCGTTCGGCGGCGAGGAAGTGACCGCCGGTTCGATCATCGTGCGCCAGCGCGGTACCCGTTTCCGTCCCGGCAACAACGTCGGCTGCGGACGCGACTTCACCCTTTTCGCGCTCTGCGACGGCACGGTCGAATTCAAGAAGGAACAGCGCCGGGTCAACATTCTGCCGATCGCGGCGGAGTAAGATCCGCGTCAGGAGTTTCCGACCGCTCGCCGGTCTCATCACCCCGGGGGATGCCGTGAAAGATACGGGTTCCGCCGGGGTGTTGTGTCTCGGGCGGCGGCGCGCTCCCGCCGCGGGAACGCGAGGAGGCGACGCCGGAGAAAGGTCCCGGCGGGCGCGACGGCAACAGAGGAGGATTCTGCAATGTTTGTCGACAAGACCACCGTCTGGGTCAAGGGCGGCGACGGAGGAAACGGCTGTGTGAGTTTCCGCCGCGAGAAGTTCGTGCCGAAGGGCGGTCCCGACGGCGGCGACGGCGGCGCGGGCGGCAGCGTCTACTTCGAAGGAAGCACCGGGGAGCACAGTCTGCTTTCGCTCTTCTACCAGCGCCGCTATGCCGCCGCCGACGGCCCCTGCGGACGCGGTTCGGGGTGTCACGGACGCGCCGCCGAAGACACGGTCGTCAAGGTCCCGATCGGCACCGTGGCGACCGACAGCGCCACCGGCGAGATCGTCGCCGACATCGGCGCTCCCGGCGAACGGGTGCTGGTCGCCGCCGGAGGGCGCGGCGGCAGGGGCAACGCGCGTTTCCTCTCGAACCGCAACCGGGTTCCGCGCCACGCCGAGCCCGGCGAACCGGGAGAGGAGCGCGAACTCCTGCTCGAACTCAAGACCATCGCCGACGCCGGGCTGGTCGGCTATCCCAACGCGGGCAAATCGACGCTGCTCGGCGCGCTTTCGTCGGCGAAGCCGAAGGTGGGAGCCTATCCCTTCACGACGCTCTATCCCTCGGTCGGCGTGGTCGAATTCGACTACCCGGACTTCACCCGCTACACCGTCGCCGACATTCCCGGACTGATCGACGGCGCGCACGAGAACATCGGTCTCGGTCACGATTTCCTGCGCCACATCGAACGCACACGGGTGCTGGTTTATGTGCTCGACATGGCGGGCGGCGACGGGCGGGATCCGCTGGAGGATTTCCGCCATCTCCGCGAGGAACTCGAACTCTACCAGCCGGGGATCACCTCCCGCACCTCGCTGATCGTCGCCAACAAGATGGACGGCGCGCCCTCCGCCGAAAATCTGGCGCGGCTGCGCGCCGACGAAACGGCGGGCCGGTATGAGATCGTGCCGGTCACCGCCGCGATCGGCGAACTCGGCGAACTCAAAAACCTGCTGCGCCGGGTGATCGCCGACGCTCCGCCGCTGCCGTGAGACGACCCCGGAAGGAAGCATGAAAAGCCTTCTTCTTCTCCTTCTGCCGGCGCTCTTCGCCGTGACGGCGGCCGGCGGCGACGGCCTCGACCTGCCGGAGACCCGTTTCGCGGGCGAACGCACGACGCTCCTCCGCAACGGGGCGGTGCTGGACTTCGGGAGCTGTCTTGCCGAAGCGCTGCGGCGCCATCCGGCGATGGAGGCGGAAGACGTTCTGAAGCTCTGCGTGCAGGGCGCCCGCGGACCGGAGCATATCCTCGGAGATGGCGCCGGAGCGGAGCGGCGCTTTTACGCCGAATTCGCCTCCCTCCAGCCGCGTCCGGAGGAGCCGCTCTTCGAGGTGATCGCGCCCGATTTCATGCGGCTGAACCTCGGCGCATGGAAAGCCCGGCAGCTCCCTCCCGAATGGCTGTTCCGGCTGTTTTCCGCCTCGGCGCATCGCTTCGGCGACGGCGACGCGGTCCTCGCCGCCTGTTTCGCGGATGCTGAGAAACTGCTTGCCGGAGAACGGCGGGAACGCTTCGTGCGGCTGCTCCGGCAGTACGCGGAACACCCCGTCCCCCTGCACCACTCCGAGGCGTTCCGGAAGGCGGAAGCTCCCTCGTACCGCCTTGTCAGCACCCGTTTCCTCGCCGCGCTGCCGGTGCTGATCCGCGCCGCCGCGCTGCCGGAAAAAGGCGGGGTGCGGGTGATCGCGATCGACGGCCGCGCCGCCTCCGGCAAAACCACGCTGGCGCGGCAGCTGGCGGCGGTCCTGAAGGCGGAAGTCGTGCATATGGACGACTTTTTCCTGCCGCGCGAACTGCGCACTCCGGAGCGTTTCCGGGAACCGGGCGGCAATGTCCACTACGAACGTTTCGCAGAGGAAGTCCTGCCGCACCTCCGGGACCGGAACGCCTTTTCGTACCGCGTCTTCGACTGCGGCGCCATGGACTACGGAGAAAAGACGACGGTCCGCTTCTCCCCGTGGCGGATCGTGGAGGGCGCGTACAGCCTCCACCCCCGCTTCGGAGCGTACGCCGATCTGAAGGTCTTCTGCGACATTTCCCCCGCGGAGCAGGAACGCCGTATCGTGCGGCGCAACGGCGCGGCGCGCTGGAAAGTGTTCCGGGACCGCTGGATCCCGCTGGAGGAACGCTACATCCGCGCATGCAAAGTCCGGGAGCGCGCCGATCTCATCCTCGGCGGGCGGCGCTGAAGCGGCGGCCGCCGTTACCTCCCCGCGGAATGGATCCAAAAAAATCTACCAAAATAATTGTCTTTCGGCTTGACAATCCGTCTTCCGGGTGTATATTAACCGAAGATCAATGGGAAAGTCCTTTCATTTTTCTTATTTGGAACAAAAGACGATCAAATCAATAGAGTATAGGAGAAAGGAGTCATTATGAGCGACAGGCACTACCATCTCGAAACGCTGGCGATCCACGCCGGTCAGGTCCCCGATCCGGCGACGCTGTCGCGGGCGGTCCCGGTCTACCGCACCACCGCGTATGCGTTCCGGAGTTCGCAGCACGGCGCGGACCTCTTCGCGCTGCGCGAAGAGGGCAACATCTACGCCCGGCTGATGAATCCCACCGAGGACGTGCTGGAAAAGCGCCTCGCGGCGCTCGAAGGCGGCAAGGCGGCGCTGGCGCTCGCCTCCGGCACGGCGGCGATCTACTTCACGATCACCAACATCGCGCGGCAGGGCGACGAGATCGTCTCCGCAAACAATCTCTACGGCGGCACCTACACCCAGTTCGATGCGATCCTGCCTCAGCAGGGGATCAAGGTCAGCTTCACTCCCGTCAACGACTTCGCGGCGGCGGAGGCGGCGATCAGCCCGCGCACCCGCGCGATTTACATCGAGACGGTCGGCAACCCCGGCCTCGACGTCGCCGACATCGAAGGGTACGCCGCGATCGCGAAGAAACACCATCTGCCGCTCATCGTCGATTCGACCTTCACGCCGCCGACCCTGCTGCGGCCGATCGAGCACGGGGCGAACATCGTCGTCCATTCGCTCTCGAAGTGGATCGGCGGCCACGGGACCGCCATCGGCGGCGCGGTGATCGACGCCGGGAACTTCGACTGGAGCGATCCCAAGTTCGCCCTCTACAACGAACCCGACCGCGGCTACCACGGACTGCGTTTCGCGCACGACCTCGGTCCGGGCAACGAGATCGCCTTCGCGCTCCGGCTGCGGACGGTCGGTCTCCGCAATCAGGGGCCGACGCTCGCTCCGGATGCGGCGTGGATCTTCCTGCAAGGACTGGAGAGTCTCGCGCTCCGCACCGCGAAGCACAGCGAAAACGGGCTCGCGATCGCGGAATTCCTCCGGAACCATCCGAAGGTCGCATGGGTGAAGTATCCCGGCTTCCAGCCGCTGGCGGCGAAGTACCTGCCCGACGGCGCGAACGGGATGGTCGTCTTCGGGGTCAGGGGCGGCGCGAAGGAGGCGCAGAAACTGGTGGACAGCGTGGAACTCTTCACGATCATCGCCAATGTCGGCGATGCGAAGAGCCTGATCATCCATCCGGCGAGCACGACCCATTCGCAGCTGAGCGAGGAGGATCAGATCCGGGCGGGACTGCCGCCGGAACTCATCCGGCTCTCCATCGGTCTGGAAAACCGGGACGACATCATCGGCGCGCTCGACGACGCGCTGAATCTTCTCTGAGCCGGAAGAACAAGGAACGGCCGCGTCTCCCGACGGGACCGTTCCGCGTTTTTCCCCGCGATTTTCAGAGCGCGTGTTTCCCCGCCCCGAATTCCCTTCCCCGGCAGAGGGCGGTCGCCCCTTCCGGAACGGTGAATTCCACGGCTCCGCCGTCGTATGAGAGCTCCACCGCGCCGAGCGGGGTCGGGTGGCGCAATTCGAAGGATTTCACCTTGCCGGGACGCGGATCGACGGCAAAGCGGGCAAATCCCGGCTCCAGCGGCCGGATCCCGCCGACGAAGCGGGGGATGAGGTTCGCGGGGGCGGCGCCCCACGCGTGGTTCCAGTCCTGATTTTCCTTCAGCGAATCATCCCACGCCTCCATCGTGATGGTGGCGCCCTTTTCCAGCATGTTGGTCCAGCTGCGGAGTCCGCCGCCGGTGATGAGTTCCACGGCGTGCTCCTCCATGCCGAAACGGAAGCAGCTCTCCAGCAGGAACTGCGCGGCGTACACGCTGCAGTCGATCCGGCGGGCGAGAAGGAAGCGCTTGAGCGGCTCCGGATCGTCGGCGACGCCGAAGAAGAGCGGGAAGACGGCGCTGTGCTGCGCGGTGTGTCCGGCGCCGGGAGAGTCTACGAACAATCCGCTCCGGGCGTCGAACATCAGCCGGATGAGACTCGCCTTCGCCTCCGCCGCCATGGCGGAGAAGGCGCTGTCGCCGGTCAGTTCCGCCATCGTTTCGAGGGCGCCGAAGTAGTAGCAGCCGGGCACCAGATTGAATTCGCCGAAAACGTAGCCGTCGCGTTCCCCGGCGGGCCAGTCCACCAGGTCGGAGGAACCCACATAGGGCCGAGGGACCGCCCGGAGCAAGCCATCGGCTCCGTGCTCTTCGCGGAGCGCGAGGAGCTGCTCCCGCAGCACGGGCAGCCAGCCCGCGAGGGATTCCCGGTCGCCGGTGTAGAGAAGATAGTCGCGGAGGACCCGCGGCATGATGAGCCGCCATTCGATCGGCCACGTCGGATTTTCGAGAAGCCAGTCGATGGTGTTCCGGGGGATCTCGCGGCCCCCCCCGCAGCAGAAATAGCCGAGCTGGTTGATGTAGGCGTCCCCCTCGTAAGGGAGGCGCTCCCTTTCGCCGTCGACGAAGATGCCGAGGCAGCTGGTCGCCTTCATGGTGTAGCGGCAGAACTCCCAGATCCGGTTCAGCTGCGCGTCGGAGGAGACGAAGCGCGCCGCGTCGTCGGGGACGGGACCGTACACCTCGCGCCTCGCCAGACGCACCGGACGGGAGGCTTCGCCGCCGACGATCTCCGCATAGCGGAAGGGGACGATCTCCCCCTCCGCCTCCTCCGGCGCGGAGATCGCGCGGTTTCCGGCGTAGGGGGTCCGGTGCTTGTCGATCTCGAAGCGGAAGGTGTGTTCCCCCGCCGGACAGAGCGTCTTCCGGCTCCGGAAGGTGCGGAATCCGCCGGGGGCGCGGTCGATGCGTCCCTCCGGGGTGAGCACTTCGCCGATGAGCAGTTCCACTTCCGCCGGACGGGTGAACGAGGTCGTCACGGTCAGGTTGGCGAAGGCGTCCTGCCCGAAGTCGACGACGCACGGACCGTCGGCGGGGAGAAGGAATTTCTTTTCGGTGATCTGAATCATTTTGTCGTGGGATCCTTTCCGTATTTTCTCCGGGCGATGCCCGGAAGTCAGGCGCGCGTCAGACTCGGACGCCGCGCTTCGTTTCAGCGTTCGGAGCTGCGGGTCAGAAAGCCGTTGGTGGTCACGACGGCGACCAGGCGCTCCTCCCCGTCGAAGATCCGGGTCTCGAACAATCCGGTGCGGCGTCCCCGCGAAAGGGTCCGCGTTTCGGCGCGGAGCCGCGCCCCGGTCCCCGGACGCACCACGGTGATCGAAGCGCTCATCATCACCATGCGTTCCCCCTCCGGAGCCTCGGCGTTGGCGGCTCCCGCAAAGGCGAAGTCGGCGAGGGTGAAGATCGCTCCGCCCTGCACGACGCCGCCCGCGTTGAGCGCATCGGGGGTGACGTCGAGTTCCGCCTCGGAGGAACCGCCGCCCGCCCGGAGCAGCCGGATGTTGTTGTGTACGCAGAAGCGGTCCGCGGCATTGAGCCGCGCGATGAAGTCGTCGTTTGCCATGGTCGCGTTCTCTCCGTCGTTCCCGCGGGGGAGGAACCGTCGTCCGCCGCCGCTCCGTGTAACGTAACGCGCGTCGCGCGTTTTTTCAAGGGCGCTCCGGGGGTTCCGGAGCGAAAGTGCGGTCAAAATCCTTGGAGCGGGTTGAAAAATGTTTTTCCGGGTGATACATTATACCGAAGCATGCCGCCATCGTTGGCGACCGGGGGCGCGGATCCCGGAGATTCCGCATGTGGAGACGCAAGGAGACGGCGATCTGCCGTCATGAACAAAAACAGGGGACCCCGTGCGCGGTCACGGAGCGCGCCGTCCGGCGGCGCGGCAGTGAAGAACGGGCGCGGGGAAATCACAGGAGAACCAGTCATGGCAAAGAAAAAGTACGCTCTCGTCGGCACCGGAGTCCGTTCCGAGATGTACACCATCGCGCTCAGCGAGTCCCACAAGGAGGTCGCCGAACTCGTCGCCTACTGCGACACCAACCAGACCCGCATGGACTACTGGAACCGCGAGCGCAAGACCCGCTGGGGCCTCGACCCGGTCCCGACTTACAAGGCGGCGGATTTCGACCGCATGATCGCCGAGTGCAAGCCCGACGGCGTGATCATCACCAGCATGGACCGCACCCACCACATCTACGCCTGCCGCGCGATGGAACTCGGCTGCGACGTCATCACCGAAAAGCCCATGACCATCGACGCCGAGAAGTGCCAGCAGATCATCGACACCCAGAAGCGCACCGGCAGAAAGCTCACCGTCACCTTCAACTACCGCTACAGCCCCCGGAACTCCAAGGTGAAGGAAGTGATCCAGAGCGGCGTCGTCGGCGACATCACCAGCGTCCACTTCGAGTGGCTGCTCGACACCAGCCACGGCGCGGACTACTTCCGCCGCTGGCACCGCAACAAGGCGAACAGCG
>Ga0310690_10002864_pt1 | contig 27169 bp, 43 predicted proteins | sample AusTroGonzalo_MG_2_FD_207661 | JGI IMG/M metagenome (GOLD analysis project Ga0310690, IMG submission 207661) | Bovine rumen microbial communities from tropical cattle in Woodstock, Queensland, Australia - Gonzalo_04 (v2) (version 2) | ecosystem: Host-associated > Mammals > Digestive system >...
AGAATTAAGACACATTTCATCTGATCCAGTCGTTATCTATACTGGCTATACAGAAGCTGAAGTTGAAAGGATTTTAGGCTGGAACTTTATAAAATGGCAAGGGAATATTTATGTAAAATATGGACGATACATTCCTGGTCAGCAGCCACATTATGATGAAGTTTTAGGAGTAAACCTTGCAAGTGATAATCAATATGCGAGGTATTATGAATGAAATATATCGTCAATGAAGATGTGGAAGAAGTAATGACCATTTTGAAAGCTATCGCAGAAAATGATGGGTATTGTCCTTGCGCAATTGAAAAATCTGATGATACACGTTGCATGTGTAAAGACTTCAGAGAAAACATAAAAAGTGGAGAATACTGTCACTGCGGCCTCTACTATAAAACAAAGGAGTAAAAGGATGGATGAAGTAAAGAAACCGCTTGGCTATTTAGGCGGCGACATAATGGGGTTCGGCTCTAATCTCGCAAGAGAATATGAGTATTAGAAGTTTTTAGCAGCAGAGATTCCGGTAGATGTGTATTCTCCAGTATAGAATAAATCAATTAATGATAAGTCTAATATGACTGAAGAACAAAACAATCATCTTGCTGAAAAAATTACCGAAGCTGACATTGAAAGATTATGGAACTCTGACTTTACCGTAATGGAACCACGCTAGGACGCCATTGGCACGCTGTGTGAAGTTGGTTGTCTATATGGATGGTGGTATATGTGTCAGAGGCTGGCTGAGGTTTATATCGAAGCTTTAAATCAACCAAATGCTACTTTAGAAAATGGTATTGAAGCTATTTTTAATGAAATTGAAAGAATCACACGTAAGAAAAATTTCTTCCATTATTTCGATATTCGTACCAATCACTTGAATGAAAAGGATTGGCGCCGTAGCTTTAGTATCAACCAATTACTTTATGGTATGATTTTAGCTTGCTCTAATGACAACAAATTATATAATAGTTTTGATGAAGTATTACCAGAATTAGAAAAAATTTATAAAACCGATCCTCCCGAAGATAAAATTGAACTTATTAAGGAGGTACTGGGATGAAAAATCTAATTTATGATATTTCTGATAAGCCAAAAACCATAAAAGAATGGATTTTATATAGTTTACAGCAAGTTTTAGCAGTTTTTGTAGCAACTGTTTTAATTGCTAATATCTGCGGTACCCCAGTTAGCGCTTGTTTAATTGGCGCGGGTATTGCAACTATTATTTATCAAATCATAACTGGTTTTAAATCTCCAATGTTCATCTCCAGCTGTGGCGCGACCGTATCAGCTGTTATTGGTGCGCTTGCAATTGGAGATGGCGGAAACTATTTTGCAGTTGTTATAGGTGGCGCAGTTATTTTACTAATTTATAGTTTATTTGCGCTATTTATTAAATTGCGTGGAATTGAAGCATTAAACAAGATTTTACCGCCAATTATTGTCGGCCCTATTACAATGGTAATCGGTATTAATCTTGCAGGCTTTATTCCAACCTATGTTCAAGTAGGCGGCGCGCACAGTGACGTTGGTATTTTAGTAGCAATCTTTACAATGTTAGTCGTCGCGCTTACTTCACATTACTTCAAAGGATTTTGGAAAACAATTCCATTTTTACTTGGACTTTTAGCTGGTTATGTTTTAAGTATTATACTCACTATTACCGGAGCCGCGCAATTAGTAGACTTTAGTATTTTTAATAATATGAAAGTATTTGAGCTTCCAGATTTTACATTTAAGTATTGGAACTTTAATATTTCATTTGTAGAAATTTTACAAATTGTCTTATTATTTGCCCCGGTAGCAGTAGTAGCATTAGCAGAGCATTGGTCAGATCACAAGGTATTATCTAACATTATTGGTACTGATTTGACCAAAAAGCCTGGCATGCATCGGACACTTTTAGGTGATGGTTTAGCGTCATTAGTTGGTACGGTAGTATGCGGTTTACCTAATACTTCTTATGGTGAGTCAATCGCTACAACTGGATTTTCAAGAGTCGCTTCGACACGTGTTTTAACACTTTCGGCAATTATCTTAGGTATACTGTCGTTCTTCTACCCAGTTCAAGCGTTTATTGCATCAATTCCATCATGTGTATTTGGTGGATGTGCAATGGTGTTGTATGGTTATATCGCAGCGAGTGGTTTAAAAACTTTAATTGCTGCTCACCCCGACTTAGAAAACAATAAAAATCTCATAATTATCTCTGTTGTTTTGACAGTCGGCGTAAGTGGAATCTTCTTATTCCACACTTCATTCGCGGGCGTGTCACTCGCAATGATTTTAGGAGTTATTCTTAATCTAATCTTAAAGGAGAAAAAATGAGAGCTTGGTTAGAAAAACGTTTTGCATTAGCAGAGCATGGGACAACAGTAAGAACTGAATTAATTGCTGGTTTAACAACATTTATGGCTATGGCCTATATTTTAATGGTTAATCCAGGCATGTTTAGTGACCTTGGAACTGTCAGTTTTGGCGCGATTTATATTGCAACCGCATTATCCGCAGTTATTGGTACTGTTTTAATCGGACTTTTAGCAAATTTACCACTCGCGCAAGCATCGGGTATGGGCTTAAATGCATTCTTCGTCTATACAGTATGCTTTGGTTTAGGTTTTAGTTATGCAAATGCGCTAGTATTTGTGCTACTTGATGGTATTATTTTTGTAGTTTTAACTGTCACAGGATTAAGAAAAATTCTGTTTGAAGCAATTCCAAAACGAGTTAAACTTCTGATTCCAGCCGGTATTGGTTTATTTATTGCATTTATTGGTTTCCAAGATGCTGGTATCGTTGTAGCTGATTCAGCAACAAAGGTTACAATTGCAAGTTTTAACGTACTTGGTGGCGCCACATGGGCAACAATTATGCCAATGCTGGTAACGATTGCCACAGTTATCGCAATTGCAGTTTTAAGTAAGAAAAAAGTTAAGGGAGCGGTTTTAATTGGTATTCTTGGCGGCACAGCATTATACTATCTGCTTGGTTTAACTGTTAAGGGATTTTATGATTCATTTGCAATTTCTACCTTAAATCCATTCGCTGCTTTTAAAGATTTTGGTCAGCTTGCGTTTGGTAAAGTCTTTACTGAAGGATTTAATTTCTCAGCTTATTTAGAAAATCATTCAGTTATGTCATTAATTGTAACTTTCATTACGACTTCTCTTGCTTTCTGCGTCGTTGATATGTTCGATACAATGGGTACACTTTATGGCGCCTGCCGTGGAGGTAACCTATTAGTCACTGATGCAGAAGGTAACCCAGCAGTACCGAATATGGATAAAGCAATGCTTGCCGATGCTCTTGCAACTTGCACTGGCGCAGTGTGCGGCACCTCTACAGTAACGACTTATGTTGAAGCTTCTGCTGGTGTTGCGGCAGGTGGCAGAACTGGTTTAGCCGCTCTTGCAACTGGAGCCTTATTCTTAGTAGCATTGTTCTTATCGCCAATTGCTCAGTTAGTACCGGCTGCGGCTTATGCAGCAGCATTAATCTATGTTGGTCTGTTAATGATGGGCTGCACAAAAGATATTGATTGGTCTGATCCAGCGGTCGCGCTTCCATCATTCTTAACCATTACAGTAATGCCATTTACATATAATATTTCTTATGGTATTGCTTTTGGTTTAATTTCTTATCTTTTCATTAAATTATTTACTGGTAAGATTAAAGAAGTTAAAATTGGCACATGGGTTATTACCGCTCTGTTCATTTTAATGTTCTTATTTACTCACTAAAATTTGAATTTTCGTCCATTTTTTAATATAATAAAAATATAAAATAAAGGAGTAAAAGGCAAATGCTGTTAGAAACAACACAAAAATATGCTGTTGATAGTGAAGTCAAGGCAAAAGATATGATTGAAGCTTTTCGTGAGCAAGCAGAAGAAAAAGGATACGTTGTAAAAAAAGCTGGATATGAATACAAAGTAAAAAAGGCAAAGGGAGAAATTATTGGCGAACGCTGGGTAGTAAGCGTTACGTAGGTATTTGGTAACCTTTGGGAGGAATAATGGCAGAAGAAAGAAATATTAACCAAAAAGATGTTCAAGATGTTATGTCTACACTTGAAAGTTCATTACAAGAAATGGGTGATGAACAAAATGCAGATTTAACATCGAGCATTATGGTTTTACTTCAAGCGCCAGATGATTAGTTTGATATTATGGCGCCCGGAGTATTAGAAGCCTTTAAACAATCAGTAAATAATCCAAATGATAAAATTATGCTTGTACAGGCTCTGAACGCGATGGGCTATACAAGTGATGACGTACTTGGCAGCATTGAAGAAATTTATGCTGGATTTGATGAACTTGATATGCCGGTTGCAAAGAAAGATTTCTTAAAGCAACTTATGGCAACTATTGTTAATGCAGTATCTGAAACTGAAGGTATTGCAAAACGCTATATTTCAGTTCCCATTGAATTTTGTCATGAAAATGCTATTGCGCCAGAATATGCTCATGTTACTGATAGTGGTATGGATGTATATGCACTTGAAGATATTACAATCCATCCAGGTGAGACGGTTCTTGTCCCAACGGGTATCAAAGTTGCTCTGCCGCCAGGATATGAACTTCAAGTTCGCCCCAAGAGCGGTCGCGCTCTCAAAACAAAACTGAGAGTTGCAAATACGCCAGGTACTATTGATAGCGGATACCGTGACGAGATTAAAGTCATCATTGAGAGTGTTGAGCCTCCTATTCGCGATATTACAATTGATGATGAAGGTAAAGTCACTTCAATTTTGTATGGTTCTGACTATTTTATCGGAAAAGGCGAAAAATTCTGTCAGCTCGTTTTATCTGAAGTGCCAAAAATGACATTCTATCGTGTTGAATCTATTAAAGATGTAGACGAATTAGACCGTGGCGGTGGATTTGGAAGTACGGGGTTAAAATAATGGAATATTTAGAACATCATATTGTTGATCATTGTAATTTAAATTGCGGCGGTTGTTCACATTTTAGTCCATTGGCAGACCCGTGGTTTGAAGACTATGAAACATTTAAGCGTGATTTTACTCAGCTTTATAACATAACAAATGGTGATGTTCGTGTTATCAGATTAATGGGTGGAGAGCCACTTCTCCACCCTAATTTTGAAGACATGGTGTCATTTGCTTGCGTTATGTTTGAAAAAAGTTAGGTTCAGCTTGTTACAAACGGAATTTTAATTCCTAAAAACTTTGATATTTTAAAAGAGTTAAGTGATACTTATTCAAATTTTTCAATTTGTATTAGCACTTATGGCTTAAAACTTGATGAAGACTTAATTAAAGCTTTACCACGTGTGCGCCGCGATGATAAAACAGAATTATATAACATTGGATTAGATTTATTTGGTGGAATAAATCCAAAAACAGCATTTCAAAATTGTGATTTGCATATGTATCATTGGTATTATTTCCAAAATGGATGTTTCTATCCATGTTGCATCTGTGCAAATATTGATTATTTTAATCAGTATTTTTATCTTGATTTACCTGATGAAGAATGCTGCATTTCAATCTATAATCATACTATTGAAGAAATTGAAGCATTTTTAAATAAGCCTATTCCGCTTTGCGCTTTCTGTAACACAATTTATCGTCAACGGAGTTATCATTCATTTAGTGTAAGTAAAAAGGAGTTAACAGAATGGATTTATCAATAATTATTCCGGTTCATAATTTAGAAAATTATATTGATCCACTTTTAAGCTCATTAATGACTTAGAATATCGGAGATTATGATGTAGAACTTTTATTTGTACTTGATAATTGTACAGATGATACTGCAAAAAAACTGATGCAAATTCATGCCGATCAATATACAATTAAATTAATCAACACTGATGTACGAAGCTGTGGTCTCGCGCGCAATATAGGTCTTGAACATGCAAGTGGAGAATATGTTTGGTTTGTCGATGGCGACGATTGGATTACAAATGGTAATGCAATCAAAATTATTCTTGATGTAATGAAAACTCAAGATGAAAAAATCATTCGTTTTGATTATGAAGCTCCTTCATTTAAATTTTATGGATTTCCTTCAATGGTATGGCAGTATTGTATGCGAAGAGATTTTATCGGTGATTTACGTTTTACTTCAATCCAGCCAAATGAAGATGTAAAATTTATGGGTGCTTTACTTTGTGATTTAACTAATCCAATCTTTTTCCTAAACATGAAGCTATATCATTATAACTATATGCGTGAAGGTTCAAATATGTGGTAGTGGATAAAAAACCGCAAAATTGAACCTTAAGAGGTCGAATGGCAAAGATTACAATAGAATAGATAGCACAAGAATTGGAAGTTGACCATTGGAAAATTATATCAACTACATATTAGAATTTAAATGAGTAGTTAGAATTTAAATGCCCCGAAGGTCATTCAGTTTATACTAGCTGGGGTAAATTGCGTACACGGCGCGAGTGCCCTGTTTGTAAAGCCAATAAATTTAAAGATGTAAAACCACTTATAATTGAAAAAAATAAAAGTGCTAATAGAATATTAGCACTCGATCAAGCCAGTCATGTCTGTGGTTATTCAATTTATGATGATGCAAAATTAATTACTTATGGTACTTTTGAAACTAAGACCTCCGATGAAGATACTCGAATTCACGAAGTAAAAGAATGGTTTTTATCTATGGTAGATAGCTACTAGCCTGATGTAATTGGTATTGAAGGTATTTAGTATCAATAGTCATTTGGAGTCACAACATTTTAGGCTCTCGCGCGATTGTAGGGAGTTTTGATAGAAGAGTGTGTAAGCTTAAAATTATCATATGAGATCTGCCCAACAAATACATGGCGCGCTTACTGTGGAGTGAAGGGATAGACAAGAAGTGATAAGAAAAAGTCTATGTAGAATTTGGTAAAGAAATGGTTTGATATAAGCGTGAGTGACGATTGCGCAGATGCTATTGGGATTGGTAAATACGTTGCAGAACGTCATCAAAAGAAAACAGAAATTGTAAGTTGGGAATAAAAAAAGACGGAGCATTTAAACTCCGTCTTTTTTGTTTAATCAATAATAAATGGCAATAGTTGATTAAACTCATCAAGTGATAATTGAACTGGTTCTAATTCTCGAAGGGTAAACGTGATGTCGGGAACGTCTACTTCCAGCTGAAGAAGTTCATTTATTTTTTCTTGTGCTTCTACTAAATGATCTTGTTGAATCTTGACGCCTTGGCCGCCATCAATTGGAATTGGACGACCTTTTTCATCTTTTTCACTATAATTTAAAATTAACTTGTTAAGTTCAGCTGAATAAAAATCGGCTGCATCTTGAAGATTTTTAAATAATCGCGCTAGCTTATATGTAAGAGAAATAGGCATCACTTGATCTTTCATCTTTGAATAAATACTTTGCATAGCAAGTACGTTTGACATTTTTAATTTCATTAGAATTATCAATATCTCCTCATCTTACTAATTATAGTATACTAAAAATTTGAAAAAAAGTCAAATTTAATAAATTCTACCCTCTTGTAAATCAATTGTAATAGTTTTACTAGCACTATGTAATATTATTTTTTCCTTACCACTATGTGCAGTAACTATCACTGCGGCAGTTGAGTAATTTTCCGGATTTATTTCATTAATGCCAATCTAATTTGCACGATAGGCAACAGTAGGCGCATCTTTATAAACAGATAAATTATTAGAATAAGTATACTTAGTTTTAGCACTAGAAGTTATAGTTGTACTTGAATCACGAGCGGTACCAGAAATACTTGCAGCATATATACCTCTCATTCGTACTGTTATGGCTGTCCAGGTTGTGTTATTAATGTTTTGACTGTGGAAAGTTGATGTAATAGGATAAGCATTTGAATAATCAAAATTCGTCGCAGCAGTATAACTGGGTGAACCACTAATATCAAATAATCTCCAGGTATGAGAGGAATATTTAGTATTTATCGTGCTGCTATCTGTTGCATCGATACCATGATCAGTAACAGTATAACTACCATCAAAATAACCATTTGCAATAGTACAATCATTTAAAGTAATATTTCCAGTTGTTAATCGAAGTGCAGGTACTGTAGTACTTTTTAAAACAGAACCACCATTTGTTACTAGATTCAGTGATACTGTAATTCCACTGGTTGTTGTAACTTCTGGTATTTGATATGTACAAATAAAAGTTTTAGCTATACCAGAACGAGCATCACTAATGGTAGTAATATTACGAGATGCACTAATTGTCTGCTATGTTAACTGAGTGGAAGTAAGAGAAATATTATCAGTTGAATAAGCTGTACAATTTACCTTAAATCTTAAATATACACCTTCCATAACATAATTACTGCCAGTTAATGCAACTTCTTTTGTATCATCATATGCAGCACTAGTGCTAGCTGGTGCATCTTTGCGCCAACATAAATCGGTAATTGTTACATTACTTACTTTTTCATTAAAATTAAATGTTCTCGCTGAAGTCCAACTAGAATAAAATGTCTATCCAAATAAATTAGTAATTTTAATAACTGCATAGTATGTTAAAGTTCCGGTATAATTATGACTTGTAATCCCAAGAGCATTATTAAATGGATAAGCTTTATATGAAAGAAGTTCAGAATATAATGTATCAGAATTACGCTTCCATCTTGAAGAATTAGAAGAAGTGCCTAACTATATTGTTAATGCTTCTGTTGCATCATAAGAGTTTGTACCAGATGTGGCTGTAGCTTCAATAAATTTAATGGATGTAGTAGTAGTTGTAGAACAATTATATTCACTTAACATAGACCGAAATTCTGTTAGCGTAGTAGGATTACTAGTACCAAATGGCCATGGCATTGATATAGCAATTGAAGTAGACTCTGAAACACTAAAAGGTTTAATAGTACTTGGGCTATATGTTAAAGTTCCCATGGTAGGCTTTTTTGTTTCTGTTGCAGTCGCAGAAAAAGACTTTTGTCTTTGGCCATCAGAGGTCTATAGTATTGCATTAAAAGTTAAAGCCGTTGCACTAGGAATATTATCTGGTAATGTAAATCTTAGCTCCATAGTGTTACCTGAATAACTTAAACTATTTAAAGTAACAGTATAACTTGTATTTGTATCGCCTGTCTTGGTGGCTGTAACTGAAACAACCGTGCCAAGACCAGCTGGCATTGATGAATCATAAGGAAAAGCCAAGCCTACTTTAGTGCCAATTTGACCAGAATTAGTTCCACTAATATTAGACCCATTATGTGAATTGTAAACAGTTATTGATGATGGTGCGCCAGCTATAGCATAAGCATAATAATCACCGGATAAATATACAGTATCACTATTTTCAATACCATCATTGACATAAAATGCTAAACGCCAATAAATTTTAGACGTTCTCGTCGCAGGATATGATGAAAGCTTTTCATGTATATCATAAGTCGTTAAAGTTTTATCAGTATTAGCAGTTACTGAAACAGTAGAATATTCCGCGCGAGTGGTCCAACTAGCCGATGCAGACGGGGTGTCTGATGTGGTTTGTGGAATAATATGCAAAGTGCCAGCTTTAGTACTTCTAATTTTTGGTTGTATACAATACACAAAACCTGAACATTGATTTGCAACAACGCCATCACTACCTCCTACAGTATAAGGATAAGTAATAACAGTAGTAGCTGTAGTAATTTCCGGTTTCGAATTTTTAGTAATTGTAATTGTAGTAGCAGAACTATATTCCAAACCATCATAAGTCCAAAAATAAAAAGTAGATGATGAGCCTTCGTCTGGATTAATCGTTACACTAGTACCTTTTGTTTGATTAGTATGTGAATTACTACTATTATAATATACTGATAATGTCTAACTGGTATCTACATCTGTACCTTTAGTTGCAGTAACTGTAACACCAGTACTACCCGACGCAATAGTTTGTGATGATTTGTTCAAGGTAGGTGCAGTAGGTAAACTGTTAATAGTAACACTTCCACCAGTTTTAATACCTGAGTTAAATCCTGATACAGTTCCTACCGTAACTACACCGCAAACAACCTTATATCCACGTGTAGCAGATGATAAAGAAACTGAATAACTTGATATATTAGAATTAAGTTTAGCTGATACGCCTGTATAAGTTGAAGTAGTAGGCGCGCTTCCGCCAGAACTTACTCTCCAATAAACATAATAGCCAGTAATTGCATTGCCAGTCCCAGCTGTGGCGCCAGACCACGAAACTGTAAAAGAGCCTGATGGAGTTACAATTCCACTAGCAGTAACAGAAGTTGGCGCGCCACATGCGGTTGTAGTAACTGGCAATTCAAATGTAACAGCTGTTCCAGCTGGTGTATTATAAGTACCATCCCATCCATTACTACCATGCTCATATATGTTTGCTTGAAGCTATAAAGTAAACTTACCTACGCCATTACTATGAGTAACAGTAAATGTTCCACCAAGACGACTCTCGTTATCCCAATTAACTGAATATGAACTATCTCCCTATGCTGGCGCCCAACCGCCCTCATTTGGATAAATCGTTGACCAGTAAAAAGAACGACCTGAATTATAGGGTAATACTACTAATTCTGTCATACTAGAGTATGTAGTACTACCAATCTTTAAAGTGCCAGTAACTGGTGTGATTCTTAACCGGCATTGAGAAATCTTCGTTCTTTCCAATGGGCTACCTGAACCAACAAAACGTATACACCACTAAATCGTGGACACTTGCCCACTTACTGATGATCGCCGCCAATGTAACTCTAACCAGTTAGTATTATATACCCCTTGATTATTGGTAAAGCCATGTGAACCCGAAGCTATACTTCCACTTGTAACCTAAGCCATTTCTCTAAACCTCCTTAATGTACATATAAATCATACCCAGTTACTATATTATTTACGGTATGAGGTTTATACTATAATGTATTGTCACCAAATTGAACAACTTTGGCCAACTATGCATCTGTAGTTACTGTTAATAATGTCTAAGTTGCGGTAATAAAACTAGATTGATTATACTAAAAATTAATACCACCACTAAATAAAATTCGATAAGTGCTATCTCCGATAGCGCCACTGCTAAAAATAAGACCACCTAAATTAGAATTATTTACCTCTAATGAATTAATTTTTAAATTAACCTATCCATTAGTAAATGTAATAAAATTAGAATTTCCAATTTTAAAACCATCACTACCGATTGAAAAGACTTCACTTATAGTTGTATCATCATTTTCATCGGTCTAACTAAAGAAAGTAATAGCTTTAGCAGCATTATAAATAGATAAGCCAGGTTTGTTCGGCTCATTACCATTACCATAAATTTTAGCAGTGTGAATTTCAGAACCCTCAATACGTGACTTTGTAATAATAGCTCCTTCAAAAGTACCTTGCTGCGCATAGATTGTACCTGCTTCTGTAACTTGGAATGGCGCGGCTTGAATTTGCTCAGGTTCTGTTCCGTCCGAACCAGCCCAAAATATAATTTTTGAAGTGTCAGTCATGCCTGGTTGATTAAATGCTACACCTGATAAGGTATTTACACCAGCGTATGTATTAGTTGTAGTTCGAGTAGTTAATGATCCCATCAAGTAAACATTATCACTATAAAGACCATATCCACTACCCAAGTTATTCAATGAAAGATTGCCTAAAAATGCTTTGATTTCATTTGAGATAATTGGAGTATTATCACTAGTGTCTATATGAAATTCACTAATAGTAAGACCCTAACCTAATAATAACTATGAAATATTTTGATTAGAATTTATACCGATAATAACGCTTTGATCTGGCCCAATATCAATAATAGATGCTGCATTATTTAGACTAGATACAGCACGACTTTCTATTTCAATATAATCATTACCCTATGTATCTATATCTATATATTCTACTCTATAACAACTACTACTTAAATTTCCATTGGTATCAACAATATATATATAGTTTCCAACAGAACCCTCATATTTATCTTCTAAAATAAAAGCAACATTTTGGTCATCAATTTCTTTAACACGATAAGATGGTTTAAATACCATCGCACCGCCTACAGACTGTACTTTACCAATTTCAAATACTGACGTTACAATTTTACCTTTGGCAATAATATCATTAAATACTGCTCGTTCAGGATTAATCCACCATGCAGGCTCATTGGTAGTTAATTGTTGCCCACTAATTAATGAATTAGGTCCATCAATTGTAATACCACCCAAAACAAGTATACCATCATCACTTAGATGAACTGATCCAGGAGATGATCCAATGCGTCCTGCCTCAAAAATATAATGATTACTACCAGCATAATCGGGATTCCATAATCGTGCCTTATCATCACTACCTAGTTTAATATATGATTCAATTTGTGCAAAAGCGCCTAATGTAATATTATTAGCATAAATACTACCGCTACTTAATAATTTAATTTGAGCAGTTTCAAAATTCTCGCTTGAATATAATCCGTTTTCACCAATATACCAACCACCAATTCGGCCAGTCACCGCAGTAACAGTACCATTAAAACTACCCGTAGCAGCACGTAAATCACCACTAAAATAACCACCGGTAGCTTTAATAATACCAGTAAATTCTCCATTACCATAAACACTTAAACTATGTAGATCGGGATCGTATTCAAAAATTCGACGCGGCCCATATGAATAATACTAAGTTGTACTACTGTATTGAGACTCATTTGTACACTGAACATAAGTATCAATACTTGAATCATAAGTATAATAAATTGTTTTATTAGCATTAAAATCAACTTCAGAAGGGTATTCAAGATGATAGCCTGTATCGGTAATATCAAAAGCACCATTAGATAGATGCAAACCTTCCGCATCAAATACTAATTTAGTATCTCGAATCAGTTGTTGAATACTATTGGCAGATAATCTAAACTATGCCATGTCATCAGAAGTACCAAATTCAACGCCAATTGGTTTTTGTGCCAATAAATCCTACGTTAATGGCGTAGCATTATTAGTATGATTATATACCTTAAAACTAAGATAGTAATTTGTAATCGATAACTGATTAACTAAATTCTAAAATTCCTAAATGAAATATTCACTAGTATGCTCTTCATCAAGGTTGACACTATTTAATTTGTCAAAATCTAATAAAATCTAATTATCATCAATAGTCCGTACATATTCTAAAACAGTTATAGATTCTTGTTCGCCTTCATCGCCAATTAAACAGTATACTTGACTGAAAAAATTCCATAAATTTTTATAATTTGCATTAGAACTACCAACTAATTCGAGTTCATGGTCATAATCAGTACCAGGAACAAGTAAATTAGATGAACCCGTTTCTAACGCCCAAAACGAAATAGTAGATGGACTATAAGATTTAATAGTAGTACTGACATCATCAGCATAACTGTAAAATTTATAAATCATCTCATCAGATGATTCAATTAAAATACGTTCAGAACCATCTTCACCTTGATAAGAGACAGTATAATCATCATTAGAAGTATTATCAGTATAAGCTGTATGTACCCAAGTCCAAAGATAACTACCCTAGCCAACAAAACCAGGATAAGTGGTACTCCAATCTGCTGATGGAATAGCAGTAGGATCGCTACCCTAATCACTTTGTGCATAGTTTACAAAACTATTTGTAGTATCAATACCAATGCCGTCCTCGCCATTAAATCCATTTTGAACTAATTTAATTGGAGTAGACCATTCGCTAGATTCAATAGAATCAGTTGCACTAGTAGCAATAGCAACAGCACTAGTCGCCCATAAAAATTTTAGACTACTGTCAGAAGATACCATAGACTAACTCCATCCACGAAGATCGCCAGATAATGAGGCAGTAGCAAAATCATAAGTTAAAGAAGTAGATGGTAACGCCGGCGTCTAAGCACCAATTGCCATTGGCATCCAACGCTAATATAAATTAACAGTTGCAGTATTTAAACCAGGGTCACCAGTTGCACCATTCTCAACAAATTTTACGGGAGTAGACCAACCACCTTGAGTAACACTGGCTGTGCTTGACTAACTTGTAAAATTCGCAGAAGCTACATAACAAGCACTATCACCACTAGGAATATTACGTGACCAACCACTTGCGCCCGTAAGAGAATCGGTAGCAAAATAATATGTAGCAGCAGCTGGTTTTGTAGTTATATTAGTTTCAGATCGTTTATAGACATTAATTGTAGCATGATTATATCCACTTGCACCCGCAGCGCCATCTTTAGCATAGTTACTAATCACACATGGTTTTGTATATTCAATGGTAGGCGCAGAAGTATATGTAATCTTCTCATAATTCCACAAATATAATTTTGTTTCAGTGGCTGTTTGTACGGTTGAAGTCCATCCAGTTGAAGCAGTCGTAACCGCAGTAGAAGAAGTGGCTAAATAATAATTAATTATTTCACTTACGCCGCGGCCGTCCTCAGAATACATACCAATTACTTTTGGATCAGTGGTTGTCGAAGCAGTCTATGTATAATTTATAACTTCATAATTCCATAAATAACGATTGCTAGCTGTTGCAGTCTAAACATCTGGATACCATTGCGTGGGTTCGGCAGTACTTGCATTTGATAATCCATAATATTCACTAATTGAGGCAACTGAATTACCTGGTGCGCCATCTTCACCTACATATTTACTCCAAGTATAATCACTTGGGACAGAACTTTCCGTCTAGCTTTCTTTATTATAAGCAATACCGATATACGACTTTCCAGTAGGTGAATCAGACATATCAGCAGCTGATGGCGATGCACTACTTGCATATTTAATCCAAGTATAATATGTTTTACCATCCTCACCAGGCTCACCAGGCACGCCATCGTCGCCAGCATATTTACTCCATGTATATGAAGTATAAGAAGTGGGCGCCGAACTAGCGGTTCCACTATATAAACCAATATATTTTGTTTCTTCAGTGGGAGTGGTAACCATAGGGTTACCACTACTATTTTTACTATATCTTACATAAGTATAATAACTAGTACCATTTGTGCCTTTATAACTTACTGTATAAGATACACTAGGATTCCCACTAGTATAATTAACTGTAGTTCTAATCCATAAAAAACTTCCTAAATTAAATGTAGAGGGATAAACAGTACTCCAAGCAGTAGAAGGAACTGCTGAACTTGATGACCCTTGTGAATCAACGGCATATGCAATTTGTGTGCTTTCAATTCCGCGTCCAGGCTAACCACTTTCTCCATCTACAATTGAAGCTAAAGTTATAGAGCCTTTATAATCTTCAGCCATTCTTAACCTCCTGCTGGTGGTGTGTAAGTAATTACACAATCATAAGTATGAACTGCATTTGGACCAAATGCGCTCTTCACAACAGTATAAGTAGAGCTTCGTGCGCTGCTACCTAAATCATCACCATCACAATACCATTGATAAGTTCTTGTACCATCTGAAACAACTGCTGTACTTTTATATAAAGTTGCTGTTAAAACCTTATCTGGTGAATTTGGTCTAAAAATCGTTCCTGTATCACTCTCAATAACAACTTTATAGGTGGCATTTTCAACTTCGCCAATAGTCATATTACCAATCTTACCTGAAGTTGCAATTATTGTACCTTCAACATAAGCATTTTCTAAATGAGCATCTGTGGCAACCATTGAACCATCTTCGTAAACTTTAAATTTGTTTGTGGCATTAAAGACTTGCGCCGCGCCTGTGCTATTTGGCGCATAAGAAGGACTTCCAGTAGTTGGTAAAGCGCCAATCGCGACATCATAACCACTACTACTGCGCGCGACATATAAAGCATTGTCTAACCAAAGTTGTCCAGTAGAATCAGTGCGCATAACACTATTTCCACTTGAATCTTTTATCTAAATGCCATATAATCCTTCGCCAATTTTACCAATTTTAACACGATCAATAGCTGAATTACCTGAAGTATCAACAACTGCGATGTCATTTTCACTAGAAATTTCAACATAATGATCGCCATATTTATTTTTAACAAAGAAACCTTTCCATGTCATGCCAAAACTGGCATCTTCCCAAATCTAATCTTCATCCTCCGGAGCATATTCAGCACCTAGGGAAGTAGAAAGTCCATAAATACCATAATGGTCAAATCTTACAAACTTACCAAGATTATATCCGACTACTTCTCCGCCCTCAATAACAGCATCATAAGCATTAATACCATGCTCATCCCATCTAAAAGCTGCGAACTAACCATCCATAATCTAAATTTCAGACGTATTAATTTGACCAGTGGTAAGATATTGAGTCGATAAACCTTCACCACGGACGGCATTTTTCCAAGTATTACCACCGTCAGTTGAAATAAATATACCACCTGCAGTAATACGGACAACTTTAGAAGGATCAGTTAAATCGGTAACAGTAATACCTTGCTCATCTGTAATAACAGATTGATTAAGAGAAGTATGATTCAATACATTAGCATTGACTGCAATAGATGCTGACAATGTTTCAGTATTGATTGTACCATCACTCTTTACGATCTCCGCGGCCTTGGTATATTGGCCATTTGAAAACTATAAGCTTTGAGTGGTAGCTGTAATGCGTTGGAATAAATCTTCAAATTGAGTTTTATAATTTTGAACTTTAAAACTATCTTTTGAAGGGTCGTCAAAATTATAAGTAATTTCAGAAATTAAAACTAATTCCTTATAGGGAGTTTTAACTCTAACATTATTTACAATCTAATATACATATCCAAAGAACTCTGTATCTTGAACAAAAGCAATATCACCTAACGCAAAGTCTTTAATTTCAAAACCCTCAAGCCCAGTTAATCTTAAAACAGAGATATTATAAGTTACCTTTGGGCGCGAAGAAGTATAAGCAACAGATGTAGCGTCTAAATAATAAAGATTATCATCAGAATACTTTTGGTCAACCCAAGAACCTTCTGAAATAAAACGAGCATATTTTTTATAGAACGCAGCTGCCTTAGAGCGAATATAGCTTTCAAGTGTTTCTTGGCGATCTTTTAAGCTATCAATAGAGGATAAATAAGCAGCTGTCGAGCGATCAAGCGCCTCAACTAATGCTGTGTACTAAGTTTTTAAATTAGTTTGCTGAATAATTGCTGCCAAAATAGGTTTAAGCTGCTTATCATTCTAATGCTCATTAACAAACTTTTTAACTTTTGAACTAGTATAAGCCCATTCAACATTACCAGCTAAATTACAAACCTATCTCTAATAAGAAATAATTGTATCATTAGCTGCATCGGCCGCGCCCTAGAACGCTTTCCTGCGTGCGTTATTTTCAGTTACAGTAATTTCATATTTAGAAATTAATTCAGCGTTAGCTTCATATTCTAAATTCCACTTATTCATCCAATAGTAATAACCATCAGATTTCTAAGCCTCAGTTGCTTCATTAGTACCCGTTTTTAAATATAAATCTTTATTATATTCAGTACCATCTAAAAGCTAATGATTTATATAATAGTCAAAATTATAAATATAATTAACCTTTGGAATATTAAATTCACTACGTGAAATACTACATATTCCATTCTAACCATATTTATTATCATTTGGTTTTACAATAGTTTTAGTTACAATTGAATTTGATTCAATGGTGCGTGAAATAGTTTGTAAATCAATACCGTAGACAAAACCTACGCCACGTTCCACACCAATTTCATCTAAAATAACAACCTATTTACTAGGTACGCCATTTGTATAAATCAATTGACCAGTATTAGGATTGTGAGCAACATCAAATCTAATCCAACACTAAAATGTTTCAGCAATTGTCTATAAAATGTTAAATCGATTTGAATTTTTTGCTTGAATTGAACGAATCTTACAAAAGTTTTCATTAACAATTGCAGTTAATGTTGTATTACCATTAATCTTACGATCCCAATCCGTTACATCCTAATACAATATATATTCTTTCCAATTTTCAGTACTATTTATATCAGCTTGCGCTTTAGTAAAATTATAATAAGTATAGACTGTTTTTACTACGCCCTGCGTATCAAAATCACCCGGATTAATACGAGTATCATTGGTTCCAGTTACATATTTAAAAAATTCAGCTTCTTCGATATAAAATTGTGCTGAATTCTAAATCTTGAAGAATAAACCAATATGCTTTGAATATATATTCGCGCCAGTGAATGATTCCTTACAAGTTAAAGTCCATTCAACCCAATCCCCAACTTTTGTACCACTTGATACACTTGTATAGATAATGCCACCATCATCGGTCCAAACTGGCTGACGATAAACGCTACCATCAGGAATATGCCAAGTACGAATTTGCGGCTAAATATATAAATTATCACTTAAACCGACATATCCGCTTGCCAAATCAGACTTGATCTTTAATCGTACAATAAATTTATCTTTTATAGCTACGCCGTCAGAAAAATACTCAGAGCTCGCGCGAACTGCATCATTATAATAATATTTATAACTAGCATTAACTGGAATTGTTAAAAATGAAGAAGTTGGTAAAGCATTATCAGAAATTGGATAAATAGTGAATCCAACGATATGGGAATCATCTCCATTCCAACCATCAGTTGAAAGAAAATTAGACCCATTGGCCATTAAGTTAGCTACATAATTAGCCGTTCCAAAATCAGATCCTACATACTTATAAACAGTATCATTTGCACTAATCTTTCCTGCCCAGTCGCCTGAACCTGCGACCGGCGCCGTATAAACATAACAAGTTTTTCCAGAAAGCTTATCTTTTTCCATCTTCTATGACTCAATTAATCGTTTCGCGCGATAACGAGTCGAAACAGCAGAACTTGTTAAATTTTGATTTGTGCTACTACCAATACTAAGTTTTAATGCAACACCACTCTTTGTAACTGTTGAATTCGCGCCAGAATATTTATAACAATGCGCATTTACAACTAATTCAGTATTGGTTTCTTGTTTATATTCACTAGCATAAGCAAATTCAAGTGATGCTAATGTTTTGGTATTGGTTTCACCATTATAAACATCTTGTACTTGAGAATAATATACAAGAATCGTGCTTCCACTTGGAATGGTTTGATTACTTGTATTAGTGGTTTCATCTAATACACCCGTTAAATTTGCAGTAAGTGTAAATTCAAAAACTGGCTCTTCATTAGCTTGCTAAATTGTATCAGATGTTCCAACTGTCCAATCAGTGCCTTCAAGTGTTCGTGCCACTAATTCTTGCGCTGTACCCTGATTAGTAAAATCAGTTTTATTTAAATCGTCATCAAAAACAATTTCAAAACCAGATTTAGCTAACTCATTAATATTTGCATCTTCACAAGTATAAGTAATTGATTTCCCATTAGAAGCTTCTTGAATATTTTTAATAATCAAGTCATACCACTAATCTTGCCAATTAACTTTAACTTTTCTTTCATTAACAAGAAGATTTAAAAAAGGATTTTGATAATCTTCACCAGTTAATTCATCATGATATGTATAAAACATTTTAAAGGTAAAAGTATTTTTACCATTAATGTTTCGAGTAAATTTTGGTTCGATTGCGCGGCAATAAGTGGTCATAGTATTTGATCCAATTACCGCTATTTTCTGCTCTTCATAATGGCCAGGAACATCGCCACTAGCAGAAACGAATATATCATCCCACAATGAGATTTCATATTTATCCTTAGCCATTTAAATCTCCTTAATAATATAAGTAATCATAATTTACAGTAATTCCAGGACTGGAAATTGAAGCCGTACTTGTATTAGTTCTTGTCCAAGTTAAGTAATAGCAATCAGCTGAAATCGTTGGCTTTGCTGAAGCAACTGGAATTGTAAAAAAGTCACCAGAAGTGATATATTTATTATAAAGTGTACCAGTTTTTTGAGATGAACTATTTACGCCATAAATTAAATTGCGCGCCGTATCAATAACCATAGAAGTATCTTCTGAACCGACTCGTGTAACATTATCAATATTAATTTGTGAAATTATGTTGCCACTCGGCTCATGCATTGTAAAATTATAACTATAAACATTACTTACAGTGCTGACGCCAATGCTGCAAGTTAAATCAGTTGGTACATCACCAGGATTATATAAATAATATCTCTATTGACTATCCACCGTTTTTGTACCCAAAATACTAGAACTAGTCAATAATAAAGTTGAATCGTTCCATTCGCGCCAATTTGGATAAGCAGATTTTTGTGTAGATGTTAAAATCTTAAAATTAGAATGTGCATATGGAATATAGCTAATAAACTATAAAGTTAATTCACCTTTATACACACGATTAGTAGAACCTTCACCAAATGCAATATATTTCATTTGCGGTGGAGACTACACTTTAACTCTATATTTTTTAAAAGGTACTTCATCAAAAATAAGCCAGCCTTCTGCCTTGCCATTGAAAACCTATCTTATAGTTCTAATTTGCGCTTCAGTTAAATTATCAAAAGCGCACTAAATAGTAAAAGTTCTCTATGAATAAAAAGAGTCCCAATAATAGGTACCATCGCCGCCAGGAATTTTTGTTACGGTATCAGTGAAATTAGCAACCGATGGGTCAGTATATCGACTTCCGTCGCTTACTCTCACTAATCCTAAATCATGGCTGTGATAGTCACCAAATTGGAACCCCATGAAATCTCCATAATAACCCATTATCCTTTTTCTCCTTTAATCTCTAAAATAGAGTAGAAAAATCAATAAAAGTCTCGGCGATCTTGGGGTCTCAAATGAGACCCCATATCGCTTTAAAATTACCTAATATAACTGATAGCATTTACATTTCTATATGAAGCATCATCATAGATTTGCTTTTTAATACGATCAGCTAAGCGGTCAACATCATAATCAGAATTAATATCAGCTTGGATATTAATATCGAAATAATTGTCACCAGCTCCACCCTTTCCTGTACCTGCGCCGCTCTGTAAGATAGCAGCAAGCACATTTTTAAGAGTAATAAGATTTTGTGTGTCGGCCGCATTCAATACCATTTCTGGATGTGACTTAGATCCATCTAACCAAGCTGGACCAGTCTTATCAACTAAGCCACCGGTTGCATAAGCTGTATAATTATAAAGTGGCATGCCATTTTGATGTACGGCTGTGTAGCCAACCTAGTTACCATATTTAATCTTATACCAATCATATGCGCCACGACCAATTACTTCAAAAGAATCACCTGGATGAGCGACACCAATAATATTTTTGCTTGTACTTGTATCAACAGCACTACGAATATTTGTAGCAGTATTAATACTTGTAATTCGACCAATGACACCATCAGGATTGCTTGCTTTTGGCTTTTCAGAAGGAGCTGGAGTAGAAGCTGCGGGTTGCTGAACTTTCTTAGCTGTATATTCGCCAGATGCTGCATCATAGCCAATATCATATTCATTACCCTTGCTGTCATACCATTTACCATCTTTATACTCATAACTCTTATTGCCAACAGTGACTTTACCTTCTTCCTCTGCCATTGCCATCCACCAGCTTTCACGGCCTTGGAGTGCTAATGCAATCTATTTTGCCAATTCTTGACGCCAATTCAAAGAACCAATTGTGCTTAATTCCCCTTTATCAGCATTTAATAATTTATAAAGATTTGAATTTTCGCTAATATTACCTTCTTCATCAAAAGCGCCTGTAAGTAAATCTTCAACTGTTTGCCAAATGACACCATGATCTTGATCCCATTGTAATAAAGCATCTAACAAATCAATTTGTGCTTGACGCTGCTCTTCCGCGCGAGTTGCTTCATCTTGCATCTCTTGAATTGTCTAATCAACCATTCTATCATAATAGGACTGTTGATCGTTATCAATTTCTTCTTGTAGCTTTTGAATTTCTAATTCATTACCACCGGAAGTATCTCTTTGCAAGTATGCAAGACGCATCTCCTTATCATACAAGTCTTCTTGAGCTTTTTCATTTTCGCGCTCTTGACGCTCTTTCTGAATTTCATCTTGTAGCGCTTTAATTGTTTTATCAGCAGCTGTTTTGATTGAACTATTAATTTCATTTAATGTATCAATTTCTTGTTGACGTTGGTTCACAACTGCATCATAAACTTGTTGCTCAAAATCTAAGTATTCTTGGCGTCCGCGGCGTTGTACTTCAATAATTTGGTCTTTTGCATCTTCAATGGCATCTTCTGTATCTTGAATTTGATCACGAATCTCTTCAAGTCTTGAAACATATTCTTCAATAGCTTTACCAGTATCTTCATCAAGAGAACCACTTAAACCTTCAAGCGTCTTCCAATCAATTTGAACAGTTTGTGTTGCCTCATCATACCAAGCATATTTAGTCACACCCATCGAAGCGTAAGAACGGAGATTTCCTTCACTGTCTTCAAATTTTTCATTTGCAACTTTTGCCATCTGACCTTTCCGGCCGGAAAGCATTTGCTCTTGCAGAGCAAGTTGCTTACGAAGAGAAGCAACTTCTTGAGCTGAATTTTTAGAAAGGTCTTTATAAGTTTTGGTGTGATCTTCTAACATATCCTGATAACGATGTTCAAGCTTTTCGCGCTCACGAAGAGAAGAATTAATTTTTTCAGATAAATTATAAAGTTCATCATATGGATTTTTCCAATACTTTGGCTTTTCTTCTTTTGAACTGCTAGACTTATCATTATCAGTTTTTGCGTTATCTGCCATCGTATTTAATATTTGAGGATTTACTTTTCTCGCAGGCGGACCACTATAATGTAAATCAGTAATCTGCGGAACTTGAATATCTTGTTTGGCATCATACTCATATTCAATTGTATCGACTTTCCCAGTTTTAGCGTTTAAAACAGGATAATATCCATACATGTGAGAAGTAACCGTATCAGTAGTATATTCAACATCTGGTACAAACCCAATCGCGGCAAAATAATCTTGCATCTATTCTGCCGTAATTTGACCAGCTTCAAGCATTTGATTCATATAATCCACAATAGGACCGACATCATCAGGATTAGTTTTTAGATTAACTACCATGTCTGGTTCTAAACCATTAATGAATTCAAATAACTATTGTTCTACTGTTACAAAGTCTTCTTGTGATAAATAGGGCTCAATAGGAATGGCGGCAGTTTCACCAAATTCTTTAATAGTTGATTCATTTAAACTTTTTTCAAAATCAGATTTTGCAAATTGTGCACGACGTCCAGCATTGCTTACCTTAGAACGAGCTGATTTAATTTCAGCTTTCCGAGCATTAGTTTGCGAGCCAAACTTAAACTAAGAACGTACATCCTACGCTGCATTACGACCTAAAGTATTAATAGCTTCGGTGTCTCCAGTTGCAATAGACTAAACTAATTCTTTAGTTTCTTTCGAATTCATAAAAGTACTACTTAAATCACCCTTAATACTAAACATACGTTTAATATTAGCTTCTAAATTAGCAATTACTTCCTAATACTATTCAGTTTTAGTTAGTGTTTCATCAGTAATACTCTATTCTAAAATTTCCTTCCAATCTTTATAACTGCCAACTAAATCTTCTAAACCAGCATTTAAATTAATATTTTCCAATGCCAACTTCGCTGCTTCATCGGTCGCAACATTATAAACTTTTGCAAACTCTTCGGTCATAGATTCTAATAATGCAGTATCAACTTCCCAATAAGTCGCATCATTATAGACATCAATCATAGTTGCTGCTTGCTAAGCAAAAGCCATACGGACGGATTCTTCTAAGGAAGGATCATTCAAAGCGCGGATATATTGATCTTTAATTGCATCTGATAAACCAGAATTTTCAATAAGCTAAACCATAGCTTTAGTATCAACATCTATATCATTCCCTTCTTGACCAAAAGTGGCACCAATCATCTAAGCACCATCTAAAACACGTACTTCAGTAGGAACAGTATTACGTTGATTTAATAAATCTCCAGCTTGATCTAAAGTATCTTCTGCCCACGTAAGAATTTCATTAATTAGCTCCATAGACATATTATTTGCATTTTTTAATAACTCAGGTTTTCCTAAGGCGCTTAATTCATCACCATAATAGCGCTAAATTGCGCCTACCTAAGCTCGTTTTGCTAATTCATCTTCACGCTCTTTAGAATATTTGTCATGTGAATGTTCAATATACTACTTATAACTTTCACGTACATTTTTCTCAGCTTTATTAGCCATATCCATGGCATCATCCATTTTTAATTTCGCATCAATTGTAGCTAAAGTAGCGGGTAATGCATCTTTATAATATTTAACAATTTCATTACCTATATCAGCTAAATCACTACCAGTATAAGTATATTGATCTTCTCCAGTCTAAACAAATTTAGAAGTATCTCCATTATTTTCTTTAATTAAATCAATTTCTTCTTGTGTAAAAGTTCTACCATGGGTCTAATTTTGAAGACTCTAGACCAAAGTAATTAAATCATATACAGATTTTTTAAATTTATCTAATGATAAAGTATTTAATGCGCCAACAGTATCAATAACATAATTTATAAAATTATCTACATCTTCTTCGGCGACATCAATACCTAAATCGGTTAAGGTTTGACTAAAGCCTTTTATGTCTTTTGCTGAAGTTAAATCTAATAAAGAAAATTGCTCTAATGCTTTTTCAAAATCAGCTTCACTTAAACCCAACTACTTTAATCGATTAATAATATCATTACCAAATCCTTCTATATCATCGCCGCCATATTTTTCTATTTGAATAGCAAATTTTTTTAATGTGCCAGCCTATATATTACTTAAAGAATCTATAAACTTTTGACTTGTAATCTATAAAATTTGTTGATATGGCTATAAACCAGACACTAAAGAATTAAGTAAATCATTTACAAAATCATCAAAAGGACCTAAGGCGTCTTCGCCACCTAATGATTCAAAAATACTACGAAATTGGCCGGAATATTGTCCTTTAAGCTAGTTTACGTCAGTATTAGCAAGTTGTTTCCAATTTTCAATATTAGATGAATTAGAAAACAATGTCATAATATCTGATAAATTTAATTGTCCACCTGAAGTATCTTTAAAAGCTGAAGCTACTAAACGTCCACGACGCCCTTCTTCTGAATTATCTTTACTTAATTTATTTAGTGTTTTAGTTAAAGTTTTAAATACAGGAGCTAATTCCTTTTCAACTACGTAAGACTAAAATCCCTATGCATATTCTTCATAAGTATGTTTAGTACCTTTTTCATCAGTAAAACTACCATTATCTCCTATATCACTTTTCCCAATTCCAAACTAAGAAGTAATATATTCTTTATATAAATCTATATAAGAGTCGCGCTCTTCAGTAGGAATTACATCTAATGACGCTGTTAAAGTCTTTTCACCTACTAAATAACTATATTTCTTCTATAGCTTTTCAACACGAGCGGTATTATTAATTAAACTATCACTATATTTTTTCTCTTCATCTGTTAAGTCAGCCAAGGCTGCTGCAGCACTACCTACCTAAACAGCAAACGATTTAACTTGAGCCTAATAGGTATTATATTCTTTAACCATTTCTAACAAGTCTTTAAAACCATCTTCAGTAGCGCTCCATTGTGCAATACCGCTAACATATCTAGCATCTGTATTACTGGTAGATAAAACGTCTCTGTATATATCTTGAGAGCTAGTGATTTCACCTCTATTAACTCGTTGAATTAATTCTAAATATTCACCATTAGATTCTTTGTTAAGTTTACTAAATTTCGTATTAGATTCATATTGAGTAGTTGTTTTTCTAAAGGCTGCTGCATTTTCTTGCATTTTAGCAATAGTTGCACGCTAAGCATAAATTTTCTCTACTTCATCTGCATTTTCAATAGTTAATACGCCACCTTTAGATACTACCTATAATTCTTTATACTTACCAATTAAATCTAATACTTCTTCATTAGTTTTCGCCACCTCTTCCTTCCATTCAGAGGTGCCTTTAGCTAAACCTTCAATTGTAGACTAATGTTCACCAATCTCTGCTAATTTATCATTTAAAGTATTGTAAGCCTCAGCAGTATCATTTGCCACCTAAGTTGCTTTTTCATATGCTTCCGCTGCTCTTTGAGCTTTCTTTTCCTAGGTGTCAACACTCTGTGCAATAGCTATTCCTAAAGCTGTCAATGCTGCAATCGCCGCGGCAATCCAACCAATAATAGGAATTGATGAAATTGCAGCAGTAGAATTAGCTGCAAATAATCTTACAGAACCTTCTACTACCTTTAAAATTGCTGGAATTGTCATAAGAGCAATACCAATATATTTAATAAAACGCGTTACAAAGGTTTGTTGTCCAGTAAGCTATTCTAAAACTGTGGCAAAACCTACAAGTAAGCCGCCAGCCGCAGCGAATGTAGCACTCATAGATCGTACAGATTCACCAGTAGTTTTAAATTTTACACCACACGCGTCGGCCTAAGTCCCAGTCATCTATAATTCAACGCCTAATTCTTTAGCCTGTGCTTGAGCTGTTTTAAAGTCGCCACTAGTTAAACTATCCTTTAATGCGTCATACTATTTAGTCATTTCTGGTGATAATTTCATACCAGATGTAATACTATCCAATTGATTCGCCATTTCAGTACGAACATTTTCAGGAATAGTTAAACCTTCAAAATTCATACGTGTACTAGAAAAATCAATGGTTTCAATACCTAAATCTTTAGCGGTAAAATTTTGTTTTCCAGCCATTCCCATTAAAGAATTTTTAAAACCCTATGTTTTAATATCTTTAAATCCTGACCAGAAATTCGCTCCTAACTATGCTCCCTATTTAGCCAATATAGGTGATTGACTACGCATAGTCATCATAACAGAACCTAACCAACCTTTAGTTTGAGTTAATGGATTACCGAAAATACCACTAAATAACTGCTTACCTAATTTTAAACCACCAACTGCTAATGTAACCGTGGTAATAGATTTTAATAATCCATTACCTCCGCTAATCGCAGCAGTTACTTTATTGAACCCACTTAATAATCCAGTTAATAAATCAACAAAGCCCTTAACAATTTCACTATTTGAAACAGACATCAGAAACTCATTCCACGCATTCTTTAATTTATTAAGCTTAGTTTCTAATGATTCAAGAGTTTTGTTATATTGCTCCATGGATGCTCCGCTTGCATCATTCGCCGCAGCCGTAAGCTCTTGAGTACGCTTATAATCAGACATAAGAGCAATAAAACGTGATTGTTGACGAGAACCAGCCGCCATTGTAGCAATATAACGCTATTGCACTATATCTAAATCATCCCATTTTTGGGCTAATTCAATAAAAATTTCATCTAAACCTTTTTGTCCGGTTAAAAATTCATTAAGATTAATG
>Ga0310690_10002865_pt1 | contig 27166 bp, 19 predicted proteins | sample AusTroGonzalo_MG_2_FD_207661 | JGI IMG/M metagenome (GOLD analysis project Ga0310690, IMG submission 207661) | Bovine rumen microbial communities from tropical cattle in Woodstock, Queensland, Australia - Gonzalo_04 (v2) (version 2) | ecosystem: Host-associated > Mammals > Digestive system >...
GCCATCCTGACTATCTGCGGCATGACGATGGTGTCCTGCTTCTCGGACACGAAGAAGAGTGCGGCAGTCATCGCGACTGACGATGCCAGCCAGTTTGTGACCATTACCGACGTAGTGCCCGATGTGATACTGGAAATCCGCTACTTCGGTACGTATAACTTTGTGGGAACCCGTATCGATGGCTATGAGGAGCCGACGGCACTTTTGACCAAAAAGGCCGCTGACAGTCTGAAAGCTGTGAGCGACGACGTCAAGGCGCAGGGCTATCGCCTGAAAATCTACGATGCCTACCGTCCGCAGAAGGGTGTTGACCACTTCGTGCGCTGGGCCGAGGACATCAACGACACACTGATGAAGCCCTACTTCTATCCCGACCTTGACAAGAGCGTGCTCTTTCCACAGGACTACATCTGTCTGAAGAGCGGTCATACGCGTGGCTCTACTCTCGACCTGACACTTTTCGATATGGCAACGGAGAAAGAGGTGGACATGGGCGGCACCTTCGACTGGTTCGGTCCCGAGAGCCATCCCGACTTCTGCGGTAATCCTGAAACGGGCGAATACACAGGAGACAACAGCAAAAGTCCTGCTAACCCGAAACGTAGCATCACCCCCGAGCAGTTCAAGAACCGCATGATCCTGCGTCAAGCGATGCTGCGCCATGGCTTCAAGCCTTTCGATACGGAGTGGTGGCACTTCACCCTGAAAGACGAGCCTTTCCCTGATACCTACTTCACCTTCCCTGTTAAACAACTGAGCAAATGAAACGTTCAAGATTATGGATGATAGCCGCCATCCTGACTATCTGCGGCACGGCGGCGTTTGCATCTTGTACGGCGAATGACGATAATTCGGCAGGGCAGGCGGTAGAGAGCCGGTATGTGCCATTGGCTCCTGACTACAGCGACCCGACGATGTGGATTACGGAAGACGGCGACGCGGACGGCACGGGAGCCGACGTGTTCTACGTCGTCTCGACGTGGGAGGACGACTGGACGACAGCGGACGGCAAGGTGTGCCACTACGCCGACGTGTGGAACCCCGAGCACCGCGCCCACATGGCCGACCTGGAGATGAAGAAGGTGGCGGCCTATATGTCGCCCGGCAACCGGTTCTTCGCACCGTTCTATCGCCACACGACCATCCAGGCGTTCATGACCAACAGCGAGGACACCGTCTATCAGCGCACCCGACTGTCGATGGACGATGTGCGCACGGCCTTCGACCTCTTCCAGGCGCAGCGTGACCAGTCGCGACCGCTCATCATAGCAGGCTTCAGCCAGGGCGGTCTGGCCGTGGTGGAACTGCTGAAGCATATCGACGACGAGACCTACAGCCAGCTGGCTGCAGCCTACGTGCTGGGCTACAAGGTGACCAAGGCCGACATGGCCGCAAGCAGCCATATCCGTCCCGCCGAGGGCGAGACTGACACAGGCGTCACCATCTGCTACAACACGGTGAAGGACGTGAAGTACGTGTTGCCCCTCATTTCCGGTTCAGACATCTGCATCAACCCCGTTAACTGGCACACCGATGCCACGCCTGCCACGCTCCACGACACCATCACCATCACCGTCTCGCCCGAGCATCACGTCCTCGTGGCCACCAACTACAGTGCCTCCGAATATCCCCCGTTCCGCGGCTTCCTGAACGTGGGCGACATCCACAGTTGTGAGCCGTGGCTCTACAGCGAGTGCCTGCAACGGAACATCAAGGTACGTGCCAAAGAGTGGCGCAAGATTCACCAGCCGACAGTTACCCGCATCCAGGAGCGAGGCAAGCTGCAGGTGGGCACCACGGGCGACTATCGACCTCTCTCCTACCGCGAGGCTGACGGTAATTACTGGGGCTTCGGCATTGAGATGGCAGAGAAGATAGCCGAGCGTATCGGTGTAGGCATCGAGTTCGTACAAACCTCATGGCCTACGCTGACTGCCGACGTGCAGGCAGAGCCACAAACCTTCGACCTTGCCATCGGAGGCATCACCATTACCGACACGCGAAAGGAGACGATGCTGATGAGTGACGGCTATTTGGCCAACGGCAAGACCATCCTTTGCCGCTCAACAGAAGCTGACCGCTACCAGTCGCTGGCCGACATCGACAAGCCTGAAGTGCGCGTGATGGTGAACCCGGAAGGACTGAACGAGAAGTTTGCCAACGAGAACCTGACGCATGCCACCATCATCGTCTGGCAGAAGAACGAGGAAATCCCCAATCAGGTGGCCGAGGGCCATGCCGACGTGATGATTACCGAAATAACTGAGGCTCCGTGGTATGTGCAGAATGACCCACGCCTCGCTGCACCGTTGCTAAACGCTCCCTTCACCCACGGAGAGATTGGTGTGCTGATGCGCAAGGGTCAGGACGATCTCCTTACACTTGTCAATGCCGTCATTGCTCAGATGAAAGCCGACGGCACTCTCCGTCAGCTTCATGAGAAATACGGGTTGGTATATAGCTATGAATAGAGACCCATCAAGGGCCTATTGCACTTTCAAATTGAATTCGCGTAGAGTTTAAGAACGTTCTTGCCGTGCAAGCGACCTAAGGTCGAGCGAAATACGTTAAATCTTTACCCTCTAAATCCTGCCATACTCACTTCAAGGTCACTTTTCTACCGTTTAATATGTAAGTTGCTGATTATCAATATTTAAAATATTTCAAGGCTGAATGTCCAGTTATTCTTGTCTCTGTCAATCTGTGCCATCATCCTTGACTTGGCAAACTTGTGCATCTTGAAACAGAAATAGATGAGAACGAAAGTGGCTATTGCACCTATAGACACTCCTTGCCGAATTGCAGTGATTAGACTTTTGGACAGACGGTTTAATACTCCCGATTCATAAGTTTGTCGAAGGCATCCTTCAGGTCATGGGCCAAGCGATTGGCAAAGACCTCGTCCATGGTTTTCTGCCCCTTGATAGCCTCGTGGAAGAAACCGTCAGAGCCCCAGTAATAACGAATCTCGTCGCTCCCGCTCTTGCTGAAATAGAAGACCAGGTCACCCTTATCGAACAGGAATTCCTCGTAAAAGTCTCTGGCTCCTACATTATACTTGCGGCTGATGAAATAGAGCGTATAGTAGACATTGCCCAGATTCTCATCAAATTCTCCATTATAATAATAATGTGTAACATCCTTTATGGGACCAGCTCCAGGAGCCATGTAGTTACTCGTGACGACGGTCTCGTCTACTGGCACTTCCGCCTTTTCCTTATTTGCCATCATCTCCTTGGCCTCGGCATACATCTTACGAATCTTGGCCACCTGCGTGTTCTGCGCCTCTACCGACAGCGAGAACACAATCATTAATACAAATAAAGAGAACCTCATAATTCCAAATTTTGCGACAAAGATACTTACTTTTCATGAAACCGCCATATTTTTTTAGCAAAAAGTTTTGTGTTTTCATTAATTTTTCTTATTTTTGCAACCGTATATGGTATCGGGCGAAAAAGTCGAACTATAGATGCCTCGATGTGAGGCTTTACATTTGCAGGGGAATAACTAACAGCACTAAGACATTTATGAGATTGATTTTACAACGTTTAACCTTCATTTTTGTCATTGTTTTATTAACAGTGATAAGAATGAAAGCGGAAGAGTTTTTGTTAGTGGTATGGACAAAGAGTGTACGCCTGTGGGCTATGCCTTAAGTAAGAAACCCGTTCTGACATTTATCTCAAGATTACTTAAAACATAATTATTATTTCCTCATGAAAAGACATTTGTATCTATTATTCTTAATTATTGCCGCAATCTCGCAATCAGCGCATGCCGACGATAAGGTGTTGCAAGTAGTGCAGACCAATGGTGAAGTCATTAACATCAAGCTAAAAGAGGAACCTGTTACGACGTATTCCAACGGGAATCTTGTTATCAGAACAACAAAGGCAACAATCACCTATCCACTGGAACAGGTGAAGTGTTACAAATATAAAAAAGTGACCGATGGTATTTGCCCCCAACCATCAATGGAGACAACGTTCTCCGAAGACGGTGAGACACTATTTTTCAAGGGGCTCAAGCCCAATACACGTATTGCAGTCTATTCAACTTCTGGCCAGCTTGTCCGCATGATGAATTCAGGCGAGCTGAATATGGTAACCGTTACCATCTCCAGCCTTCCCACAGGAGTATATATTGTAAAAGCCAATGGTGTAACCTATAAAATATCGAAACGATGAGAACAAAAATTTACAAGTATTTCATAATCATTGTCTTAGCCATCTTACCTCTTCCACTATTGGCGCAGGACTTTATGAACATCTTTTTTAATGATGGAACATTTCGCACATTCCATTTGGATTATATAAAGGAGTTTAGTGTATCCCAAACAGATGCCAACGGTATTCAACACTCAAACTATGACTTTCAATACATCGAGACTATCCATGAAAAGTTTGTTTATGAATTAGCAAAAATAGATAGCATTTCATTCACCAAATATAATCCTTTAGTTTCGAAGAAAAAAACTGCGGATGCTATGGTTGAATTGACACGTGAGATATCGAATTGTGTGACAATTGATGATGTGAATAGTAAGCTTGATGTTATTAATCAGTTAAAAGGAATAGAGACTGCATGGATAGAGGGAGGCATGCTGAAGGTCAAGATTAAGGATTCAGAAACTATTGATTTTTATTGGAGTAATGAACTTGATAATTCTTCATATAATAATACAGAGAGTTTTATGGAAGAGCTTGTTCCTGATTTCAGCAGAAGGGAGGTGAAAAAAAATAATGGTCAAAAAGCAGTAATAGCAAATCAACAGCATTATGACAATAGTAGTTGCCGCATAAGACAGCGCAATGATTTCATGTATCCACTAAAAGAAAAGTTCATTGAAGCGGGGTTTGATGCAACTTACAATCCCAAACCTGACTTGAATTTTTTCCTCAACGATATGTATTTATATGATGTTATACTTCTTAGTACGCATGGAGGTTATTCTAAAACTGATGGTCATTGTTTTGTAACAGGCGAAAAGCTTGGAGAGTATCCGATGTTTTGCAGTAAAGACGAGATGAATAATGCTCTGTTCTCAATAGAAGAAAAATATGAGGAGCTGTTTAATGACAGAAATTATGCTTTATCAAGGGATTATTTGAGCAAGGGCTATGTCCATGAAACAAGGATAATTAATGATGTCGAAGTAAAATATGTAGTCGCTTATGTAGATGTCAAAGAGTCATTCTTCAGAAATATAGTAACCCGACAATTTTCTAACCCTAAATCTATTATTTTTAATTGTGCATGTGAATCTTTAAAGGATGGATACAATTTGTCTAACATATTTATAACGGAGCGTCGTTTGGGTTCTTATTTGGGGTACACTCAGAGTAATTATTTTGGACCAGAAGCGGGGTGCACCTTTTTTACTAATTATTTAAATGGGGAATCTTTCGAAGATGCTTATAAAGCATTGGATCATGAATCTTTAGATGGACGAGGAGAAACAAATAATGATGGTTCTTATGTTCGGATCGGGGGTACATACAAAGATGAACACATAGAAACAATTAATACGCAAGGTGCTCCCATAAAGAATTATACAGCAAGCTTAATCCTTTTACCCCAAACAACCCTTTGTCCAGACGAAAATCATCCTCATATAATAGATCTTGGCAATGGTGTTAAGTGGGCATGTTGTAATCTTGGCGCAAGTGCACCATGGGAGTATGGCGGTTATTATAGATGGAGTTTGGGCTCTATTGACGAGAAGAACATAGAAACAAACGGAGTGGTAGAATTAAGTGGCAACGGTTATGTTGATATTTCTGGTTCTAAATATGATATCGTTCGTGAAATGTTAGGTGAACCTTGGAGATTACCGACTCCCGATGAACTTGACATTCTCCATATTAGTTCTCATGAGTGGTTCACTGTTAAGGGTGTCAATGGGCGAAAGTTTACGGGACCTAATGGTAATAGTATATTTCTCCCAGCAGCAGGGATTCTTTCTGAGGAAGGCGATACAATTAATATAGGGGGCTATGGCTACTATTGGTCAAGTGTAAAAAGTGCCTTAGGCAAATCTAGTCTCTGTTTTGGCAGTGGTAATACAATGTTTTCTGCAAATGTTGAATATGTTCCACTTTTTTGGGATTGGTTTTCCATACGTCCTGTATATGATGATGGAACTACTACAGTTTTACAATTATCTGAAGAATCCATTAGCATGCTTGTTGATAATAGAGAAACTGTCAGAATTATTTCTGGATCAGGATGCTACACTGTAAAGAGTAATGATACATCAGTTGCAACAGCAACTATAGTTCTCAAAAACTTAGAAATCAATGCGAAGAACAAGGGCACTGCTATTATAACTGTAACAGATCTTTATACTGGGCAGAGGGTGACTTTACAAGTAATAGTTAACAGAAAACTATCTATCTCATTAAATGGTTATATAGATTTGCCAATTGGTGAGAGTCTGGATGTCAGTATTATTTCTGGAAATGGTGATTATGTATTAAAGAATAGTAACACTGACATAGCGACAGCAACACTTAATGAGAGTACAATAACTGTAAAAGCAATGTCTGGCGGTTATGCAACAATTACAGTAACTGACACTAAGACGGGACAGGATGTTAATTTTACAGTAAGAGTTACTACAGACTTAGCTTTATCAAGTATGGAGCCTTTAGAGTTAAAAATCAGAGAAAGTACAACGGTTATGATAACCTCGGGTAATGGTAAATATAAAGTGTCGTGCGACAATAATATAGCGACTGCAACCGTCAGTGGAAATAGCATTACTGTGACAGCAAAATCTTTGGGTACAGCAATCGTTACCGTTATTGATACAAGAACTAATCAAACTATATCTTTCAAAGTGATAGTGACAGCCGATTTCGTTCTTTCGAGTACTTCCCCTATTAGCCTTAAAGTCGGAGAAGAAACAACGGTTTCTATCATTTCCGGCAGTGGCAATTATACAGCAAAAAGTGTCAAACCTGACGTGGTAAAAGTGACACTTAAGGGAACTGTTATTACAGTTTCTGCTATTGGTACCGGTACTGATGACATTATAGTTTCTGACAAAAAAATTGGGCAAAATGATACTATCAAAGTAACAGTAACCGCTGACCTCATGTTGTCGAATACAATGCCTATTAGTCTTAAAGTCGGAGGAAGTGCAATGCTTACTATCGTTTCTGGTAATGGTAATTATACCACAAATAGTAGCAATACTAACGCGGTAAAAGTGACTACAGATGGAACTATAATCACTTTAATGGCAGTTGGCGCAGGTACAGCTATTATCACAGTAAAAGATATACAGAGTGGACAGACAGGAAGAATAGAAGTAACGGTGACAGAATCAGAGAAACTCGATGCCTATGACGAATGTCCTGATGCCAACCATCCACATATGATAGATTTAGGTTTAAGTGTAAAATGGTCTTGCTGTAATGCTGGTGCTCATGCACCTGAACAATATGGAGGCTATTATGCTTGGGGCGAGACTACCGAGAAGGATTCTTATTCTTTTAAGAACTATCTTTTCACAACAAATACTTATAATGGAAATTATGGTTGGTTTGATAATATAGATAGAACAAATTATTATCCTGTTGACATTAATGTTGATAATAATATCTACGGAACTCAGTATGATGCGGCTCGTGCGAATTGTGGTGAACCTTGGCGCATGCCAACTGTTGAGGAATTTGAGGAACTCGTCAAATGTTCATCTGAATGGGCAATAATGAATGGCATTAAAGGATGTAAATTTACAGGTCCTAACGGCAATAGTATTTTTCTTCCCGCTGCGGGCGATGGCTGGGAATATGGGAAAATATGTCAGGGTACTATGGGTGAGTATTGGTCGGGTATGTTACAATCAAGCGACAAAAGAATGGCCATAGCTCTTAATTTTGGCGAAGAATATGTATTTGTGTCGGATTCCTATTCTAAAGAACGGTATAAAGGCCTAACCATCAGGCCCGTTGCAGAATAATATGCAAAGGAATAATTAAGGTAAGCATATGAAACGAAAAAAGATAATGAGCAAAATACAGTTTGGACTATTTCTTGTTCTGGCGGTGTTGGGTCTTACTGCTTGTGGCGGTGGGGAACCTATCCGTTATGCTAAGATAGTGAATACTGACACAGCCTTGATGGCAACAAAGATTCGTTATACTTTAGTAAAAGCAATGACTATACAGCCGACAGACACGGTGCAGGTCATTGCCTATGAGAAAGGCTACTCAAAAGTACGCCTTGGCCTGAATGACGGATTTGTCCCCACAGATAATCTTGAAATAATCAATGATCAAGAGACGGTAGACAGAATTCATCAAGAACGTGAGTCAATACCTGTGCCTTTCTCCCTATGGCTTGAGCGTAATATATTCAATCTATTGTCCATATTGGCTCTATTGACTTTTGCGGCAATCATTGTAAGAATGGTTAATCCTTCATTCAAACTGCTGATGGCGCAGTTAGCCGTATACGTATTAATGATTAGCGTAGGACTGTATCTGATGAACGGCAACTATGACGTATACGATGACCAACTTGACCTGAGCTTTGGCACTTCTGCTTTTTGGGAGCATCTATGGAATGTTTTAAAAATTGTTCTCTATTTCATCGCCATTATTTGGGGCTACATGAATACAGGTAATGCGCTTTTGTTTGCTGCAGGAAACAGTGATTTCAAGAAAAGGAAGAAAGGTATTTCCCTTTATCTATGGATGATCCTTATTCTATTAGTCGCAGGGTCTTTGGCATCTAAGTATAACAGCAATATTCCATACTATATTGTATTGGCATGGTTCTTATGGAATATGTATAATAACTGTCGGGCAGTTTGGCCGAAAGTGCAATATCCCATTATCGTGGCTCTGTTGGGACTCTTTGCTAGTGCAGCGATGCTTTATACATTCGTCCACATTTTCAAGCATCTGTTGCTCCTTCTTTTCTTTGGGGCTTGTTTATTTACACTATTAAAGAATCCTTCTGTTCTCTTTAGCGAAAACGAAAAGGGTTCTGGTTCCTATAACCCGCCAGCGGATGATCCCTATGATAAAGTTATAAAAGGTGGAGGCTCTTTAGGTGGAGACATTAAGGCAAGAGAAAATTTCGATGGTTCACTAACGGATGAAAATGGTGGCCACTGGGATTATGATAATAATGGTAATTATAAGAAACGGATCTAAATAATTATTCAGTATAGAACAAACATAAAAATAAAATACTATGAAGAAAAGAATAGTTTTACTCTGCATTGCTTTGTTGTCAATGACAAGTGCGATCCATGCACAGACTGCTAGGATTTTGGATGTGGCTCCCCAAGGATACGTGGTGGAAATCCAAGGGAACGACATGAAGGAGACGAATCTGTATGTAAAGGTAAAAGTACAATACAGTAAAGTCGCTGATGATGAGGCGGCGTGTATTGTACTGATGAGCAAGACCCCATTCCCTGCCATTACTAATATGGATCAGTTATACAAAACTTACGAGAAGTATGATGTTGGTGAAATGGTGTTGGAAGAAACGGTACAACAACGTACTGCGGAGGTGGATGTCCTAGTGCCCTTCCAGAAGATTAAGACAACGGATAAAGCTACGAGACTCTATCTGCAAGCTATAGTCATATACGACGGAAAGGCAATTAAAGTTTTAGCAAAGAGCCAGGTAATGAAGGTGGAGGTGAAAGACTTGACTATTGTTGATGTTTTCCGCTCAGAGAAAGACATCGAGAGGTTTTCGAGTATTCTTTCTTCGGCGGTTGGTGTTGGGCTGGATGCAATGAGTGATAATACTTGTCCGAATTGCCGAGGCAAAGGTGAGGTTGAGGAACAGGCTTCTTACGGCACCTACATGAGGACCTGCTATTATTGTGACGGAACAGGACGTGATCCAGCTTCAAGCGATAGTCATGCTGGCAGCTCGGAAGGGAATATCTTTGACTTGTTGGGGATAGACTTGGTGAAAGAGTTAGGGATTAGTAAGAACTCAAAGCAGACAAATACTCAGAGTAAAAGTAAAAAGTCGACAAATACAAAGAGTACGAAACAGACAAACAGACAAAAAAGATAAAACAGTATGAATATGAAACAGAAATGGATTATGCTCGGCATCGTTATGACGATGATGGCGGGAAGTGTACAGGGACAGGGATTCCTGAAAAAGTTGGGAAATGCAGTAGACAAGGCTGCACAGCAGGTGGACAAGGCCACCAAGAAGGTTGATGATGCACTTTCAACGGCAAAGGAACCTGGCTCTACGAATTCGAGACGAACGAAGAGTAACGGTAGTAGTAGCACTTCAGAAGACGTGTGGGGGTGGAAGTATCCCAATATTCCCAGAAGCGAGCTGTTTGCAATTACACAAACTATGCTGGAAGAACGTCAAGAAAAGGCTGCTAAATTCTCTCAGTTCAAGAAGACAGCCAATACGAAGGTTGTAAAGGTGGAGAAGCTTGGTGGTTATATGAGGCTGGGGTTCTTGTCGGATAACCGTGTGTTTGCAGTATTCGGCAAGGAGGCATATTGTCTGGACGGCCAGGGTAATGTGATAAAGCGGTGGGCTGGTAACCTGAACAACTATTTTGAGTACAGCAAGTTGTTCCCACGTTTTGACTCAGGGCACATTTTACTTGGGGAACGGGCAAGTGATGCAGATTACCTAAGGAAGGGAGTTATCTATGATAAGAATTTCAAGGTTGTCAAAGTGATTCCAAATGTTACGGAGTATACCTACTTCCAAAATGGCGTGGCGTTTGTTCACTATACGGAGCGTAAGACTCAGGGACGTTTGGTGATGGCTGACGAACGTGAGAAGTTTGCCTACTACGATGTGAACGGCAATCAGGTGCTGAAAAATCTTGCTGCTCCACTGGAGACTTCCATGGGTAATCGTTTTTTTACAGAGGAGACCTCGTTCATGCGTCCTGTAAGTGAAGGGCTCGTTGCCTATTTCGCACCTGCTAAAGCTACAGGATCACAACTCCTGTGGGGCTTCCGCGACATTACAGGCAAGGTTGTCGTTCCCGCCAAATATGATGCAGTGCAGGATTTCAGTTGCGGATTGGCAGCTGTAGCTACGCGAGAGTCAGGAACACTGAAGTGGGGATTCATCGACAAGACGGGAAAGATGGTGATAGCGCCTATTTACACCATCATGCCTTCGAAGTTTGACAAGTGCGGAAAGGCGCTCGTAATTGACAAGGAGAGGAAAAGGATGTTCATCAACACGAAAGGCGAGATAGTGAGTAAGAAGTATTCCATCGCCACCCCATTCTATAACGGCAAGGCCTTCTGTTATTTTGAAGGTTCTCACGAAGGTAACACAGACTATGGCGAATACATTGCGTTGGTTGATGAAAACTTCAATGAGATAGCACTTATTACCTCCTGCTCTCTAAATATGGACTATGGACGTGAGGACATTGGCTTTGGCAATTGCTACTTTAATCCGAATATGGCTACTGGCGGTTCTTCAAATACCGGTGCCATTTATGGCGGAGTTGGCAACTATGCCGAGAACCGTATGTATCTCTTTGTGCCTGACTGTGGTTTATGTCTATTGTCGGACAAGGGAGATTTGCTGATGACGGGGTTGGCCGGACCGTTCGTGAATGGACTTGCTCCTGTAGAGCAATCTAAAAATATTGACAAATATACAGGAGTCGGCTACGTGAATATGCAGGGCGAATGGGTCATTAAGTTCGAGGAAAATGAGTTCTGAGGTGGAAAATCGGAGCACATGGCGGTGGTGCTGCACGTTTGGCTAAGCGATTGGCAAATAACAGGTTTACCCGAGATCCTCGGGGAGTACCTCGAGGACTTCGGTGGGAGTGGAGCCATGCTGGATGGCAGCGATGGCACGATGTTTGTAAGCGGGGAGGATCTCACCGCGAATATAGTGGCGGACGTCAGTGAGGGTCCACTGGCGGATGGTGCCCTGCTCGAAGCGCTGTGTCAATAGGCGACAGGCTGCATCGGTGGCTTCAGGTGAGAACTGGAGCCGGGCCTCTCCCACTTCATGGAAGAACAGCAGGATGATGTCCTCCAGGGAGTAGGGTTCTACGGCCAGTCGGTTGCGCTGCGGGAAGTAGGACTGCAACGATGGTTCCCGCTCCAGTAGACGGTCGATATCTTCCTGAGTGCCACAGAAGAAGACAGAGTCGTAATAGGAGGGACAATGCGAGATAATCTTCTTCAGGACAAACTCCCAGCCAGGCTCCAGTAGTGCCCAAATGTGGCTGAAACAATACAGGCGGTCTTCCAGCACAGGCAGGGACATGTTCAGGATGTTGTCGTCGTTGACCTGATTGCTGAACACTTCGTCGAGCTTTTCGTAGGGATTGGCTTTTGACGGGTCGTAGAGTTTGCTGCAGTCGGCACTCTCGTACTCGCACTTAATCTCTGCCAGATATTTCAGCAGTGTGACGTTACGGCTGAAATAGTCGTTTGACGGCGAGGCCAGCAGGAGGTTGTTGCAGAAAGCCAGAATGGGATGGAGGTTTTCTGCCCGTAGGGCGTTCAGCTTCCGTTCCTGCAGGCGGGTAATGAGCCAGCGTTTCCACTGCATGAGTCCAGGTGTTCGTGAGAGGTAATACCAGTGGCCGTGTTCCAACAGCACTCCCGAGAGGATGTCCTCGTCGCTGAGCGGGGCACACTGCGAAACGCTCTGCTGAGTAAAGGTGCCATGCTCGTCTAATTGCAGGTCGAAGCGGTGGACGGTGTCACCATTTCGGAACAGCAGGAAGTAATGTCCGGGAATCCATACGGTGCTTTTGTTGACGGCGACAACGAATCTGGTGTCTTTTTGTCTCACCAACTTGTCGCCCTTTTTGGAAAAGAACAACAACCAGAGCTGGTCGTTATATAAAGAAAAGGTATAGGAATCAGATGGTTCAGGCGGCGTGTCAAGATCAAGGATGACGTAGGGTTTTCCTATGAAATAGGTTAAATCGTTTCTGCCGCTTTCGGGCACTGCTTTCAATAATAGTTTCATGGTGTGTCTTTTTTCAAGTTTCAAGTTTCAAAGATCGAGTGCAAAGTTCTGTGTTTTTATCGCCCTCAGGCGCTGAAGCCCACCTTGTGGCGGGGCCTCAGTGCTGTGGCTCGTGGATTGAATTTTGTGTAAGCCTGACAGACGTCACTGACCTCAATGGTCTGATAGTCGTCGCAGGCGGTGCGAGAGATACGGCCGGCCATCGCGGGGATGATGCCATTGTTGACGAACTGCTCCACCCACCGGGCATTGCTGAAGTGCTCATCGCGCTGAGCGTAGGCTTTGGTGACCGACTCGCGCAGCTGTTTCTCGGCCTCGGGCGAGAGGATGTACGCATCGCGCTTCAGCAGACCGCAGGCAATCTCGTAAAGCTGTTCGTCATTGTAGTCCTCGAACTGGTACTTATAGGGGAAGCGCCCTATCAGTCCTTGGTTGGTGCTGAGCATAGCATCCATCTCCTTCAGATAGCCTGCGAAGATGACCAGCATATCGGGATTGGGTTGTGAGAGTACGGTGAGCAACGAGTCGATGACACGTGCTCCGAAGTCCTTGCGGTCGTTAGCACCGTCGTACAGCGTGTAGGCCTCGTCGATGAAAAGCACGTTGCCTTTCGCCTCGTCCAGGATGGCCTTCATGTTTTCTTCCGTCTCACCGATGTAGCGGCCTACCAGTCGGGTGCGGTCTACGGCGATGACCTCTCCTTTTGACAGCAGTCCCAGTGAACGATAGATGCGTCCCAGCTTCTTAGCGACGGTGGTCTTGCCCGTACCGGGATTGCCGGTGAAGACACAGTGGAAAGCCGCTTCCTGAGAGGTGGGCAGTCCGCGTCGACGACGCTCTGCGTAGAACTTGGTGTTGTCGGCCATCGCGTGGATACCTTTTTTCACGAGGTCCAGCCCCACCATCTTGTCCAGATCCTCGAAACACAGCTCTGTAGTGGCCTCAGTACTGGTAATCTGGTCGAAGCAGAGGTCGTCGATTTCAACATTCGGAAGACTATCGCTCTCAATCTCCCGATAGCAGCGGGCCAGGTATCGTGGCTTTACCTGTTCTGTCACGAACTGTCGGATATCCGCCAGACTCCAGGTAGACAGCACCCCTCGTCGCCAGCCTTCAAACAATGCACGTGCCAAGGCGTCCATTGCTTCGGTCGAGCAGTATAGGAACTGGTCTCTGAGTTCGATGAAGAATGCCTGCACCAGCTCGAAGTCCTTGTAGGGCTCCTGCTCCAATCGGCGATCAGCGGGAAATAGCTCCCTCATCGAGGGGTACATGTTCAGCACTGCGTCGATGTCCTGTTTGTAGCCGCACATCCAGAGCAGATACCCGTCTTCGTCGTAATGAATCTTCTCGAGCACCTTCTTGACGATGACCTTACCGCCCGTAGAGAGCAGTGCGCCGACATTTGTCAGACAGAAGATGCGCTTGCCAGTCATTGACATCTCCTCGTAGAGCTGCTCGTAGGGATTGTTGCGCGAAGCGTCGAAGAGTGTACCGCAGTCAATCCGTTTGAACTCGTACCCCTTGGCCACCATACGGTGCAGGCCGTACACCATGTCGTCGATGTCCTTGTTGCGTGTGGAAATCAGCAGGTGACCTTTCGACAGGAGTGCTTCACCGTTCATGGCCTTGCGATACTCGTTGTAGATGGCAAACTGCCTGCTTTCGACCACAAAGCGTCGCAGTTGGGCAGTACCAGGTCTCAGCGCCATGACTTCCCAATCGGCACATTCGCCGTCGACCTGCGAAGTAAGGATGTCATCCGTGCTGAAGATGCCGCATGGCTCTGCTTTGCCAACAGTCGCTTTCAGCTCCTCATCGAGCGTGAACGGCATCTTGATGAGCGAGTCGTCGCTGGTGTCGCGCACATACAGCTTGTAACGCCCCGGCAACCATACCTGTCGGCTTAGAAATGTCGTTGTGATGGCTGTAGGCAAGGGGTGATCGCACATGCCGTAGCGTTTGGTGTTGGCCATCGGGTAGTCATCTTCACCAAAAATGTTCAGAAGGAAACGGCCGTCTGCGAACGAGGAGTCCTCTTTTCCGTAGATGGTAACTACCACCTGACCGTTTACATAGAGAGAGCCGGGAAGCTGGGGTTGAACTTCAATCTCCACCTTCGTAATTTCCGGCATGTAGTTGCGTTCGCCTCCGACCCGAATAGGATTGTCCTCGTCATCATTGGCAAAAACATCACTGGTTTCTTCTTCATAGGTATCAGCATCATCAGGGTCTTCTTCCAGGTCATCATCATCGTCAAGTTCTTCATTGATGAATTCCTGGAGCATCTTGTCAAAATCGTCATCATTTTGCTCGTTGTCGAGCGTAAATAAATCCTTTTGCATAAAATAAGGTTGAAAAACGAAATGTGAATGTGTTTTTGGTATGCCCTTTCCGAAAAGGGCGCAAGAGTGTACCGGACAAGACCCGAAAGTCGTTGCCCAGCAAGTATCATAGAAATTTACCCGAAATTTCTATCACAAACCGTAATTGTAGCAATATGTCAAAGAACGTGCAAGCCGAATACAAAGCGAAAGCTTGCTTTCAAGCTTTGTTGAGGCGCCGCCGATTTTCGAGCGAAGCTCAAAGAACGTGCAAGCCGAATACAAAGCGAAAGTTTGCTTTCAAGCTTTGTTGAGGCGCCGCCGATTTTCGAGCGAAGCTTTTTCTTGCATAAATAACTTTTGTGATAGATTTTTAATTTGCGGCCGCAAAGATAGGAAAATTCCTGATACGTTCCAAGAAAAACACGAAAATTTTATCTTACTCCCTTACTTTTTAACATTACTATATAATATTGCGACAAAGATGCCCATCTAATGTTTCATACTTTGAATGTCCACTTATTCTTGTCTCTGTCAATCTGTGCCATCATCTTCTTTTTGGCAAATTTGTGCATTTTGACGCAGAAATAGATAAGAGCGAAAGCGGCTAATGCACCTATTGAAGGATTGACAGCACCACTGAATGCTATAGCGTCGTAGATGCCATGTGCAAGTACAGGTACAAGAAGAATGTAGACAGCCGTGCGAGTGGAGCGGTCAACGAAGTGATACAGAGAGTAATAATAGCCCATCAATACGGCAAAGGCATAATGACCGGGCACTGCTAACAAAGCACGGACAATGGCCACGCCCAACCAGTTTTCTTCTTCTTTAAAAATATAGGTGATATTCTCAAAGGCCGCAAAGCCCAGTCCGACACATACCGCATAGACAATACCGTCGAAATGTTCATCGAAGTAAGGGTTTCGACGAAGGATCAGCCAAAGTGCCAACAGTTTGAATCCCTCCTCAGGCAGGGCTGCCACAAAGAAAGCGGCAATCGTAGTATCTGCTAAGGATGTAAGGCCATTGGGGAATAACACGCTTTGAATGCCCATTTCCAATAGGGCAACAGGAAAACAGATAATCACCCCATACAACACAGCTTTTGCCAACTGCTCCTTAGGTTCAGGCTGTGGATCCTGCCTGAAAATGTAAATCCCCAGAAAGATGGCCGGCAAAAGAGCCGCTGCCAATAGAATCAGTATATTCATAGTCAAAGCTTCTTATTTACTGTCAAAAGGGCTGACTCCAGTGAAAGGATGTCAGCCCTTTGTTTGTATGCTTGTCTGTAGAGCGTTACATGTCCTCGTAGGTGTCGAGGTAAGTGACGTGGGTGACGAGGTACTCGTCGACACCGTGCTTGCCGTCGGCACCGCCAATGCCTGACTTCTTCATGCCGGCATGGAAGCCCTGGATGGCCTCGAAGTGCTCACGGTTGATGTAGGTCTCGCCGAACTCCAGCTCGCGGCAGGCCTTCACAGCCACGTTCAGGTCCTTGGTGAAGATGCTGCTGGCCAGGCCGTACTCGCAGTCATTGGCATAGCCGATGACCTGGTCGAGGGTGTCGAACTCAATCAGTGGGATGACGGGGCCGAAGGTCTCCTCATGGATGATGTCCATGTCCTGACGACAGTCGTCAAGGACGGTGGCGGCATAGAAGTAGCCCTTCGTGCCAACGCGCTGTCCGCCACAGAGCAGCTTGGCACCCTGCTTGATGGCACGCTCTACCTTCTCGGTGACGCTCTCCAAGGCACGCTGCTCGACCAGAGGTCCCATGTCGACACTCTCGTCCTGGCAGGGGTCGCCCACCTTGACCTTCGACATCTTGTCGACCAGAATCTTGGTGAACTCTGCCTTCACCTCTTTCTGTACGTACACGCGCTCGGCATTGTTGCAGATCTGTCCGTTGTTGCCGATACGGCTGTCCACAATCCACTGTGCAGCGCGTTCGAGGTCGGCATCCTTCATGACGATGGCAGGAGCCTTGCCGCCCAGTTCGAGGCTGACCTTAGTGATATTCTTGGAGGCGGCAGCCATGATGCTCTCGCCTGCAGCAACGGAGCCTGTCACACTGACGATGTCGATCTTTGGTGAGCCGGCCATCTCGTTACCGATGACAGAGCCCTTACCCGTCACGATGTTGATGACACCTGCGGGCAGTCCCGTCTCGGCCACCACCTTGGCAAACTCAGTACAGTTCTCGGGGGTGAGCTGTGAGGGCTTGATGACGATGGTACAGCCAGCAATCAGTGCAGCACCAGCCTTACGTGCGATGAGGAAGAAGGGGAAGTTCCAGGGCAGAATGCCAGCTACCACGCCGATAGGTTTCTTGGTGAGCAGGATGGTCTCGTTGGGACGGTCGGAGGGGATAATCTCGCCCTCGATGTGACGTGCGAACGTGGCCATATACTCGAAGTAGGCGATGGTGGCACCGACCTCAATCGAAGCCCATGTGCGGGTCTTACCCTGTTCGCGCATGATAATCTCGGTGAATTCCTTCTCGCGTTTCTTAATACCGTCGGCTATCTTCAGCAGATAGCCCGCACGCTCGATGGCAGGTGTCTTGGCCCATGCCTTCTGAGCAGCACGTGCAGCGTCGAGGGCTCGGTTCACGTCGTCGATGGTGCCTTCTGGCTGACGTGAGATGACCTCCTCGGTCGACGGGTTCAACACTTCAATCCACTGGCCGTTAGAGCTCTCGCAGAACTGGCCATTGATGTACATTTGTAAGTCTTTCATAATAGTTTTGGTTTTATAGTAAAGTGATTAGTAGAATGTTTCCAAGGCAAATATCCCCTTAGCCGACGGTGCCTTCGAGTGAGACGCTGAGCAGCTTCTGAGCCTCGACGGCAAACTCCATGGGGAGCTTTTGCAGCACCTCCTTGGCATAGCCGTTGACGATGAGTCCGACGGCCTGTTCCGTGGGAATGCCACGCTGGTTGCAGTAGAAGAGCTGGTCTTCTGAGATCTTGGAGGTGGTGGCCTCATGTTCAAAGACAGCTGTGTCGTTGTGGACATCCATGTAGGGGAAAGTGTGGGCACCACAGTCGCTGCCTAACAGCAGGGAGTCGCACGAGGAGTAGTTGCGGGCATTGTCGGCCGTAGAGGCTGCACGCACCAGTCCGCGATAGGAATTCTGGGAGTGGCCGGCGGAGATACCCTTCGAGATGATGGTCGACTTGGTGTTACGACCAATATGAATCATCTTGGTGCCAGTGTCGGCAACCTGATAGTTGTTGGTGACAGCGACACTGTAGAACTCGGCAACGGAGTTGTCACCGCGCAGGATGCAGGAGGGGTACTTCCAGGTAATGGCAGAGCCCGTCTCCACCTGTGTCCACGAAAGTTTGGAGTCAATACCGCGCAGGTCGCCACGCTTGGTGACGAGGTTCAGCACGCCACCCTTGCCGTTCTCATCGCCTGGGTACCAGTTCTGTACGGTAGAGTACTTCACCTCGGCACGGTTCATGACGATAATCTCGACGATGGCAGCATGCAGCTGGTTTTCGTCGCGCATGGGAGCTGTACAGCCCTCGAGGTAAGAGACGTAGGAGTCGTCGTCGGCCACGATGAGGGTACGTTCGAACTGTCCAGTGTTGCGTGCATTGATGCGGAAGTAGGAACTGAGCTCCATGGGGCAGCGCACGCCTTTGGGAATATAGACGAAGGAACCGTCGGAGAAGACAGCCGAGTTGAGGGCGGCAAAGAAATTGTCGCGATAGGGGACTACGGAGCCTAAGTACTGGCGCACGAGGTCGCCGTGCTCCTTGATGGCTTCGCCGATGGAACAGAAGATGACACCCTTCTCGCGGAGCTTCTCCTTGAAGGTGGTCTTCACGGAGACAGAGTCCATGATGGCATCGACGGCAGTGTTGCCGCTGAGGGCGAGACGCTCCTCAAGGGGGATGCCGAGCTTGTCGAAGGTTTTTTCGAGTTCAGGGTCGATGCCAGAAGGGGAATTCCCGGTAGAAGAACCGCTGGGCACACTTTTGGCAGTAGGGTCGGCGTAGTAGGAGATGGCCTGGTAGTCGATGGGGGGCAGTGTCAGATGGCCCCAAGTGGGTGCCGTCTGCTGCTGCCAGTAGCGGAAGGCCTTCAAGCGGAAGTCGAGCATCCACTCCGGCTCTCCCTTCTTCTGTGAGATCAGGCGTACCACGTCTTCGTTCAGACCCTTCTCAATGATTTCGGTATGTACGTCGGTAGTGAAGCCGAACTCATATTTCTGTTCGGCTACCTGACGGACAAATTGATTTTTCTCTTCCATTTCAGCTGCAAAGGTAGTGCAAATTGACTGAACTACAAAATAAATTTGGAATTATTAGCCTTCTTTGAGTTGTTCAGAAACTATGCAGCCAGGCCTTCAGCTCCAGCACCAGCTCCAGATGATAGTCGAATGATTCACGGTAGCCCCAGCCGTGTCCACCTGACGGGAACACATGAACCGTGGCGGGTACATCATGGCGGATGCACTCTTGGTAGTAGTTGGCGCTGTTGATGGGCGGCACGAGGTCGTCGTCATCGCTGAGGGCGATGAAAGCCCGTGGGGTGACACGGGTCACCTGGAGGTCATTGCTGAAAAGGTGTTCAAGCTTCTTCTTGGGTTTGGAACCGAGCAGGTTGTCGTGTGATCCCATGTGGGTGAAGCCAGGATCCATGGTGATGACAGGATAGAACAGAATCTGGAAGTTGGGTGCTACATCGGCCTTGGCATGTGTGGCAAGGGTAGAAGCCAGATGTCCTCCAGCCGACGACCCCATGATGCCCACCTGCTGCGGGTCGATATGCCATTGCTTGGCATTACGGCGTACAAAGCGCATGGCTTCCTCGGCATCACTGATGGGTATTTCGTAGTTGCCGTGAGGCATACGGTATTTCAGGACGATGACGGCTATGCCCTCACGATTGAAAAACGGTGCCCAGTCGGTTCCCTCGTGCTCCATGGCGAGGAAGCCGTAGCCACCGCCCGGACAGATGACCACTGCGCGGCCTGTGGCCTTCTTGGCATCGGGCAGGAATACCGACACCTTGGCAGTGTCGGTGGGGTTGCCATTGTTGTTGGGTGCACCCTTGGGCCATAGGACATAGGTCTTGCCTGTGACTGAGGCAGTCATGGCTATCAAAGTTGTCATTATCAGAATTAGTTTAGTTACTTTCATTGCTTTTTTCCTGTTTTGCTTGCAAAGGTACAAAAAATATTCGTAACTTTGCCGATGAAATATAAAACTTAGATATAAATGAAGAGATTTTTTCTGTTGACGGCTGTCATCATGGCTTTGGCAGCACAGGCAAAAGTAAGGCTTTCGCACCTTGTCTGCGACAATATGGTGTTGCAGCAGCAAACCGATGCCCGGCTTTGGGGGTGGGCAAAACCTGGTAGTGAGGTGAAGGTAACCACGTCGTGGAACAATGCGGTGGTATCAGTGAAGACCGGCAAGGACGGCAAGTGGCTGGCCAAGGTACGTACGCCGAAAGCGTCGTACGATCCGCTGACGATTACCTTTGACGACGGCGACGGTGCAGTAACGATCAACAATGTTGTGAGTGGCGAGGTGTGGGTATGTGCCGGCCAGTCGAACATGGAAATGCCCGTAAAGGGTTTCTGGGGCTGTCCGGTGAAGGATTACAATCAGGTGGTGATTGATGCCAGGAACCACAAGGGTGTGCGTAGTGTGAAAATACCCAGCATCATGCGTATGGAACCTCAGGATGATGCCAACTGCGCCTGGCGTGAGTGCTCACCAGAGACGGTGAGTGAGTTTTCGGCCACAGGCTATTTCTTTGCCCGTACGATGCATCAGGCCCTTGACATTCCCATTGGTATCATTGAGGCAAATAAAGGAGGTACGCGTGTGGAGAGCTGGCTGACGAAGGAGAACCTGCAGAAGTATACCCAGGAGCCAGTTGACTCTGCCGGTATCGTTGCCTTCAAGCCCGATCAGGACTATCTGCGCGGTCTTCTCTGGGGCAACGGTACCTTCAATCCCATACTGAACTACACGGTGAAGGGCATCCTGTTCTATCAGGGCTGTTCGAATGTGGGTGACCCCGGAAACCAATATTCCGAGCGGTTGAAGCTGCTCGTAGAACAATGGCGGCAGCAGTTTGCCCTGGGCGAGATTCCGTTCTACTTTGTCGAGATAGCTCCCTACCATTATGACGACGTACAGGGTACGCAGGGCGCCCTGCTCCGTGAACAGCAGCAAAGGGCAGCACAGATGATTCCCAATAGTTCATTGGTATGTACCAACGACCTGGTGTATCCCTACGAGACCACCCAGATACATCCTGCCCAGAAACAGCAGGTAGGTGAACGCCTGGCTTATACCGCTCTGAACCGTGACTACGGCTTTGAGCAGGTGCTTTATAAGAGTTCGACCTATAAGGACATGACCATCAAGGGTGACACCATCTATATTCATCTGCAGGACAACTACCATGCCGATGCTCCTTTTGAGCAGATTGTCGGGTTTGAGATAGCCGGCGACGACCGTGTGTTCCATCCAGCTAAGGCGCAGCATTTCTGGCAGCCTGGCGGTGGCTACTGGGATGAGGCCATTGTGATAAGCAGCCCCGAGGTGAAGAAGCCAGTGGCCGTGCGCTACTGTTTCCGTAACTTCCAGTTAGGCAACGTCACGAACGCTGCCAACTTGCCATTGTTCCCTTTCCGCACAGATAACTGGTAAAGCCATGAGTCATCCATTAGAGAAATTCAAGTTCTGTCCCGTCTGTGGCAGTGCCCACTGGTCAGAACATAACTTCAAGAGCAAGCAGTGTGCCGACTGTGGCTTCACCTACTATGCCAATCCCTGTGCAGCTACGGCTGCCATCATCCTGAACTCAAAGAACGAGATGCTGGTGGCGCGACGTGCCAAGGAGCCTGCCAAGGGTACGCTCGACCTTGTGGGTGGTTTTGTCGACATGTACGAGACCATAGAGGAAGGCATGCGTCGTGAGATCAAGGAAGAGACAGGGTTGGATGTCGGTGAGATACAGTATCTGTACTCCTCGCCCAACCAGTATCTGTACAGCGGCATGTATGTCCATACCCTCGACGCCGACTTCCTGGTGCGTGTTCCAGATGACGTCAAACCAAAGGCAGCCGACGATGCCGCCGACTGCCTCTGGATTCCTGTGGAAGAGGTGAACCCTGCTGATTTTGGTCTCACCTCCATCCGTCATGCTGTGGAGCGCTTCTTGGAAGAGCGCTTGTGGGAGAAGTATTAGGGCCGTGTCTGGCCTTCACCCTCAATCAGCCATTTATAGGTTGTGATTTCCTCTAAGGCCATTGGTCCGCGAGGACCGAGTTTCTGTGTAGAGATGCCAATCTCAGCACCCAATCCGAACTGTGCGCCGTCGGTAAATGACGTAGGTGCATTCCAGTAGACGCAGGCAGCATCGACGTGAGCCTGGAACTTACGGGCAGCCTCTGCATTCTCAGTGATGATAGCCTCGCTGTGACCGGAACCGTGTTTGTCAATATGTGCCAAGGCCTCATCGAGCGAACCGACAGTTACAATATTCATCTTATAGTCCATAAACTCCGTGTCGTAGAAACGCTCGTCGTTGAAGAAAAACTCAACCTTTCCCTCCATTGGAGCCAGCAATGCAGCAAGGTCAGACTCCCTGTCCTTATGAATGAGCAGTGTGTCGAGTGCATTGCAGACTGACACTCGCCGTGTCTTTGCATTGTTGACAATAGCGCGTCCTTTTTCGATGTCTCCATCTTTGTCAAAGTAGGTATGAACTACGCCGGCACCAGTCTCAATGACTGGGATGCGGGCTGTGTCACGGACAAAGTCGATGAGCTTTCTTCCACCACGGGGGATGCAGAGGTCGACATAGCCTACGGCATTCAGCATCTCGCCCGTAGCCTCATGGGTGGCCGGCAGTAGGGCAACAACGTCCTTCGATACGCCAAACTTCTCGAGTATCTCATGTATCAAGGCCACCTCCTCGCGGTTGGAGCAGTCGGCATCCTTACCGCCTTTCAGCACGCAGGCGTTACCACTCTTGAAGCAGAGTGAGAAGACGTCGAATGTCACGTTAGGACGAGCCTCGTAGATCATGCCAATGACGCCGAAGGGAACGCTGACACGACAGAGCCGCAGACCGTTGGGCAGTGTCTTCTGCTTGGTGATATGACCAAGGGGTGAGGGTAGGGTAGCCACGTTGCGCATGTCGGCAGCAATGCCTTCCAGTCGGCTCTCAGTCAGTTGCAATCGGTCGTAGAGTGGGTTCTCCTTCGACATCTTTGCCAAGTCCTGGTTGTTAGCACTGAGGATTCTCTCCTTATTATCAACGATGGCATCGGCCACGGCCAGCAGAATCTCGTTTCGCTGTTTGTCGCTTAGCAAAGCCAGACTGCGACTGGCACGCTTCACATTTTCAAAAATTTCTTTCAGTTGTAGGGTCATAGGAAACTAATGTTTACAATTCCACTGCAAAGGTAAGTTTTTTTGTGAAAACCACAAAATCAAAGCGGAATATTTTTATTGGCGATGCCCGCCAATGGCTCTTTACTATTTCAGTACGCCAAAGAGATTCTTCTGCTTAAACAGACGTAGCACATCATCTTCGATGGGTGTGCGACGCACAATTTCATTCTTCTCCCAGAATTCGGGATAGTAACCTTGTTCGTTGATGGCTTTATGAAGCTCGTCTTGGAATTTTAAATTGCGTCCCTTTGTATTGTTGTCGTATTGACGGGAGAACCAGCTGCTGATTTTTTGGAACACCCCGGCATTTTTTTTCTTCTGCATCTCGCCCAAATTGAACAGTAGTGAGCGGGTGGTAATGTTTTCTCCGTTGTATTCATGTGATTCGTCAACATAGACCGATTGCACCTCAGGAAAGCCGCGCTCCTCTGTCATCTCGACCACATAGTAGAATGAAGCTTTTGATGTCTCGAAGGTGTAGCGATTGAATCCCAATATGCCTTTTTTTGCCTCAGTGCGAGTCATGACCCGGAAATTGAGCCCTTGTCCTTCGAAACGGCGTATGTGAAGGGTTTTCTCGTCAACGTAAACCGTTCCACTAAGTATGGCATATTTCTTGGCTATCTCAGGCTTCGGTTCGAAGTTAATGGCGAAGATTCGATTGCCGTCATCGTCACTGATTACCCAGTAGCTGGCATTGTAGAACCTGTCATAGTAACGAAACAGCGGAACGACATCATCAGCAAAAGTCGGCACCTTGTAAGTAGCTGCAATTTCAAGTTGCGAGAAGGTGTAGAAATTGCCGAAGAATGTGTATTGGTTGGTACTGTCAGACAATAGACCGGCATAGCGGCCCGACTGGAGGGTCAGCTCCCGGAGCGAGACGGCTGAATAGCCTTGAAGGAACGACTCAACGAACTCGTAGCATTGTGCCCCCTTGAATGCCGTTTGGCGATAAAAGAACTTGGAGGTGTAGGTTTTGTATTTCCGCTGCAAGCGTAGCGTCTCCTTGCATATTTTGTCAATCAAGGGACCAATGGGCACCACGACCAGTTCCTGCAACATCTTCTCTTGCGGCTGTAATGTCACCACTTCTTTCAGTTGACTTGCTTCAATGAAGGTTGACTTGTAGCCCACAAAGCTGATGCGCAGTATGTCCGTTGGCTTGCAACTGATGGAAAAGACGCCTACCGCATTTGTGATGGTGGAGGTCTCACCATCAACAAAGATGCTGGCAAAGGGTAGCCGCTCATGGGTGACAGCGTCAACCACAGTGGTTTCGTAGGTCTGGGTCTGTGCGTTGGTTACCAGCACAGCCATTGTCAATATGGTGGTTAGCAAGTGTCTCATTGATTGTCAATGTTTAGTATTCGCCCTCCAGCATCGTTCGCTTGCTTAGTCCTAATGGCGCTACCCTCATGCGGCAGTTGGGACCGTTTTCATAGTGTCCTTTGGCACGATAGCGTCGCTGGTCGTAGGTAAAGTCTAATGAGAAACTGAACGACACGGTAGTCTGCTGGTCGAACTCATGGCGCAAATTGGTAGTCGTAACAGGTGACTGCCGCAGCTGTCCTCGCCGTGTCAGATAAGCCTTTTGCAGGGTGAGTATGCCCTTGTCAGCACAATTATAGGCAAGCTTGACGTTGAGGAACGTCGAGTCGTTGAGTGCTGCCTGAAGGCTCACATTCCCCTTCTGCTGCGCCGACAGGTGGCCAGCGCAGAACCATAGCATCAGGGTAAGTAGAGTCAACAGCTGTTTCATAGTCATCGGGTCGTTATAGGTTGTCCATTCGGCGTGATGCCTTCGGCAGAGACAGCCAGTTTCTGGCTGAAACCGTTGTTGAAGAATTCTACGTGAACACGTCCGTCCTGGTCAGTTTTTACCTGCGGATTCCAATAGACGGTACGGCGATAGTCGGTCTCATCTGGTTCTGGCTCCCAGTCGTAGTTGGGCTCATAGAACTCCACGGGTTGTGTCAGTCCTTGGAAGTTGATGCGGAATCCCATGAAATCGGGCAGGGGCACACCGTCGTAGTAGGTACTGTCGGTGATGAAATTGAAGATGGAGGTCATAGGCATGTCATTGCTGGTGGCCGTATTAGGGTTGTAGCCGACGACGGCCTCATGGTAGCGTCCGCGCTGATGGGTGAGACGGCGGTTGTCGGTGTCGGCATAGAGACGTAGCTGCTTGAAGTTCTCGTTCAGCGGGAAGAAACGCAGTCCCAAGGGCAGCAGGCTGGCATCACCAGTGGCGGTGGTGTACTGCGGCTGACCACCTGTCAGTCCGGCATTCACGTATGTGTTGTTCATGCCGTCGAGTCCGAAGATGTAGAGCATCTCGTTCAGTCGGGCATAGAAGGGCTGACCGTCAATTTGATAGTAGCTGAAGCTTCGTTCCAAGCTGCGTGACACCTCTACACGATAGCTGGTTGTTCCCATTTCATGATCCAGCCAGATAGCGTCCTGCAAAGCCAGACTGGTAATAAAAGTGGTGTGTTCGTCTACTACTGGTGAACCGTCAGCATAGGGACTGACGTTACGGAATTTGAAGTCCTGAATATCACCGAAGATGTTACACAACCACGCCATGATATCTTTGACATCCATGACTGATACAGGGCTGACGTCGCGGAAATCGCTCCACTTGCGGCGCGTCTTCTTCAGTACCTCAGGCGTAATATATGACTGGCTGACGGGGTCATAGTAGATAAACTTCTGCTTGCTCTCCTTGGGTACAGCCATGAAACCATAGCGGAACATATCACGATCAATGGGGTCGGTAAGGGCAGCAGTCTCGTAGTAGTCGTAATTTTTAGGAAGAGGAGAGTACTGGTTGAGTGGCTCTATGCGTTTGTCAATCAGGAAGAACGGACGCTTGATGGTGTTCCATTTGAAGTTATGACCGGTAACACCGCCCTTTAGCAGACCGATTTCCTCGACGCTTTGCTTATTGAGCATCAGGGCGATGCGTCCCTTGCCGTAGAAGGGCTGAATGTTGAGCCGGAAGAATCCCAAAGAGTCTATCTTGGTCTCGCCAGTCAGGATAAGTTGCGGGGGATAGCCTTCTTCATGGAGGACATATTTCGTACCGCCGAGGTCGATATAGCGGGCAGGATACAAGAATTTGTCCAACGAGTGGTCGGTTAAGGTGGTGTCACCATCGATATAGAGCTCTGAGTAGACCCAATAAGGTTTGTTGACCTGCTCTTTCCAGAAAGCTTTTTCATGGTAGTCATTATTGTCCCACACGCGGCCCGAGAAGCTTAGTCCACGCTCAATGGGTAGCATTGGCTCAAACTTCTTGCCACTCATCATCTGTTCGTAGTCATAACGTGTCCACCCCTGTACCATGAGCAGCATGTCAAGGGCGTTCTGGTGCTCGGCATCATCAGCCTCAAAATAATAGGCAGGATGAGGAATGAA